>OFGE01002294.1_pt1 | contig 14369 bp, 10 predicted proteins | sample 1521681 | NCBI WGS metagenome assembly OFGE01 (sample SAMEA3504093, study PRJEB24116) | mouse gut metagenome | biome: mouse gut; feature: mouse-associated habitat; material: faeces | place: Denmark | collected 2011 | reverse complement strand
CATCCGCCGCTGTCCCATTCTCCACACTGTGCGCCGCCATATATCCGGCACCTATCCCCGGTCTGCTCTCCGTGTCCAACGCCATACTGCCCGTCTGTCTGCTCTGCTTCACCCGTCGAAGCTGGGTCGCCACCCGCGCCCGGAGTACCGCCAGACTGAAAGGTTTCGTAATATAATCGTCCGCCCCGGCTTCCAGACCTGCCACGATATCTGTTTCCATGTCGTTTGCAGTCAACATGATCACGCATATGTCATACTTTGCCTTTATTTGCTGTAGGAAGTCCAAACCGTTTCCGTCGGGCAGATTCACATCCAGCACCACAAGATCGAACTCCGTCCGCGCGTTTGCTCCTGATGCTGTTGTCTGATTCAATGCCACCGATACGCTTTCTCCCCCGACAAGCAGCTTCTCCGCCTCCCGCAGGGTATGACAGCTCACTGTCACAGTCTTCTCATTTTGCAGGGCACGGCATAGACCGCCCGCAAGCGGACGGTCATCCTCCACGATCAAAATCCGTTGTTTTTTATCTGCACCCATACTTTCTTTCCTCTACTTCAACTCATTCGCCGTCACATAAAAATGATGGTAAATGCCATTCTGTGCGAGCAGGCTCTCATGGGTTCCCTCCTCCACGATGCCCTCCTCCGTCAGCACCAGAATCCGGTCGGAGTTGCGGATGCTGGACAGTCTGTGTGCGATCGTGATCGTAGTCCTGCCCTTTGCCAGCGCTTCCAACGACCTTGCCACCTGAAACTCGCTCTCATTGTCCAGCGCCGAAGTGGCCTCGTCCAGAATAAGAATGGGCGGGTTTTTCAGAAATACTCTGGCAATGCTGATCCGCTGTTTCTGTCCGCCGGACAGCTTCACGCCACGCTCGCCCACATAAGTGTCGTAACCGTCTTTCAGCGCACAGATAAACTCATGCGCCCCGGCGCGTTTTGCCGCCTCGATCACTTCCTCTCTGGTGGCCTGCTCCCTGCCGTAAGCGATATTTTCATATACCGTTCCCGAGAACAGATACACATCCTGCTGCACCATACCAATATTCTGCCGCAGGCTCTTGATCGTATACTTATGAATATTCTTCCCGTCCAGAAGGATTTCACCCTCATTGATATCATAAAAACGGGGAATCAGGTTGCAAAGCGTGGTCTTACCGCCGCCGGACGGGCCTACGATAGCGATCTTTTCTCCCGCGCGAATATCCAGATTCAAGCCCCTGAACACCACGTTGTGGTCATCTGGATACTCAAAACCTACATTATGAAAAGCAATATTCCCCCGCGGATGTTCACAGGGCACCGCATCCGGCTCGTCAAAGATCTCAATATCGCTGTCCATGATCTGCACAAAACGCTCGATGCCTGTCATGCCGCGCTGAAACTGCTCCGCAAACTCGATGATCCGCCGGATCGTAGTGATCAGCGTACTCACATACATCACATAGGCCACCAGATCACCGGGCACGATCTTTCCTCTGATCATAAAGATACCGCCCGCCACCAGCAGTACCAGATACATCACACCGTCAAAGGCTCTGGTCGTAGTCTGAAAAGCCGCCATAAACTTATAAGTTTCCTTCTTAATATGAAAGAAATTGATATTGTCCTTCTCAAACTTTTCTTTTTCCTTTTCCTCGTTGGTAAAAGCCTTCACCACCTTCTGTCCAAGAAGACTGTCCTCAATGCGGGCGTTCAGCTCACCGATCTGCACGCGCTGCTTACGGAACGCCTCCCGCATACGCAGATTGATCATCGTGCAGGTCACCACCATAACCGGTATCACCGCAAAAAGGATCAGCGTCAGTCCAAGACTGATCCGGGCCAGGATCACAAAGGAAATGACCGCCTTGATACCCGCAATAAAAAATTCCTCCGGACAGTGATGGGAAAACTCCGTCACATCAAACAGATCGTTGGTGATCCGTCCCATGATCTGACCCACTTTGGTATTATTATAGTATGTATTGGACAGCTTCTGCAGGTGCGCATAGGCGTCCCGCCGCATATCCGTCTCGATCCGCGTCCCCATGACATGTCCGGTATACGCCATATAGAAATTGGCCATTGAATCCACGATCCGCAGGAACAGATACAACGCCCCCAGCCGCAGGATTACCGTCACCGTAAGCGACGCCAGATCATTCATCCCCGCATTCGTGATGAAGCGGATGATCATCGGCAGCACCAGCTCACAGATCGTCGTCAATCCTGCACAGAACAGATCAATGACCACGATCTTCCAATATCGCTTATAGTAAGGCAGAAATCGTCTGAGCAGTTCACCTGACTTATACGATTTTGCATTGTTTTGTGTCTCCATAATATCCTCCCATTCTTTCCTCCATTCCGAAAGGCATACATTTGCATCTGAACCTGTTCAGACCGTAAAGCAATCTTCCATATATAGATTTTATATACTAAAATCGGCGGTTATTGCAACCGCCGATCATAGTAATTTTGTTTTACGCAAGAGCTTTCAACTTAATATCGTGCATAGTGATATACATATCCTGCAATTCCTGTTTGGCCCTGACATCGGAAGAAAACTTAATGCACTCATTGAGTTTCCTGTACAGATCCAAGTGTCCTTCCGCGACTCTCTGAATATTGACACGAATCTCATTCTCAACTGTCAATTCCATCTTTGTCACTTTATTCTTCACTTCCTTTGAATCAAGCTGAAGATTCTTCACATCAAATCTTAAATCCCATAGGTCGACTTTCATGCCTTTCATTTCGATCTTCATACCCTGGATATCGGTCTTCATACCTTCCATCTCAGTTTTCATACCCTGAATGTCGGTCTTCATACCCTTCATCTCAGTCTTCATACCCTGGATATCGGTCTTCATACCCTTCATCTCAGTCTTCATGCCCTGGATATCGGTCTTCATACCTTCCATCTCAGTCTTCATGCCCTGGATGTCGGTCTTCATGTCCTTTATCTCGGTCTTTACGCCCTGGATGTCGGTCTTCATGCCTTCCATCTCAGTCTTCATGCCCTGGATGTCGATTTTCATGTCCTTTATCTCGGTTTTCATGCCCTGGATATCGGTCTTCATACCTTTTATCTCAGTCTTCATACCTTGGACTTCAGACTTCACGCTCCCTACTTCATCCTTGATCGGCTGCAGTAAGTTCGAAATCGCCTGCAGATCTTCATTCGTCAATGCCATAGTGTCTCCTCCTTATCCATCGTCTGTTTCCCTTTACTCTACATGGCACTGTTCATCACAGCGCCTTCCCGCTTCAAATCTTATCATTCTTATCACGAACTCTTTCTGGAAGACCTATTATACACTATAGCAAATACAAATGCAATATTAAACCGTATAACTATTCAAATATTTTTCCTGTTCCGGCGTCAATACGTCAATCTCTTTGCCAAGGAACGCCAGCTTACGCTTCGCCACATCCCTGTCCACTTCTTCCGGCACATCGATCAGTTTATGTGTAAGCTCACTGCTGTGCTCTACAAGATATTTCGCGGAAAGCGCCTGAATCGCGAAACTCATATCCATAATCTCTGCCGGATGACCGTCACCGGCCGCCAGATTCACAAGACGTCCTTCTGCCAGTACAAAGATCCACTGTCCGGTAGGCAGCTTGTAGCCCATGATGTTCTTCCGCTGTTCTTTCTTCTCCACTGCATTGGCTTTCAGCCATGCCATATCGATCTCGCAGTCAAAATGTCCTGCATTGCAGAGGATCGCTCCTTCTTTCATCACTGCAAAGTCTTCTTTGTCAATAACACCGTCACAGCCGGTCACAGTGATAAAGAAGTCACCGACCTTAGCCGCTTCCTTCATAGGCATCACATCGAAACCATCCATCACTGCCTCAATAGCTTTGATCGGATCGATCTCGGTTACGACCACTCGCGCGCCCAACCCCTTGGCTCTCATGGCAGTACCCTTACCGCACCAGCCGTAACCTGCCACTACCACGATCTTGCCCGCTACGATCAGATTCGTTGTCCTGTTGATACCGTCGAATACAGACTGTCCTGTACCATATCTGTTATCGAAGAAATGTTTACATGCCGCATTGTTAACGCGCACCATGGGGAACTTCAATTCGCCCGCTTTATTCATAGCTTCCAGACGGATAATACCTGTGGTGGTCTCTTCGCATCCGCCAATGATATTAGGGATCAGCTGCGGCATCTCCTTATGTACCATCGTCACCAGGTCGCCGCCGTCGTCGATGATGATATTCGGCTCTGCCTCCAGCACATGACGGATATGGGTCTCATACTCCTCCGGCGTAGTGCCATACCAGGCGTGCACTTCCAATCCGGCTTTCACAAGCGCTGCCGCCACGTCATCCTGCGTAGACAACGGGTTGGAACCGGTCACATACATCTCGGCTCCGCCTGCCGCCAACACCAGACACAGATAAGCCGTCTTAGCCTCCAGATGTACGGACAGGGCTATCTTCTTCCCTGCAAAAGGCTTACTCTCGGAAAACTCCTTCTCCAGCGTGCGCAACAGGTCACAATTCCTCTTCACCCACTCAATCTTCTTCTCACCGGATTCGGCAAGATTAATGTCTCTGATTTCGCTACTCATTTTAATAGTTTCCTCCTTAAAATTAATCAGCCGAATTTTTATTATAGTGATGGTCGTCTGTCCTGTCATCACTTTTGTGGTACAGACAATATTCTGCCGGCACCTGTATCTTTTCACAGGAAATCCTTAAGAATCCTCCTGTAAAATGCTTTGGCTTATAAGCAAAAGACATAACAAATTGTTACTTTCGATTCAAATGCCGTTAACAATTAAAAAAACATCTCCTTATACCAGCATACAGCCTCAATATATGCCTTAAACACCGCATCGTTGTCAATATTTTTAAGGATCTGCATCCGGCTGACTTCCTGCCAGTCCGCATTCTCATACGCTGTCATAAAGCCGTATATTTCCGCAAATTCACCTTTACAACTTAACAGCGCATCTCTGATATCCCTGGAAACATTGACTTTATTAAGCGCTTCCTCCATGGGCATGCTCAGAATGATATTCAGCACCGAGAAAAGCCCCATCAAAAACAGCTCGGACGCCTTCATGCCCATGCCAAAAGAAGGAGCCAGACATTCCATGAACTTGGCCCGCAGGAGGGACACCCGCGTGATCTCATTCGGTCTGTCCGCACAAAGTTCCTTCGTGATCACTGTATTGATCCACTTTTTGAGTTCCCGCTGTCCCAGCAGCGCCGCCGCGTGACGGATTGATGTTACCTCGGATTTAGCGGCAATACGATTCACCATCTCCAGAAGAGATACCACAAGCGCCGTATCTCTGCCGATCACATCGGCCGCCTTCGTCAGTTCGAAATCCACGTCGTTAACAATATTCATCAACTCCAGATAGTTCACCTTCAGCGGCTCCACCTCTGTCTGCCCCTTCGTAACCGGAATCCGGTAGAACGCACCCTCGAACAAATGAAACGCCCGATCCACTCTGACATCATCAAAAACTTCCTGCTTCTCGATATTTCCGACACAGATTTTGATATTCGGATACTGATGTCCGAAATAAATTTTGGCCTTGTAGACATCCACTTTCTTATAATCCAGAATGATATAATCCATCAAGGACAGAATTTCTTTATAGTTCTCAAACTCCTTCACCGGCAGCTTACGGATCGCCAGCTTATAACCCTTCTGCTTCAGTTGCCTGAACCGCTTCTGATAGTCCGGTGTATTCGTCACAGAATTGTCAAAAAGCAAGACAAGACGTCCAATCATCTCCTCGCTCTGTGACTCAATATCCGAAAAAACCGCAATGGATCCAACCGGAACAAACACGTCCGATCCCGGCGACAGCGTATCAATGCCGATCCTCTGCAAAATATCAAGACCCTCCACCCTCGCCGCACCGTCGTTTACAGCCGAACTCTGCAACGCCGGATTCAGCAGCAGATTCGCCTTCTGCGAGAAGAGCGAATAAGCGCATACTTTCATATCTTTATCAAAAAAAGGAATCAATGTGGCAAGCATACTCTATAGTCCCCTTTCAAAGTTATTATGGTTCTCCACCGTTTACCTGCAAATTTCTTATATTATATCAAACTTTATTTGCGATTGCCATGGTATTTTTACAGCTATTTTCAGTACACAGGGACGTCCTTTTTCCCTCTGCTTTACATATAGTATATTCATTTAATTTACTGAAATCAATGCCTCCTTTGAAAAGAAACACTGTCAAAAGCCTCTACACTGTGATAAAATGAGACAAATATAATTTCTTACAGCTTTTCAGAGAACGGAGGATACTTATGAAACTGGTCATATTAGAACGAAACAGCGCGGGAACGGACGTTGACGTATCCTGTTTTGAAAAGTTCGGGGAGGTAACCTGTTATCCAAATACGGTTGCAGCGAACACTGCGGAACGTGTCAAAGACGCGGATATCATCCTCGCAAATAAGGCGCCTCTCAATGAATCTACCCTGAAAGACGCCCCCAACGTAAAACTGATCTGCCTGCTGGCCACAGGCTTCGACAACGTAGATCTGGCCTACTGCAGAAGCCGCGGCATCAAAGTCACCAACGTCATCAATTACTGCACTTCCACGGTGGCACAGCACACGCTCCTGCTGGCTCTTGCTCTTTCTGAAAAGATCGCATTCTACGATGACTACGTGAAATCCGGCGCCTACAGCGCCCAAGACCGTTTTTCCAATTTCGACAGAACTTTTTACGATCTGGAAGGGAAGACATGGGGCATCATAGGCATGGGAACGATCGGCCGCCGGGTCGCAGGACTTGCGCAGGCTTTCGGCTGCCGGGTCATCTTCTATTCTGCTTCCGGTAAGAGCACCTGCACCGATTATGAACGGGTGGAGTTCGACACCCTTTTACAGGAGTCGGACATCCTGTCCCTGCACTGCCCGCTCAGCGACCGGACAAGAGGACTGATCAATAAAGACGCCCTCTCGAAGATGAAGGAAACCGCCATTCTGGTAAATGTGGCCCGCGGACCGGTGGTGGACACCCAGGCCCTCTACGATGCACTCGTCGCGGACCAGATCTCCGGCGTCGGTCTGGATGTGCTGGAGCAGGAACCGATGGCGAAAGATAATCCGCTGGCACAGATCAAAGACAGCACGAAGCTGATCATCACACCACATATGGCATGGGCAAGTCTGGAATCCAGAACCCATCTGGTGGAAGAAGTTGCAAAAAATATCGAAGCCTTTCTGGCCGGTGAGAACAGGAATGTTGTAAACCTGTAAATTTATTTAAAAAAGGGGTTCCGCCTGATTCGGAAGCCCCTTTTTACTATGAAAGTCTTCAACTTTCACAGCATGGATGGCCATGCGGCCCACCCGACGGCAGGTTGAGCATGATGTAAGTTTACTGTGGCAGAATCTCAAGGCTCATATTCTCTGCCGGATCTACAAACTCTCCGTTACGGCTGAGCGCAAAATGCAGAAAGAATCCGGTTGCTCTTCCGCTGCGCCCCACTGTGGCGATCGTATCGCCTCTCTCTACCTGCTCATCCGGCGACACGTTAATGTCTTTGCAGTGACAGTAATAAGTCATATCTCCGTTTTGATGCAGCAGGACAACATAGTTACCGTATTCCGCCGTGTAACCGGTTTCATGGACAATGCCGTCGGCTGCCGCTTTGATATCCGCGCCCTCTTCAGCCGCAAAGTCAATTCCTTCGTGCATACGCACTTCCCCACCGATGGGATGCGTCCTCTCACCGAAAGTATCTGAAATCCGGGAATACACGCAGGGTTCGTCATATATGATCTCTACATCATGTATGTTACCGTCATGCTGATAGGGAAATTCCGCAGCTGTCTGCACGGCCCCGGCCTGGTTCCCATCCCACAAAGTATAGACCATGTCATCCCAGACGCACTGCAGATTGCGGAGTTTTGCAGCTTCTTCACTGGTGGACGCATACAAATAGATATAAGCAGTCTGCAGACCTCTCTCATCCTTATATTCTTCATACAGGTAATTGGAACGCCATCCCACATACCGCTCCTCTGTCACCAGATACCGGTCAAAAAGATCCTGCGTCTCCAAATCAACCTCAAAACTCTTCACGATCGGCAGCTGCCGGAGCAGGTTCTTCTCCACATCATAATGGAACATATACTGTCTCTTCATCGGATACAGCCACACCTCTCTGCCGTCAGCCGATACGGCAACCTGACAGGCATTATCTCCCTGCGTAAAGTTACAGCCAATAGCCGCCAGATCCAGACTGCGCACAACTTCGCTGTCCGTCAGATCATAGACAACCAGTCCGAAATAATCGTGGAATATAATAACGCTGTTATTCGCACTACCCATCCCCGGCTTTCCTGCATAATCAAGCCACGGACCGTCTACCCCAAGCTCCGTCTCCTCGGATATCTGTGCCGGAGTCGCAGTCAGCTGACGCGCTTCGCTGATCTCTTCTTCCGGATCAAAAACTGCTTCCGGTTCGCGCTCGGGAATCCTTTCGTTATCGGAAAGTACATCGTCCTGCCGCGCGTCGTCATTTTCCGGATTTTCATCCAGACCTGCTTTACCATCCGCCCCTTCTTCCAGCCGCTGTTTGTTGCTATCTGCCGAAGCTTCTGCCGCCACTTCCGCATTTTCCGCCGCTCCTCCGGTAAAAGCGCAGCCTGCCATACCAAGCATAAGGACGGCCGCGAGAATCCCCGCCGACATTCTGGTGCCGTTGCCACCCGCAAGACGCATGATCCGTTCTTTCATCTCTGATCTGCCCGGGCGAAGCATGGTGCCGAAGGAATAGACCCTTTTGCCCCGGTTTTTCCTGGAAAGCTCCAGCAGCATCTCTCCGTAAGTCAGCCGCTCTCCCTCTCCCAGCTGCTTTATGGTGCCGTGATCACAGGCGATCTCCCCATCCCTGACCGAAGCCGCCGCCGCGATCCAAACAAAAGGATGAAACCAGTACACAGTGACCAGCACGGCGCGCAGCAGCGCCCAGATATGATCACCGTGAAGATAATGTACCTTCTCATGGGTCACCACATGGCGAAACCGCTCTGTACCGGTCCGGATATCCGTACCAACATAAACCGCCGGCCATAAAACACCTACAAGGCAGGGGGCTTCCAGTTTCTTCACCTGATAAATCGGCAGATTCCTGTGCAGTCCGGCGGTCTTCCTGCCGTTCCCCGCAATCTTATCCTCACTCTGTTGACAGAGTTTGCGCGCCCTGTACAGCCTCCTGCGAAAACGAAGATGTACCGTAAAGAATATTCCGCCAACCACCATACTGCCCACGATCCATATCCCCCGAAAAACTGCCGCCACTGTATCATCCGCAGACATGATCCGGTTACGATCAGTCCTATCCTCATCCTCCATATCAGCCATCGCAGTACCGTCAACCATTCGGAAATCGTCGCCCTCCGGTGCGGACAAAGTCCCCTCTGCCCCTGGTTGCTCCGTCACAACATCCCGCTCATTTTCCGAAGTCAGCTCCCGGGACTCCCTGCCTGTAATGCTGCGATTCTGCGGCTGACCGTCCAGGTCTTCGGCCGCAGAGGATGCCTCCCTATAATCGTCCGTCACCACATGCACGGCCCGCAGCAAACTGAACGGGCTGTCAATAAAATTGACCGGAATGAGCAGCCGCAGCGCCACAAGCAGCCACAGACTGTACCTTACATAAGCATGCAGTTTCTCTCCAAACATTTTCCGCACGATCAGTATGCCGCTCACCAAAACTGCTGCCTGAATCATAGCTCCCGTCATTACCCCCATCACGCTTCCCCCTTCTCCTTTTTCTCTGCTCTGGCCTCCTGAATGATCCGGTACAACTCTTCCATCTCTTCGTCCGGGATATCCTGCTTCTTTACCAGCGTATTGACCATCAATCCCAGACTGCCGTTGTAGATCCGGTTCAAAAAGCTGCTCGTCTCGGACTCCACCACCTCTTCCCGCTTCAATAACGGATAATATTCTCTTGCCTTCGTCCCTTCCCGGTATGCAATGCATCCCTTCTGCTCCATCCGTTTCAGCAGCGTCTTCGTAGTGCTCTTGGCCCATCCGGTCTCTGTCTCCATCGCCCTGATCAGCTGTGTCGCCGTCTTCGGAAACTGCTCCCACAAATTTTCCATAATGCGCCATTCACTGTTGGAAAGGCCGATTGTCTTATCCTCCATATTTCCCTCCACTCCGAAATCTCTCCAGTTCCAAAAAAGGTTGACTAGTGTAACCCTGATAACAATATAGCATATCAGGGTTACACTAGTCAACCTTTTGTGAATGACTTATTTTCGATTCAAACTGGAGGCCGGCTCTCCTTCCGGAAAGATACTACAGATACTTTTTCAGATTTTGCAATACCACCTGATACCCGTTGGCATACATATGAATCCCTTCGATCGTATACTCTTTCTTCAATTTGCCTCTCTCGTCCGCCAGTCCTTCATTGACATTGATAAAACGGCAGCCCTTCTTCGCCGCCAGGTTCTCTATCGCCGCATTGGCAATATTGATATTCTCATTAGTCCTTGTAACAAAGGCCGTCTTACCCCATTCGCCCTCCGGAATCTTGTCCGTCTCATTGACCGGATAATACGCCATCATATTGATCTCCGCTTCCGGCAGTCTCTCCTGAATCCTGACAATGATCTCCTCGTATCGCTCAAGCAGCGCCTCCAGCTGATAATCCGGACTGCCGATATCATTCGTCCCAATATTGATGAAGATCCTTGAAGGTTCCGTACCGAATACCATCTCCTCCATATACTCCAGCATGTCCGTCGTTGTAAATCCGCCGATACCCCGGTTGTAGATGACCTGATCCATGCCGTTTGTCATCAGAAGCTCATTGACCGGAAACTGCTCCATCAATGACGATCCGGTAAAAAGGATCTCCCCCTTCTTTACATTCTGATTTAAAATCCGGTATCTCTCCAGTTTATCCTGCTGTTCTCTGTGCATAAATTCTTTGAAAAAGTCCATATCGCCCTCCATCTTAAACTTCAACCGCCTGCCGAAAAGTTGATCTGCTGCGCAAACTCTTCAACACTCTCCACCTTTACCGCTAATTTCAGCCACTCTTTCAGTATCTGAAGATCTTTCTGTTTAAAAATCTCTTCCTTCAACTTGTCCTGCACAGTCCCATACTCTTCCAGCAGATCCACTATGGATTCGCTCTTACCTTCCGCTATCGCATTACTTATCATATCATCCAACGGTCTGAACATTTTCTTTCCCTCCTCGTTTCCTTTCTTCTTTCGCCTGACCAGATGTTCCAAACTCTTAGAACCTGTCAACCGGGTGAGAAGATCCCAGCTTTCGTCGTTCATTTCCCAATATGTCTCATTCGCCTCAAGACATTCTCTCAAAGATTCCCTGCTGTTACGTTTTGCAAACAGCTCCAGTAACGGCCGCAGTTCCGTTCTGAAATACTCTAAATGTCCAAATGTTGACAAATCAAGGAAATGCAGAGGATATTCCGGAACCAGTTTCTTCAACTCACTTCCCACACCTGCACCCTTCTCTCCAAAATCAATCATTTCAGAAAGGTTCCTCGGCCCCTGCCACTTTTCTTCTCCCCAATACACGATCAATGTTGCCACCGGAAAAAGGCGATCCTCTTTCTTTATCTTATACAGATATTCTCCGGCGTCCTTATAAACTTTTGCCGGAGTTTCTCCGCATCTCTTTCGATATTCTTCGTATGCCTTTTCGTTCCTGCGTCTGATATCCCGAAGCTGTCTCTCATATTCCAATGCCTCCTGCAGCATGACCCGGACCGGAATCCCGTAATCGATCTCATCCTGATTCTCCAGTGACAATATGACAAACCTCTGTCCGTCATAATTCTGCTTCATGACCAGATCTCCGGTCTTCTCAACCAGCGCCGAACGGCCGGCTCCGAAGCGAACCGGCGTTACTTCCTGCAGTTCCTTCGCTTTAACAACCTGCCTTCCCTGAAACACCCCGCCATTCCAAAGATCTGCATATCTGGCAGTATCCTGCAGATATGATTTTAAGCTGATGTCCTTCCTGCCCACAATACCTCCTTCGCAGGAGATCTTTCAGCGCTTACTCCGGCATCCGCATCTATATCTGTGCGCAGCCTCTTTCTCTGCATTGCCGTCCGTATTTGCGAAATCTCCTGCCTTCTTCAATTTATCTGGATTAAAAGCATGATTTCGTCTGACGTCCGGTTGGACATAAAGTAACCGTTCTGCGTTATAACGATTAGATATGGATTAGAATTTTGAAATATATGCTTTTGAACGAGTATAACATGAAATTTTACACTTGTCACGTATGATTTATATTCGAAAAACCGTTTATCAGCATTGTGCACAATACTATATATTGTAGCAATAACCACAAAACACACTGTAAAGAAACAATATCTTCCACCCACCCATTATGATTCATCCATAACAGGCAACTTTTTTCTATCATTCACTGCAGCGGCCGTAATACCACCCCAGAACTCCATTGATCTTTCCATAGCAGCCGGCAGCATTGCGGAATACAACGGAGATCCTGTCCCCGGGTTTTACTTCCAGCCGGGCATCGCAGTAATCATCCACATGCCATTTTTTATCGTCATCCAGATAAAGAAAAGTGGACGGTACCCACAATGTCCTGTCACTGCTCAAATGGCGGCAACGCACCATGCCCTCCCGCTCCTCCAGTCGGTCAACACAGCTGTCGAAATACTGGATATACAAAGTCTTCTGCTTTCCTTCCTGCCCGTCCAGCGCAGTCACCACCGGAAAACTGTCATAATACTCCCAGCGGATCTCTTCCATAGCCGCATCTTTATCCGGAAAAACAAGCGCGTTAAGCTGTCCAACTTCTTTCAGGCCGCACCCGCCGTCCATACAGATGATCCTGCGCTCATACTCGAAAATCGGCCGTAAATCCGCCTCCTCATGCCGGTAAAGGCTGACAGGCCAGTGTCCTGCCACAACACATCTGGAAAAACAATACCCCTTTTCCAGAAAGCAGTCATTCTTCAACCAGGCGTGCCGGTCCGTCTCTGTCAGACTCTCCAGATCATCGGTAGGAATGCCGCCGTGTACAAAGAGATAGTCATCCATTTCCAAAATCGTGGGCAGCTGCCGCAAAAAGGCAATCTCAGGAGCAAAATGCTCCCACATACGTTTTCTGCAGGCCGGTGTGTCCCCTAAAGTCAGCTCCGTTGCGGAAATATCAAGTTCCGCCAGCATGTCCAGGAGCAGGCCGCGTCCCCAGTGCATTTTCTGCCAGCGGATAAACTCCCGGAAACGTTCTTCACTTCCTGCCGTCGTATCACAGAGGATCTCCAGCCGATGTTCTTCCACATTTCCCTCGGATACAAATATCTGTGCATTCGCCGCCAGCTCCATGATATACCGGACTGTCCGCAGGCTTTCCGGTCCCTTGTCCACCAGATCCCCCACGATAACAAGTATATCCTCCGCATCGTACTCCAGCTTTTCAAGCAGCCCCTGCATATTTTCCAGATGACCGTGAATGTCGCTCATGGCGATGATGCGCTGCCCCGGCCTGGCGTTAATCTTTTGTATGATCGTATTCATAATACCTCGTCCTCCGGTTCTGAAATCCGATTTCCAATCTGCGCAACCCTGTTTCTCTTACTGCAATGCTGCTGCAAAAATGCTTTATCAAAACAGCTGCGGTACTTTCTTTTTAAAGATCACTGCTGCTATTGCGAACGTAATCACCGCTGCCAAAAGAATCTGCAGCAGAGATTCCCGGTTTGCTGCGTTCTTACTTATTATAATCTGGCGAAATACAACGACGATCATAGAGGATACTATCGTCGCCGAAACGGATTTGCGGATCATGCCAATGATAAACGGCCAGACCGACAATATCGTGCACACTATGACAGCAGTAACAGCCGACGGTATCCATGTCTGCAATAAGGATATTTCAAATGTACCCTCTAACATATCGAAATAGTTATCGGCAATTATCATAAAACCTGTACAGCAGATATACCCCATCATTACAGAAACTGCCGTGTAGACCATGATGATCATCATCTTCCCGGCAATCAGCCCTTTTCGGTTCAGTGGGTAAGAAAACAGCAGGATAATCGTCCGCCGATCGTACTCCCCGATCACGAAACGTGCCGTCAAAACCGACGAATAGACAAGAAAGATACTCGACACCAAAAGGCCGATGATAAGAAAGGTGCTTTCAAAAGTGTCCTTTGTCTGTTCCGGATCCGTCATACTGTCAACCAGAGATACCGAAATAAAAAGGATACTGAAAAGAATCGCGGCGACAGTAAACATTATGTTTCGCCCCACTCCGAATTTCTTCAGTTCCAGCCCGATTAAATGTTCCATATTAATCCCCCATTCCTGCTCAGTCTGCAAATTTGGGCGCAAGCACAAAT
>OFGE01002293.1_pt1 | contig 14369 bp, 8 predicted proteins | sample 1521681 | NCBI WGS metagenome assembly OFGE01 (sample SAMEA3504093, study PRJEB24116) | mouse gut metagenome | biome: mouse gut; feature: mouse-associated habitat; material: faeces | place: Denmark | collected 2011 | reverse complement strand
ATTTAGAATTTGTATGAAATTTAGCTTGAGCGAGCACATTTTTAAATTTTTCATAGTGTATTATTGCAAGAGTAATATTAATAAATTTATTAAATTAGCCCTACAAATTACAATTTATGAAAATAAAAATGAAACTTAGGAATTTTCCCAAATTTCATTAAAATTCTAATCAAAAAAATTATGCGAATTACTAATATCTTTTTTAGTATATATACTTAAATTATTATCAGAATCACAAATAGCAAGAAAAATATCTGAAATGTTATCGATTTTTTGTTTTACTAGTTCCTTATTTAACCAAATTAAATCGTTTCCAGTATGCTCTAAATTTTCTGTTAAAACATGTCCATCTAAAATTACATTTATTTGAGGGCGAGTTATTTTAGGAGTTAAATTTAAATCCTCGGAAGTGGCAGGCATTTTGGAAGCTTTAGGAAGGAAACTTATTTTTCCATTTGCTTCTAATATAGCTGTTTGAATATCATTTATATTAAAATATCCATTAGTTCTACATTGAACTAAAAACTCATTTAAATCCAATTTTGCTTTTTTAAAATTTTTGCGATACAATTCACCATTATCAAGTAAAATTAGTGAATTACCATAAATAAATCTTCTAAATTTCATTGATTTGTATGAAATTACAGATATTAATATAGCTATTATAGCATAAACAGTCATAGCAAGTAGTGGCTCAAGATAATTATTTTCTAAAGAAGTAGCCATTTCAGCAGCAATTGATCCAATAGTAATTCCTATTACATAGTCAAACATACTAAGCTGGGACATTTCTTTATTTCCCATCAATTTTGTTAATATAAATAGAGCAATCTCTGAGAATACTGATAGTAATGTTATTTTCAAAATATCATTTGTAGATATATATAATATAGATTTTATATTCATATAATTCTCCTTGTAAATATAGTTTATTTCTTACTATGATTTACAAAAAATGAAAAAAAATACATTTTTAGGAATTGTTTTTTGCTTAATAGAAAGGTTTGTTAAAGTTTTAGAGTAAATAAATATTTAGTTCCAATATGTACATAATTTCATCTTTTTCAATTATAATAAGATTTATTTTGGATTAGAAAATTTTGTATAAAAAGGCAAATTTTTGTGTTTACAAGAAAAAATGCATATGATATAATTTTTCTTGAAGTTAAATAAGATGAGGAGTTATATTATGAACCAAATATTAGAGTATAGTTCAAATAAAAATTCTGGTGGATCTTCATCAGGTTCAGATAAAATAGTTAGAATATTTGCAATAATACTTATTATTTTTGCATTATGTTTTATTGGAATAGGCGGATATGGTTTTATCAAGAAGAATAAAAGTGCATTAACAGCAAATACAAATGAACCAACACAAGCCAAAATAACTATAGAAGAAAATGATACAACAGCAATAATAAGAGTTTCACATGACAAGGCAATTGAAAAAATTATCTATAGTTGGGACAATGATAAAGAAACAACAGATAAAGTAAATGGTTCTTCTGAGAGAGAAATTGAAGTTCAATTACCTGCTGGACAACATACTCTAAATGTTAAAGTAGTAGATGTAGATGGAGTTGAAACATCTTATAAAAAAACAATTACTTCAGAAAATGGAACAGATATAGTTAATCCAGTTATCGAAATATCAGTTACAGAAGAAAAGAAGATAAAAATTACAGCAACAGATGAGACAGAAATAGCGTATGTTACTTATAAATGGAATGATGAAGAAGAAGAAAGAGTAGACGTTTCAGAAGATGATAAGAAAAAAATTGAATTTGAAATAGATATTTTAAAAGGAAATAATGACTTAACAGTTGTAGCAGTTGATGCTAATAATAGAACAACTACAGAATCAAAAGCTTTTGCTGGAGTTACAAAACCAGAAGTAAAAATAACAGTATCAGCAGATAAAAAATCAGTTAATATAATTTGTACTCATGAAAATGGATTAGAAGAAATAAAATTCAATGTAAATGGTACAGATATTCCAGTAACTTTACCAGAAGGTAATCCTAAAGATGCTAACTTTGATTACAATAATTTACCAGAAGGAAATGTAACAGTAAAAGTAACAGCAAAAAGTATTGATGGTACTACGACAGAAGCAACTGAAGAAATCGTTCCAGATGAATCAGAAGAAACTTTAAATGAAAATATTAAAATTAATATTGTAAAATCAGAAACAGATAGTACTAAAGCAATATTATCTGCAGATTATTCCGAAGGAATAAAAGAAGTATTATTAAATGTTAATGATGTAGATTATACAGTAACATTACCAGAGGAAAATCCAAAAAATACTTCAATCGAATTACCATTAGTTCAAGGCAATAATAGAATTACACTTACAATAATAGGAACAGATGATACAAGAAATGTTAAAATAGAAGAAATACCTGGAGAATAACTATAGTATTTATAGGAGTTTATATGGTTCAAGAAATATATTTAATAGATAATAATAATGAATTAATTGAAAAGTTAAATGAAAGTTTTAAAAGAGAACTTAATGAATATAAATTTAAATCAGTAAAAGCTACTGAAATTGAAGTTGCACTTAGAAACATTCCATCTTTAATAATTGTTGATGAAGATACAGCAAATGTAAATATAGTTGAATTTTGTAAATCAATAAGATCAAATGAAGATAATAGTATTACTCCAATAATAGTAGTAAGTTCTAATAGAAATAAAGAACATATTGTAGAAATATTAAAAACAGATGTTGAGTATTATATAAAAAAACCAATTGATGAAGAATACTTTTATTATACAATTAAAAATATAGTTGGTTTATTAACAAAGAATAGAAGAATAAGTCCACTTACAGGCTTACCAGGAAATGTTCAAATACAAGCTGAAATGAAAAAAAGACTTTTAAATAAAGAAACATTTGCAATACTTTATTTTGACTTAGATAATTTTAAAGCTTATAATGATGTTTATGGATTTGCAAATGGAGATGAAATTATAAAATTTACTGCTAGAACTATAACTAAACATATACATCAAATACCTAATAGTGATAATTTTGTAGGGCATATTGGAGGAGACGACTTTGTAGCAATAATAAACCAAACAGATTATGATTTGATTTGTCAGAATATAATTTTAGAGTTTGATAAATATACAGTGGATTTTTATAATGAAATAGATGTTGAAAGAGGATATGTAGAAGTTGCCAACAGACGAGGAATAATAGAACAATTTCCATTAACTTCGATATCAATAGCAGTTTTAGAAGTAGATTCTAAAATCTATAAAACAACTTTAGAAATAGGTGAAATGGCAGGACAAATAAAACATCAAGCAAAAACAATTCCAGGTAGTACATATGTAATAAATAGAAGAAGATTTTAATAATGTAAAATAGCTAAATATTATATTTAGCTATTTTATTTTGTATAATATGAAATTAAATAATACAAACCAATAAAATAATTAATATTTTTAAAGTGTTTTGAATTATTATTAAAAAGCTTATATCTAATTTGGAATATTAAAAACAGTATATTTATATTTACAATTATATAAGATTAAGTATATAATGTACTTTGAAAGTAAATAGGAGATGACAAAATGTTAAGAAATAAAAAAAGTTATTTAATACCAATAGTTGGATTTGCTACTATAATATTAATTTCAGCTATTATTTTGTATTTACCAATTTGCAATTTAACACAATTAAATTTCAGAAATATATTATACATAACTACTTCAGCAATTACAACATGTGGATTATCAAAAGGATCCGTAGTTCAGCAATTTAGTTTTTTAGGACAAGTAGTAATTGCTATTTTAATGGAAATAGGAGCATTAGGATTTATTATATTCTTCTCTTATTTTTGGAGTATTAGAAATAAAAAAATAAAAATGTCTGATATGTTAGTTATTAACGATAATATTAGTGGAGATAATTATAGTCTTATAAAAGAACATTCTATTTTTATTGGGAAATTTATGATAAAAGTACAAATAATTGGTGCTATATTATTATCATTAAGATTTATCCCTAAATTTGGAATATTTCAAGGAATATGGCATAGCATTTTTATGACAATATCGTCATTTAGCAATGGAGGATTTGATTTATTTGGTGGAAATAGTTTAGCAAATTTTTCTAATGATGTATATACTCAAATAATAATAACAATGTTAATGTTCATTGGAGCAATAGGAATTTTTACTATAGAAGATATAAAAAATAATAAATTAAGAAAATTCAGTAGACTAAAATTACAAACTAAAATAACATTAATAGGTTCAGCAATAATAATTATATTACCAGCAATATTGATTAATTTATATGAAAAAGATATTTCGTTTTTAAATAGTTTATTTTTAACTGTATCAAGTAGATCAACAGGTTTTACAATAACAGATTTGAGCAAATTTAATTTTGGAAGTAAAGTTATATTAATAGTATTAATGATGATAGGAGGATCACCAACTTCTACTGCAGGTGGAATAAAAATTATCACATTAACTATTATAATATTTACAATAATATCTACATTAAGGGGAAAAAGTGAGACTATTATATTATGGAAAAAAATACCTACTTTAGTAGTAAGGAAAGCATTTACAATATGTATACTATTTGTAACATTATTATTAGTAAGTTGTTTACTATTTGGTCATTTTAATAATATTGGAGCTATAAATATTGTATTTGAATCTGCTTCAGCACTTTCAAATACAGGATTAACTATTACAGACTATAATCAACTTAATCCTATAGGTGATTATATATTAATTTCTCTAATGTTTATTGGAAGAGTAGGCCCATTGTCAATGGTTTTATTATTTGTAAATGAAGATAAAACAGATAAATTTTTAAAATATCCAGAAGAAAATATAGTTTTATAAAGGAGAATAAAAATGAATAAACAATGTGTAATTGTCGGATTAGGAAAATATGGTATAAGTATTGCAAGAAAGTTATCTGACTCAGGAGTCGAAGTATTAGCCTTAGATAATGATATGAAAATGGTAGAAAAAGTAAGCAACTATGTAACAAAAGCAATATGTATTGATGTTACTTCAGAGGAGGCATGGCAAAGATTACCAATAAAAAATTTCGATATAGGAGTAGTATGTTTTGGAGAAAACGTTACTGCAAGTATTTTATCTTGTTTAGCACTTCAAGACGCAGGGGTAAAATATATTATAGCCAAAGCAGGAGATAAAATGCATAAACAAGTTTTAGAGAAAATATCAGTAAATGAAGTTGTTTTTCCAGAAGAATTTGTTGGAGAACTTACAGCCAAAAAAATTCTTGAAATGGAATAACAAAAATATAAAAGTGTATATAATTATTGAATATATGTGTTATTAGGAGGAAATGTTAATGAGTGAAAAATTAGTAGGAGCAATGATAGGAGCTTTTGGAGGATTAACCAGTATTGCTTATGGAAAGGAAATATTAGTATTTATAATATCTTTATTACCTATACTTGAACTTAGAGGAGGATTATTAGCAGCAGCTTTAATTGGATTAGATCCAGTAAAAAGTTATATAATTAGTATAATAGGAAATGTTCTTCCAGTACCATTTATATTATTACTAATAACTAAAATATTAGTTTGGATGAAAAAAAGCAAAATTAAATTTTTAAATAAATTTGCTAGTTGGTTAGATGAAAAAGTGGAGAAGCATAAAGGACAAATAGAAAAATTTGGATATTTAGGAATTATATTATTTGTAGGTATTCCACTTCCAGGAACAGGAGCTTGGACAGGATCACTAATTGCATCAGTACTTAATATGGATAAAAAGAAAACATTTTTAGCAGTATTAGTTGGAATTTTTATGGCAAGTATAATTATGATGTTAGTATCATTTGGATTTCTTGCTAATGTAATTCATTAAAAAACAATATTTCTTATATAAAATAAAAGTTAGACTTGAAGAATAATCTCATATATGCTACAATATAATTGATATTTTATACAACTTTATTTTTACCTCAAGCATTTTAACAATAGGAGGGAGACATAAAGTAAAATTTTAATGAGGTATATGCGTAGACACATAAAACTAAATTAAATAAAATAATTGGAGGTAGCATTATGAACACATTATCACAAAGAGAATTAGAACGGAGAGTTTGGAAAGAATCCTTAGCTTCATTACTCACAGATTTAGTAGGTTATTCAATAAAACCAGCGCAGATCTGTTCAGATGAACATGGTTTTAGCAAAGGAATTGCAGAAAAAAGCCTCATTGGCAACTTCCCATTAATATTAATAAATCAGCTGAATGGGGAGCCACAGGTAATCTTACCGTTTAAAGATTATGAGGAGTTGGAGGCGGGAAGAGTTTATGCTGTGCAATATATTCCTAACGCTCATTGGAGTTATGGCAGATTCAACGACAATAACAAAGTTGGCAAAAATGTATTCTGGAAACCCATTGAAGCGGAAGGAATCAGAAACACAAGGCTAATTAGCCAGTATCTGCATATGCAGATGGAAATGGATATTGACCCAGACGATTTTCGGCAGGAATTACTGAAAGAAACCATCAACTACTTAAAGAATGAAATTGGAGTAGATGTTAAGGAGTTTAAGATTCATAACAGCGAGAAAGTTCTTCTTGTTATGAATATAAATAAGCCAGACATAGTAACCTGTTATTTACCATCGATTTTAGTAAATGATTTAATGTATCGGCCAGGCGAACGCGATTGGAAAGAGTTTGTTAAGAGTTTCGATCTTGAACTTGGAGTAAACATGCACAATAAGAGAATGGCTGTTCCAAATGACAATAACGACTTGGGAGAAACATGTAACAAAATATGGAGAACGCTCGGCGTAAGAGGTCTGGACTATGTAAAATAAGTGTCAACGTATAGGGGGAATCCTGATAGGATCCCCCCGCTTTATTTTAATATTGAAACAACTATATATTTAATATATTGGAATTTGGGATAAAGTAATTGTGAAATAGATGTATCTTGAAAAATTATAAAGAGTATGCTATTATAATATAAAATTATAAAAAAGAGGAATAAATTGTGGCAAAAAAAGAAAGAAAATTTGAAGATTATTTTAAAATAATTAAACATAAAATACCATATTGGGAAGAACTACCAGAAATAGATTTGTATATGGATCAAGTAATAGTTTTGATGGACAAATATTTATCATTTCATAAAACAGATGAAAATTCAATAATTATTACTCATTCAATGATAAATAACTATGTTAAATTAGGCATTATGCCAGCTCCTGTAAAGAAAAAATATTCAAGAGAGCATATAGCTTATTTAATTATGATATGCACTTTAAAACAATGTTTACCAATTTCAGAAATAAAGCATTTAATAAATTTAAGGGTTCAGAGAACTTCTATAGAAGAAACTTTAAACTTTTTTAGTGACTTATACGATTCGACGTTCAATACTGTTATAGCAATTGGGAAAAAGTTTAGCTTAAAAAAGCCAGAGGATGACGAATTTCTTTCAGATACCGCCTTATTTATGGCAATTGGATCAAGTGCTAGTAAATATATTGCTTCTCAAATATATAATATAAATAAAAGAGAAAATAATGATGACAATGATAAAGAATAGAATTATAAATAATATTATTTAATCTCAAATGTTAGGGAAAACTAACATTTGAGATTATTTTTTATTTTATAATTAAATATTGTAATAAAAAGGATAAAGTTAAAAAAGTAGGTAATGCGTAAGGATATTATATAAATAGGTTAAAAATGTAAAATTGTTTTTATATTCAAACAATTGTTAATATAGTATATTAAAATAAGCAAAGATTAGATTAAAAGGAAAAAAGTATACAGAGTATACTAGGTTAATGTGCCGCGAAAGCCATGTGGCTGTAAACACATATACGGTATCAATCTAATAGAAGAAAAAACTTCCATGTAAAATTATACTAAAATGTTTTATTATAAAATTAGGAGAGCTTATTCAGATTTTTTTAGAAGGGAACTACTATTATGGAGAAAAAATTTAAATTTAATAAAAGAATAGGAGTTTTAATAATATTAGCAATTATTTTAATCGCAAGTATTATTGGAGTTTTATTGTACAATAAATTTGAATTTAATATTATTGGAAATGAGAGACAAGAAGCTAAGGCAACAGGAGATAATTTTATTCAGAAGTGGAAAAAAAGTGTATCTTTTACTATAGGATCGGTATTAGGAACTAAAGATGGAGGAGTTATAGTAGTAAGTAGTGATAATACGCAATGCATAAAATATGATAACTCAGGAAATAAAAGTTGGGAAAAATCTGGAACAATGGTTATTCCTATAGATGACGGGGGAGCTATAAGTTTAGAAAGTAATGGTACAATATATTATGTATCTAAATATAACAGTGAAGGAAATCAAATATTGTATAAGCGATTAAAAGACTGCACTTATTATAATTATATGGTAGCAACAAGTGATGGTGGTCTTATTATAAGTTATACTGTCAATAGCAATATGCTTATAGATAAAATATCTAGTGAGGGTAATGTTGAGTGGAATCAGGAAATCGCTTCAGATTCACAAGTAATGAATACTAATAGATTAATAGCTGCTACAAAAGACGGAGGATTTTTAATTGAATCTGCTAATAGATTTACAAAATACAATAATATAGGAACAGCTGAATGGAATGTAGAAGCAAAAGGAAATTTCATAACTGTAACGGAAGATAATGGATTTATAACATCAGATGCAGGATATTTATATAAATATAATAATGGAAATGAAAAATTATTTGAAGTAACGAGCCTACAAATTACTGCTGGGAGAAAAACAGATGATAATGGATTTATATTAGCAAGTGGAAGTTATGGAAATATTTCAAAATATAATAGTGAAAATAAACAAGAATGGAGTAAAAATTTACAGTTATCTCAACAAGTTGATGCAGTTTCAGCAACAAGTGATGGTGGATTTGTTATAGGTACTTCTAGTTCTATTATTAAGTATAATATTATTCCTCAATACACAATAACATTAAACAATCAAAGTGCAACTTCAAGTGGGACATCAGCAATATATGAAATATATGGAACAGGAATATACTTAGATTCAGCACAAACAAAAGCAATGACAACATCATCAAATGCAATAACCAAACCATCAAGAGCATATACATTAACATATAATGCAAATGGGGGAACATGCTCAACATCAAGTAATACAGCAACATACACATTTGGAGGATATTATACAAGTACAGGAGGAAGTGGAACCCAAAGAATAACATCAAGTGGATATTTAGCATCAGGATTTTCAAATACAACATATACAGCAAATGGAACATTATATGCAAAATGGACAGGAGGAACTGTAACCCTACCAACACCAACAAGAACAGGATATACATTTAACGGATGGTATACAGCAACATCAGGGGGAACAAAGATAGGAAATGCAGGAGCAACATATACACCAACAAGTAGTACAACAGTATATGCACAATGGACAGCAAATACATATACAGTACAATATAATGGAAATGGAGCAACAGGAGGAAGTACAGCAAGTAGTAGACATACTTATAATACATCAAGTGCATTAAGAGCGAATGGATTTACAAGAGCATATACAGTAACATTCAATCCAAATTATACAGGAAGTACAAATACAACAGCAACAGCAACATATAGTTTTAAAAATTGGAATACAAATGCAAGTGGAACAGGAACAAGCTATTTAAATAATGCCTCAGTGTCAACATTAACATCAACTAATAATGGAACAGTTAATTTATATGCCCAATGGAATTCAGCAAGTGTAACCCTACCAACGCCAACAAGAACAGGATATACATTTAACGGATGGTATACAGCAACATCAGGTGGAACAAAAGTAGGAAATGCAGGAGCAACATATACACCAACAAGCAATACAACAATATATGCACAATGGACAGCAAACAAATATCCATATACAGTAAAATATTTAGAAGAAGGAACAAATAAAGTATTAGCAACAGAAAAAGCAGGAGCCAATACAAATTTTGGAACACAAGTTACAGAAAATGCAATAGATATAAATGGATATAATAAACCAAGTGCTACAAGCCAAAGCATAACAATAGGAACAAGCGGAAATGTAATAACATTCTATTATACAAAAAGAACAGACTTAAGTTACACAGTAAATTATTTAGAAAAGAATAGCAATAAAGTTTTAAAAAGTGCAAAAACAATAACAAATCAAGAATTTGAAAAAGAAATAATAGCAAGTAGCGAAGTAGCAGAAATAGACGGATATAATTTTGTAGAAACAGATAAAGAGAAAATCACAATAGGAACAGGTAACAATATAATAAATGTATATTATACAAAAGTAACAGGACTAAGTTATACAATAAATTACTTAGAAAAAGGAACAAATGAAGTAATATATCCAGCCAAAAACCAAGGAAATCAAACATTTGATACAGAGATAAAAGCAAATGAAGAAGTAATAACAATAGATGGATATAATTATGATTCAGTAGATAAAGAAAGTATAAGAATAGCCACAAATGAAGAAAAGAATGTAATAAATATATATTATACAAAAAGAACAGATTTAAGTTATACAGTAAATTATTTAGAAGCAGATAAAACAAGAGACAATAGAATATTACATGAACCAAAAACAGTAACAGGAAAAACATATTTAGAAGAAGTAACAGAAGAAGCAATAGAAATAGAAGGATTTGATAAACCAGAAGAAACAAGTCAGACAATAACAATAGGAGTAGAAGGAAATGTAATAACATTCTATTATACAAAAAGAACAGACTTAAGTTACACAGTAAATTATTTAGAAAAAGATACAAATAAAGTAATACAAGAAGCAAAACAAGAAGAAGAACAAACATATGAAACAGAAATAATATCAAATAATGAAGTAATAGAAATAAAAGGATATAAATTTGATAGTAGTGATAAAGAGAAAATAGTTATAGGAACAGGAGAAAATGTATTAAATTTATATTATACAGTAGATGAAGAGCAAACAAAAGAAATAAGTTATAGTGTAGAATATTATAAAGATGGAGAAAAACAAGAAACAGATACACAAATAGAAAAAACAACAGTACAAGTATTACAACCAGATATTTTAAATGTAGATAAAACAAAAATAAATGTAGAGAATAAATATTTAGCATATAACTTTGAAAAAACAGAACCAGAAGCAATACCAGATACAATAAATAATGGTGAAGTAATAAAAGTATATTATGTAAGAAATGAAGAAAAAACAATATATGAAATAGAATATTACTATGACAATATTTTAGATAATGAAAAGACAGAAAAAATAGAAGTAAATACAAATACAGAAATAACAAAAGATATGTTGTTAGAAAAGATAAATGGAAATTTAAAAGAAAACTTTAAATATACAACAAGTATGAATTTACCATTAATAGCAGGAAATAATTTAGAAAACAATGTAATAAAAATATACTATACAAAAGATATGATAGGTTTAGTAGACCCAGAGAACCCAGATGTACCAGTAGACCCAGAAAACCCACCATCATCAGTAGTAAGAAAAACAATATATAAAATAGAATATTACTATGACAATAAAATAGACACAAGTAAATCAGAGACATTAGGAACAATAGTAGGGGAACAAATAAACAAAGAAGAACTAGAAGAAAAGATTGAAAATAATAAAACAGAAGGATATGAATTAGCAACAATATTAAATGAACCATTAACAATAGGAGAAGACATAGAAAATAATGTAATAAAAGTACATTATACAAAAGACTTGATAGGTTTATTTGACCCAGAGAATCCAGACGTACCAGTAGACCCAGAAAATCCGCCACCATCAGCAGTAAGAAAAACAATATATAAAATCGAATACTATTATGATAATAAAATAGATACAAGTAAGACAGAAGTATTAGAAGGAATAGTAGGAGAAAAGGTAAGTCAAGAAGAAATAGAGGAAAAGGTTGAAAGAAATAAAACAGAAGGGTATGAAAGATTAACAATATTAAATGCACCATTAACAATAGTAAAAGAAGTAGAAAACAATGTAATAAAAATACACTATGTAAAAGAAATGTTAAATCCAGATACCCCAGAAAATCCAGACGATCCAGAAAAAGCAAAAACAGCATACAAGATAGAATATTATTATGATAATGAAATAGATACTAAAAAGACAGAATTAATAGTTGGAACAATAGGAGAGAAAGTAGAAAGCACAATATTAAATACAAAAGCAGAAAGTAGCCAAAAAGACGGATATAGAATACTGGGAATAGCTAATAGAGATATAGTATTAGGAAATAATTTAGATACAAATGTAATTAAAATATATTATGTTAAAGATACATCAAATCCAGAAAATCCAAGTATATTAGAAAAAGTAGGATATAAAATAGAATACTACTATAATAATATTCTAGATAGAACAAAATCAGAAGTAATAGAAGCAACAGAAAAAGATAAAATTACAAAAGAAATGATTGCAGATAAGATAGAAAATAACAAATTAGAAGGATATAAATTAGTAACTGCAACAAATATACCATTAACAATAAGTAAAGATGTAAACAATAATGTAATAAAGGTATATTATAAGGAAGTTTCAGGTTCAGGAGAAGAACCAGACGAAAATATCACATCATATAAAATAGAGTACTATTATGACAACATATTAGATACAACAAAAACAGAAATAATAGATGCAAAAATAGGAGAAGAAGTAAACCAAGAAGAAATAAAACAAAAAGCAGAACTAAATGAAACAGAAGAATATAAAGTAGTAACAATATTAAATGAGAGATTAGTAATAAGTGAAAAAGTGGATGAAAACGTAATAAAAATATATTATGAAAAACCAAGTAATCCAGAAGAAAACCCAGAAGAGAAAGATAAAACATATTACAAAATCGAATATTATTATGGTGGAAAATTAGATTCAGTAAAAACAGAAATAGTAAAAGCAAAAATAGGAGAAAGAATCGAAAAAGTAACAATAGCAGAAAAGATAGGAGCAAATATGTCAGAAGGATATATTTGTGCAACAGTATTAAATATCCCACTAACATTAAGCGATGATATCAACAATAATATAGTAAAAGTATGTTACGAAAAAGAACAATCTCCAGATGAAAATCCTGAAGAAAAAGACTCAACTTTATACAAAATAGAATATTACTATAATGGAGAAATAAAAAATGCAAAAACAGAAATAGTAAATGCTAAGATAGGAGATGTAATTGCAAAAGAAGCAATACAAGGCAAAATAGACAAAAATAAACCAGAAGAAATGAAAGAAACAATAGCATTAAATGTACCATTAATAGTAAGTAAAGATATAGAAAATAATGTAATAAAAGTACATTATGAAGACATAAAGAAATCAGAAGAAAATCCAGATGAAGAAGACCCAGAAGAAAAAAATAAAACATATTACAAAATAGAATATTATTATGACAATAAAATAGACACAAGAAAAACAGAAGTAGTAAAAGCAGAAAAAGGTGAAGTAATCACAAAAGAAAGCATACAAGAAAAAGCAGAAAACAATAGAGTAAATACAAATGAAACAGAAAAAGAATATAAATTAGTAACAATATTAAATACACCAATGAAGCTAACAGAAGATGTATATAATAATGTAATAAAAGTACATTATAGAAGCGAAAAAGAAGTAGACCCAGATGATCCAGAACAACCAACAGATCCAGAAAATCCATATAGCCCAGAATATAATACAGTATTTAAAATGGAATACTATTATGACGATGTAATAGATAGAGACAGAACAGAAATAGTAGGAGGAAAAGTAGGAGAAGTAATTGGAGAAGAAGTAATTAATAAAAAAATAGAAACCAACAAGATAGAAGGATATAAATTATTAATAGTATTAAATAGGAACTTAAAAGCAAGTGAAAATACAGATAAGAATATAATTAAAGTATACTATGTAAAAGAAGGTTCAGGAGTAATAGACCCAGATAACCCAGACAATCCAGATATTCCAGAAACATCAAAAACAGCATATAAAATAGAATACTATTATGATTGGAAAATGGACGAAAGCAAAACACAAGTAGTACAAACAGTAATTGGCGAGAAAATAGAACAAGAAGCAATACATGAAAACATTGAATTTAATAGAGGAGAACATTATAAATTATTAACAACAACAAATGTACCATTAGTTGCAAATAAAGAAATAGAAAACAATATAATAAAAATATACTATGTAAATGATGGAACAATAGATCCAGACAATCCAGATAAGCCAATAGATCCAGACGAGCCAGTAGATCCAGATAAAAAACCAATAAATCCAGAAGATCCAGAAGAAACAAGAACAGTATATAAAGTAGAGTATTATTATGATAATAATT
>OFGE01002289.1_pt1 | contig 14395 bp, 16 predicted proteins | sample 1521681 | NCBI WGS metagenome assembly OFGE01 (sample SAMEA3504093, study PRJEB24116) | mouse gut metagenome | biome: mouse gut; feature: mouse-associated habitat; material: faeces | place: Denmark | collected 2011 | reverse complement strand
CCGATTTTCGGCGGCCCGGAGTTTCTGCCCTTATTCCTTTGCCAGCTTGTAAAAGGTGCAACGTGTAGTCCCTGTTAGCTCCATAGCCTTTCGGGCGGTAATCTTCCCGGCTTTCCACTGTCCTATGATTTCCTCCCAGTTATCCGGCTTCTGCGCTTTCGGCCTCCCCAGCTCCACGCCCTTTGCTTTTGCGGCGGCTATGCCCTCGGCCTGTCTCTGCTTAATGCTGGCCCTCTCTTGCTCTGCGATAGTCCCCAACACTTCAATTAAGATATTATTTACCATTTCCAATACCCATTCTTGACCGTCTGTAAAGTCAATCATAGTTGTGGGAAGGTCAATCACTTTTAGCCTGATACCATGTTCTTTGAAATACTCAAGCTCTTTCTTAATGTCGCATTTGTTACGGCTCAACCTGTCCAGAGATTTGACTATCAGAATATCGCCCCGGCGTAACATGGTATTTTTCAAAGACTGATAGCCTTTTCTGTCAAGGTCTTTTCCGCTCTCCTTGTCTATCACTATGTTCCGCTCGTCAATTCCCTGTGCTTGTAATGCTATCATCTGTCTGTCAAGGTTTTGCTCCTTAGTGCTTACTCTTGCATATCCATAGGTACGGCTTTCCATGTGTTACACTCTCCTTTTGTTCTCTTGTGATAATAAGAGTATAACATAAGCGTCTGTAAAAGTCAATCCAAAATTACAGACATCTATAAATTATTTTTTAACTTTTACAGACGCAAAATTAGAGCTGTTTTGGGGGCTTTTAATGTGTCTATAAAGGTATACTTTTACAGACTGTTGTTTAGCAGTCATTATCTATCGCCTTTTCAATAGCAATAACAAGTGTACTCATTTTTATATCCATTGCAAGGCTTATTCTATAAAGTGTTTCTAATGTTGGCTTTCGCTCTCCACGTTCTATTGCACTTAAATGAGTTCTGCCTATATCAGCTAATCCGCTTAATACTTCCTGTGTCAATCCTTTTCTGACCCTATACTTTGCTATTACTTCTCCAACAATTATTGGGTTTAGTTGCATTTCGCTCATTTCATCACCTCTAGCACACATAGTAAGCTAGAATGAGCGTATTCCCGAACACATATGTTGACATTTGAACACTTATGTGTTACTCTTTCTCTTGCGGCAATCGCACAACAAAATTAGACGGAGGTTGACACAATGAAAAAACTACTTGCGCTCATACTGGCGGCGGCTCTGGCCCTCTCTCTGGTGGCCTGTGGCGGCGATAGCGGAGCAGGGGACACCAACACGCCCAGCGGCGGCAACGGGGACATAACAGGCACAGACACGCCCAGCGGCGAAACAGGGAGTACACCAGATAATGAAAAAGAAAGTCTATTGTCATCTGCCAGTGAATTTTCAGGTCAAGAATTTATAACAGCATTGAATAACAATCCCCTAAAGGCAAAGCAAGACCGTATCGGCAATGCTTATATTTTTACAGGTTTTTTTATTAACATAACTGATACATACGGTGATTTTGTCCTGTGGATGGATGGAGTGCAATATAATGACTTTGCACAAGTAAATATGTCACAGTCGGAATTGATGAACATAAATCTTACTGATGTTGTACGAATTGTTGGTATATTCGATAATTATGATAATACCAATTATAAAGTAGTTATTAGTCCAGCTTATCTGCTTGATGATAATATAACGTTTGAAGTAACAGGGACAATATCTGATAAGTCTTATAATGGACGAAAACTTCTAAATGATTCCTTTGTATCTGTTTTAGGCAATGAAGATAGTATTAACTTGGGATTATTTGGTGGAATAAGATTAGACATGACTGATATACAAAGCTGGAATACTGGTGATTATATTACTGTTCGTGGTGCTATTACTCATGATGGCCTTGAAATTAGTGTTACGGATGTTATGTCTTATAATATTATTTCAGAAGAAGAATATTATAAAATGTTTGAAGAATATGATAAAATGATGGCTGATAAATAGAGGAAAGGCGGCTTGTATTATCAATGCAAGTCACCTTTCCTCTTGACAATTCAATAACAAACCTTTACACTATACCCATATTACAACAAGGAGGCGGCGTACATGGCAAAAAAGAACGAACCCCGCAAGCCCTGGCAAGATATGACCTTTCGGGAGCTGGACAATCAAGCACTGATTGAACACGCTCAAAGCCTTGGAAAGAAAAAGGGAGCGGAAGCCCTGACTTATCTTCAACAGTTGGACGCTGAAAAAATCCCCTTTACCGCTGAAATGAAGCAGAAGCGGCGGGAGGAATTACAGAAGAAAAAGAAGCGGGAGAAGCAAGGGGAAAAGATGGTGGAGCTTAGCGAACCTTTATACACCGATGAACAGATAGAGGAAATGTTAAGCGAGATTACAGAAGTTCCTAAATATCCCGCATTGAAAATCAAAAGAATGTACTGCGAGAAGTATTATCCTGCAATCCTGCCCAACAAAAAAGACAAAACCTCTTTTGCCGACAAGATAGCAAAAGCCCTTGCAGAACTGCAAGCGGGAGACTGATAAGCCACAACGGGCGGCGGCGAGCATAGCGAGCCGCCGCCCTCTTTACTTGCCTTGCTCGGCGGCGGTGGAGCGGGAGCTCCCCCTGACCGAGGTGGAGGGGTTTGCCTCTGTTACCGGCAAGGAAGGCGGCGAAGTCGGCCCCATCGAGCGGGAGTTGCTAAGTTCGGCGGCTATAAGGCCATAGGAGGCCCATAGAGGCCCGTTAGGGCCTCGTCCATGTCCCAGCTTACCAGACACGCAAGAGGCCCTTAGAGGGCCTTAGAAGCCGCCCAACGGCGGCGGTGGACAAAAAGAGGGGAAGCGGCTTTCTTTGCCGCCCCCCTGTACCGTATTCAATCGCCTTTCGGCTTTAGCGTTTTCTTTGTTGTAGTCCTTGCTATGTTCTCTAACGGGTTGAACTCAATAAACCTGTCTCTGGCTGTGTCTGCGTAAATGTTCATGTAATGCTCGCTCATGGCAAGGGTGGAATGTCCCAGCACTTTAGAAAGCTGTACCACGTCCCCGCCATTCAAAAACCATTCTCTGGCGAACGTGTGCCGCAATCCGTGAAGCGTGGTCTTGCTTACGCCTCTGCTTTTCGTGTACTCTCTAAAGCCCTGTGTCAATGCTTGCTTTGCTATCTTGTCCCCGCTGGCGTTGCAGAATAAATAATCTTCTTCCCCTGCGTCCGCTCTCCATATGGCTATGTAGTCCTTTAATGCTCTCATAAGTTTAGGCGGCATATTGGCGGTCTGTAACTTTTTATTTTTTGTGTGCTGATAAAAGACTTTGCCATTTTGAAAATCAAGATCTTTTATCCTAATATCTACAAGCGTTCCCAGCCTCGCCCCTGTGCCAACTACGAAGCAACTAACGGCCCAGCTACGCCAGACGGAAATTTTCTTTTCCTTGCTATCAGGCTTTTTAAGTAATGCTTTGACTTCTTCTAACGTGTAGTCTTTCGGCATTTCATCTTGTACCCTAACAAGCCTAATCTTAAAGCGGTCTATGTATTGTCTTTCCTCGTCCATGCACCAATACATGAAAGTACGCATACCCATTAAGTGATGATTGATTGTAGCAGGACGTAAGCCTCTATCTTTCATGCTGTTTGTCCATTCAATGAACATTGACGCTACAATATCGCCTGTTTCCTCTGCACGCTCTCCGAAGTATTTATAAAATTCATTGAACGTCACTTGATACGCCTTTAGTGTGTCTGGCTCTCTGCCTAACGCTTTCTTTTCTGCCATAAATTCCTCAAAGATGGAATTAAGATACTGGTTGTTCATTTCTTCCCGTGTCAGTTTTGGTTTTAATCTTTGCTTTGCCATGTCTATACCCCCTTGAAGTTAAAAAATCAAACAAAGATTTTTTCTCAATACTAACATGGAGATTAGTGGCAGTCAAGCAAAAATCAAATGATGAAGTTTAGCCGTTCGTCAAAATAGCAAAGTCTTGTGCTACAACAGATACAAGGCTTTTTAATGGTGATTTTTTTGAAAATATTTCTCATTTGATTACCAAACGACTGTTGTCAGAAATGCTTTGCCATCCTGATTTCCAGAGGATGATGTTGGATGCGGAGATTTTCGTTGACCAGATTGCTGATATGCGAATCAATGATATGAACGCAGTGCTGGAGACTGTCCGGCAAATGCTCTTGGCAAAACATACAACAGGGCAAGATGACTTGTATCTGCGAACGCTGGAGTTGGCGCAAGTCCAAGAAGAAGAGTATTTCGGTCATGTGGTTGCTGAGGATTTGGAGCGGATACTCCGTGATATTCGAGATGCGCACAAAGTTGACCGAACAACCGCAGATCAGTCCTCTGTCGCAGTTGAAACACAGGCGCAGTTGCAAGAGGTTATGTCTTTTGAAGGCAGTGCAGAAGAAAAGAAAGCGAGATTTTTCCTTGCAAACCTGGGCATTGACTATGACGCTATTACCAAGGAGCAGTTCGTAACACTGATGGACATACTTGCGAAATCCAAGAAACTGCAAATCCGCCAAGCCAGCCAGCGGGGAAAGAACAGTCCTCACCAGTCCCACGGTAGGGGCAAACGAAAGAAATAAAGCCAACCCAAAAACAATCTTGACGCACTATTTCGTCCAACTTTTCGCCACTTTTCTGATACAATAGAGAAAGTGGATTGTGATTTCTCGAAAAATGTAGAAATTTATGGATGAAGGTGTTATAATGGACTGGGTGATATTTGACATGAGCAATCAAAACACATTAGTCGCATTAGCTTATATAAAATCAGAGGATAATCCCTTAACTGTTTTTTGCAACTACATCCTTTACTTGCTGCTAATTGCACCAAATCAATCTTTGAGGGTAGATGAACTAAAATCGAATTTGCTTAATCGCTTCGGCTTAGATATGCCTAAACAAATGATTGATACCTGCATTCGCATTCTTAAGAAGAACGGCAACATCAAGCTGTTGCCTCATGGGGCAGGCTATTCTATAGAAAGCACATCGTTTGATACCAAAGAATTTGAGGCAGTATTACATCGGCTACAAAAACAGGAGGCAGTAGTCTTGGCATCTGTTGCCGATTTTGTCAACCAAAAATACAAGAAAAACTGGACCCAGGAAGATGCCAAACGAAATCTGTCATATTTCCTTGCTGAAGAAGGGTATGGTGCCAAACTATTTTTCCAAGAGGAATTTCAAATTGATTCAAGTGTAAATTCTCCGTCGTGGTACATTGGGCGATATATTTCTCATATACGCCAAAGCAAAGATAGTCTGGAACTGACATATCTTGAAGACATCGTAAATGGAATGATGATATACCAAGGGGTATATCAAACAACCGACTATAATCAAGATAAAGGCCAGAAATTCAAAGGTACTACTTTTTATTTTGACACAAAGCTGATATTACGAGCATTAGGATACTCGTGGGATGCTCAGGTTCAAGCGACATCCGAACTCATTAATTTAATAACAGATGAATATAAAGGACGCATAGGTATCTTCCACCAAACTTTGGCAGAAGTTAAAAATGCTTTGAGCCGAGCAGGGAGAAGTTATAATAATGCAGAGCGAATTGCTGATGATGAGTTGCAAATATACTCAGAACTAAATCCGACGGGTGCCTCATTATTTTTAGAAGCATCTACATCCGTAGAAGAACGCCTTAAAAACGAGTTGAAAATTTGCTTATGTGGTGATATTGAGTGGAATAGTCCAGAAACCAGACAAAATGTAATAGCTACAACTGAAATTGCTAATTATATAAAGAGCAAGCACAAATTTTGACGTTCTGGAACTGTTGACTTCGATGTCGAAATCATCAACCAGATTAACATACTCCGCAAAAGCGACTATACAATACGCTACGGGGGAAGAAAAAAACTGCCAGTTTTTATCACTACCAATGCGAATCTTGTTTTTACTTTCAGGGATTATGTTTCTACTGCGATTGAGGCTGATCCATCCTTAAAGTGGAATGTACACTCGTTGCCAATAATTACAGACAATATGCTTCTGTTTCGGTTGTGGGTTCCATATGCTAAGAAATACTCTAATCTTCCTGCATTAACTTTGGCAAGATACGCATATGCTGCACAAAATCCAGATACACAATACTTTGAGAAGTTGAGGGCTACAGCAGCTAAGTACGGGCAGGAGAACAGTATAACATGGTTCGACCTAACCGAAATTCGGAGGCAACGGCTTGAAGATATTATTATAACACGAACAGATGGGGTTGTAGATGAGATAACGGAAGATGTGGTCGCCTTTGGCATCAATGAGCTTATAAAAATGGAGGAAATTTCTCTTCATAACAAGGTAAAGGAACTCCAACACACAGTCGAAGAAAAAACATTGGATATTGTTCAACGTGATTCTAAAATAATTGAACTGTATGCAAAACCGTTTGTCAATAAACTGGGATGGAGACGAATGGTGATTGGCGCCGCAAAAATATGGTGGTTGTTTGCTATGGCACTGTTGTATGTGGGAACTTCGTTAGTAAATGCGTATATAGGCAACTATGTCGTTATGCCAGTTTTAGTGGGGGCTATTCCAGGTATCTTTACATTTGTTTTATGGGTATTAGACAAAGTATCAGATAAAAGGGATTGGCATAATTTTGTCCTGAGGCTTGCATTAAAATATGTTTGGAGCAGGTATGCAGATAAAATAACACATACTATTTCCGCTGAAGATATGGTTTATAGAGGTCAAATTTTGGAATACTGCATTCAACATACACCAATATTAGAAAAATATAAATGCTATTGTACTATAGAATAGCTAAGGCAGAATTTGGGGCGGATCAAATAAGCCAGTTCAGCCGACAGGGAAAGGACAGTCCTCACCAGTCCCACGGCAAAGGTAAACAAAATAGGTTATTCAAGCAGAAGAAATGGGCGGAGTTTCGGTTCAAACCGATGCTCCGCCCACTTGCTGTGAAATTACGAATTTCCCTCGATTCCGCTGCACGGGCCGGACACCCGTCTGAGATAACCCTCCAGGTCACCACAGAGTACCAACTCCGCATAGTCCAGGGGAGCATTGTAGACAAGCCAGTCCAGTTCGGAACAGGTATTGATGCTCGTAGCGACCATGTTCTCAATCTCGGTGCAGTCAATAGAGATCATACTCCCGTCCGCATAGCGCAATTCAACATTGCCAGTATCGATGTTAAACTCACACGATAACAGCTTGTTCATGGTGAAATCCTCCGTAAAACCTTATATTTTGTAACCAATCCTGTTTGACAGTTGCCATTCATTTTTGATTGCTGTTTTACGGACACCCATCAATAGAGCAGCGCCGCCGCTTCATGAAGGACTGTATTGAGGACGGGGATGAAGTGGATTGTATGTATATCGAAGTGCCCGCCTCGGAGCATCGGGAGTGGAACAGCAAAAATACGATCAGACAGAAGAATCGTAAGCTTGGTATGCGCTATACACATCAGTCTCTGGACGCCGGAGTCCCGGATACTGATGTAGAGACGCTGCACGAATGCGTTCCCTCTGGATTCAATCTCGAGGGCGCTGTAGCGGATCAGGTTCTCATAGAAGAACTGAAATGTGCGCTGCGGGCCTGGCAGCCCTGGGCGGAGGAGCTGATGGATCTCTACATGGCCGGGGCAAAGCGTTCCTGCACAAACGATCTATGCAAAAAATACCGTCTCAGTGATCGGACTGTTCAGAGGCGGAAAGAAGCCTTTGAAAAATTTGTTTTGGAATTTTTGAAAAAATAATGTCGGTTTCAGGCTCTGGAGGTTGTGGTAAAGGGATGAGAGGGCAAAACAGCCCCTCGTGCTCTTTGAAAAACACCGCGCCCTGCGGTCATATCCGGCAACTGGAATACGTTCCCTGACGGTCCGTGTGAGAAACGGAAAGCGATAGGTCAGATGCGCCAAGACCACCTGTAGCGGCAAAGGAATTGCAGTGAATTTTCTTTTCTGTTATAAAAGACGGCCAAATAAGGTGCCCAGCGGTCCCCATCCAGACAAAAACAGCCCTGGCAAGCTGTTTCGCAACGACCCCGTCAGAACACAATGATACTCCTGCCCAGCCACAGCCCTGCTACGCAGGATCACGCAATGGGGGCAGCTCGGAGAGAACCTCGGAGGGGTGAAACGCCCGTGATGTGCGCCAGCACAGTTCCAGACTGCCGCCCAAGGCTCGGGAAGTAGTGTCGAATAGAGCCAGCAAATGATCAACGATAAGAAAGCGGGGCCGCTCTCCGCAAAAAGGATAGCAATATCTTTGCGCCAACCTGCGCAGGAGCGGCCCCGTCTTTTCAAAACAGAGGAGAAAACGACTATGGATTTCAAGAGGACCCGTCCCATTCAGCGGGGCGATATCTATTACGCCGATCTCACGCCGGTCACCGGCTCGGAGCAGGGAGGCATCCGGCCTGTCCTGATTCTCCAGAACAACGTGGGCAACCACCACAGCCCCACCGTCATCGCCGCCGCCATTACGGGGTACGTCAAGGGCAAACGCCAGCCCACCCATGTGCGGCTCAAGGGCGCGGCCTGCGGCCTGTTCCGGGATTCCACTGTCCTGCTGGAGCAGGTTCGGACGCTGGACAAGTCCCGCCTGGGTGAGTACATGGGCAGCGTGGGTGAGGACAAGATGTGGGAAGTGGACGCCGCTCTGCACATCAGCGTGGGGCTTGCGGAAACATACCGCTGAACTATATACATAGCGGAGACTTTGTCTCTGCTGTTTTTCCATCAACCCATCGGGGCCGCTCACGGTTCCCGATGGGCGGCTCTCAGATAAGGAGGGCGTTAATGCTATGACTACAAAGGAACTGCGGGACAATGTCACCTTCCTCTCCGCTCTTCGGATGCTGGAGAGTATGGCGGAGCGAAAGCTCCTGTCGGAAGCGGAGACGGAGCGGGCCAAGGCCGAACTGAAGCGGCGGCTCCGGCCCACCTTGATTTTTGCCTGAGAACAGGTACATTCTGCTTGGTTTTGAGGGCTGTTTTTGGTTGGTATTGGTGAATAGCTGTTTCAAAAAACTTGTGATATTGTGTGTCGCAGAAAGGAGGTCAAAAAAGATATGGTACAGACAAACACTACTGCCGCAAGGCGTCCGAGAATTACCGTCATTGACCCCAGGAAGCCCGAGGCGGCGAAGCTCCGGGTTGCGGCATACGCCAGAGTCAGCAGTGACTCAGCTGACCAGCTCAACTCCTACATGGCCCAGGTGGACTTCTACACCAAGTTCATCTCCTCCAGGGAGGACTGGGAGCTGGTAGACGTCTACGCCGACGAGGGGCTGTCCGGACTGGAGGCCCGGAAGCGTGAGGAGTTCAACCGCATGATCGCGGACTGCCGTGACGGGAAGATCGACCGGGTGCTGGTCAAGTCCACCTCCCGCTTCGCCCGGAACACCACGGACTACATCCGGTATGTGCGGGAACTGCTCCGGCTGGGCATCTCCATCTGCTTCGAGAAAGAGAACATCGACACCGGGAAGATGACCACCGAGCAGATCGCCCAGATCTACGGCGCTTTCTCCCAGATGGAGTCCACCAACCACTCCAACAATATGAGGGTCAGCGTTCGGATGCGGATGGAGAAAGGGATCTTCGTCCCTCCCTCCACTCCCTACGGCTACCGGCTGGCGGGACGGGAGCTGGAGATCGTCCCCGAGGAGGCGGAGATCGTCCGGTATATCTACAACGCCTACCTCAAGGGCCAGGGGACGGCGGATATCGCCCATGAGCTGAATGAGCTGGGGGCTATCCGGGGCCATGGCCGGGAGGGATGGCATCCAAACACGGTGCAGTACATCCTGACCAACGTCTCCTACACCGGCGATATGCTCTGGCAAAAGAGCTTCGCCACCGATACCATCCCCTTCCGGCAGGTGCCGAACCGGGGACAGAAGCCCCGGTACTTCGTGGAGAACTGCCACCCGCCCATTGTGTCCAAGGAGGACTTCCAGCGGGTACAGGACCTGATGGCCCTTCGCCGGACGCAGTTCGCCGGTAACTCCTCCAAGCCGGAGGCGTCGGTCTACAGCAAGCGCATTGTCTGCGGGGGCTGCGGCTCCATCTGCCGCAGGAAGGTCACCAACGGCAAGACCTACTGGGTGTGCAACCGCCATGACGACGCCAAGTCCCGCTGCCCCGTCCCCCAGGTGCCGGAGGTGGAGATCACAGCGGCTCTGCTTCGGCTTTACCACAAGCTGAAAGCGGATGGCGGCACGATTCTGCGCACCGTGCTGGAGCAGCTCCGGGAGCTGCGGGAGCGGGAACTGCGCACAAACCGCAAAATCAGCGACATCGACAAAGAGATCGCCCGTCTGTCAGAGCAGAATCTCGTACTGGTTCGACTGAAGTCGAAGGGGTACGTTGATCCTGCTCTTTATTTATCCCAGCAGGGTGAGATCGAGCAGAAGCTGAGGACGCTGAGACGGCTGCGCCGGCGCATCATGGACTCCACCGGCGAGGACACCCAGATCCAGGACACCGAAATCATGCTGGACTGCCTGGAGGACGGCCCCCAGTGGCTGGGGGAACCCAGCCAGGAGCTGTTCGAGTCACTGGTCAGGCGGATCGTGATCGTCTCGGCGGACACCCTGAAATTCACCCTGCTCAACGGCCTGGAGCTGACAGAGCGGATTGGAAAGGCGGTACGGTAATGGCATGGCAGAGAAAGACCCCCTTCGGCTACATGGTGCGGGGCGGCGAAACCGTCCCCTGCCCCACGGAGGCTGACGCAGTTCAGAACATCTTCACCCGCTACCTGGCGGGGGCCTCCTTCGGCAGGATCGCGGAGGAGATGAGCAGAGGAAACATCCCCTACCACCAGCATACCAGCCAGTGGAACAAGCACATGGTCAAGCGGATTCTGGAGAATGGGAAATACCTGGGGACAGGCGTCTACCCACGTCTCATCAGCGATGAGGAGTTCCTCGCGGCGCAAATCCAGAGGGAGGACAAAACTGACTACACGCCCTGCCCCGCTGAGCTGAATCCTATTCGGGAAAAAGCTGTGTGCGCGGTATGCGGAAGCAGAATCGTGCGGGACACCAAGTCCCATGGCCGGCCCCGCTGGGTATGCGCCAACCCAGACTGCGGAGCTATCGTCCGCACCAGCGATGAGGAGGTGCAGAAACGGGTATCCCAGCGGCTCCGTCAGCTGGCAAACACCCCTGACCTGCTGACACTGCCTCCCGCACCGGAGGCTGCCCCCTCCGCAGACGCTCTGCGCATCCAGAATGAGCTGAACGTGTGCTTCAACCGCTCGGATATCAACTTCGACTACATGAAGACGCTGATCTTCGCCGCCGCCGCGGAGCGGTACGCCGTCCTGCCGGATCTCACGCCAGTCCATGACATGGAGGCACTTCGGGAGCGCCTGGAAACCGGTCCCGTCAGTGACAGCAACCTGCGGGAACTGCTGGCAAAGGCGGTAAAGGCCATCCGCATCGGCGGACAGGATTACATAGAACTGGAACTGACCAACGGAACGATGATAGGAAAGGAGCAAACCACATGACCACACAACAGACTCCCCAGAAGCGGCGGATCACCGTCATTCCTCCCAATCCCCAGCTTACAGAGCGGGACATTCACAAGAAGCACCTCCGGGTAGCTCCCTACTGCCGGGTATCCACGGACAGCGAGGAGCAGCTCAACAGCTACAACGCCCAGATCGCCTACTACACCGAGAAGATCGCCGCCACACCGGAGTGGACTATGGTCCGCCTGTACGCTGACGAGGGCATCACAGGCACGTCCATGAAGCGGCGCAAGGAGTTTTTGAAGATGCTCCGGGACTGCGACCGGGGTAAAATTGACCTCATCATTACCAAATCGGTGTCCCGCTTCGGACGCAACACCCTGGACGGTCTGGACACCGTCCGGAAGCTGAAGCGGAAGGGAATCGGCGTCTTCTTTGAGAAGGAAAACACAAATACCCTTTATATGGATAACGAGATGATCCTCACCTTTATGATGAGTCAGGCCCAGGCAGAGAGCGAATCCCTCAGCGGCAGCGTCAAGTGGGGCCACCGGAAGAACTTCAAGGACGGCAAGGTCTACTACCACTACGCCAGCTTTCTCGGCTACCGCAAGGGGCCGGACGGCCTGCCGGAGATCGACCCCGATGAGGCGGCCATTGTCCGCAGGATCTTCGCCCGATACCTGCTGGGCCAGAGCGTCCACCAGATCTGCCGCGACCTGATGTCGGACGGCGTCAAGACCGCCCAGGGCAGTGATTCCTGGCATGACAGCGTGGTGAGGAAAATGCTGCAAAACGAAAAATACATCGGGGACGCCCTGCTCCAGAAGACCTTCATGGCGGACCTCTTCACCCATGAGCAGAGGAAGAATATGGGGGAGCTGCCCCAATACTACGTCCACGAGTGCCACCCCGCCATCATCGACCGGGACACCTTCCAGCGGGTGCAGGAGGAGCTGGCCCGGCGCTCCAGCCTACGGAAGACCTCCTCCAAGGCCAAGACAGAGCTGGGCAAATACTGCGGCAAGTACGTTCTCAGCGAACTGCTGGTCTGCGGCGAGTGCGGCAGCCCCTACCGCCGGGTGGTGTGGAGCCGGCCCGAGGGTAAGCGGATCGTCTGGCGTTGCATCAACCGCCTGGAACACGGAAAGAAGATCTGCAAGAAGTCCCCCACCTGGAATGAGGCGGATATCCACGCCGCTGTGACCGCCGCCATGAACGAGCTGTTCCATGCCCAGACCGCAAGGGAGGCGCTGGAAGCCAGCATCACCGCCGCTCTCGCCGGAGAGGATGGAGAGTTGTCCCTGCCGGCGCTGGAGACGCAGATCCACAGCCTCACAGAGCGTCAGCTGGAACTGTTCCAGCTGGCCGTCAGCGCCGGCCCCGACTGCCTGGACTATGACGAGGAGATCCAGCGGGTGAATATAGCGAAGACTTCCCTGATGGCAAAGAAAGCGGAACTGGAGCGTGAGGGCCGCACCGCCGCCGCGTTCGACCGGAGGATGGAGGAAATCGCCAGTGAGCTGGAGCAGACGGCTGGGACCATCACGGAGTTTGACGAGGTCACCGTCCGCCAGCTGGTCAGCAACATCAAGGTAGTCAGCAAGGATACCCTGCTCATCTGCTTCAAGGATGGGACGGAGATCACCCAGACGATATAGGGAGGGAGACTGCATGCTCTATATCACCGGCGACACCCATGGCGGCTTCCAGCGGTTCAACACCAAAAATTTCCCTCAACAGAAGCTGATGGGCCGTAGCGACTATGCGATCATCACAGGCGATTTCGGGGGCGTGTGGGACGATTCTCCCAGGGAGGCATACTGGCTCGACTGGCTGGAGGAAAAGCCGTTTACCACCCTCTTTGTGGACGGGAACCACGAAAACTTCGATAGGCTCGGAGAACTTCCCGTCCACCAATGGCAGGGAGGAAAAGTCCACTATGTCCGGCCCCATGTGCTTCACCTGATGCGTGGGCAGGTATTTGAGATCGATGGAATCACCTTCTTCACCATGGGCGGCGCTGCCTCCCACGATATCCAGGACGGCATCCTCGATCCGGCGTCCCCCGGCTTCGAGCAGGAATACTGGTTCAAGCGCCGGACACGGCAGATATTCCGGGTGAAGGGCGTCTCCTGGTGGCCCCAGGAGATGCCCTCTGAGGAGGAATACGAGGAGGCCGTCAGGAACCTGGAGAGGGTCAACTGGCGAGTGAACTGCATCCTGACCCACTGCGCCCCCACCAGCATCCAGCAGAAGCTGGATCAAAGCTACACCCCGGACCGGCTGACGGACTTCCTCCAGATGGTCAAGCGGCGGTGCCAATTCGATTGCTGGTTCCTGGGCCACTACCACCAAAACCGTGTTGTGGATAACCGCTTCATCATCCAGTGGGAACAGATGGTGGAGCTGCAATGAGAGTGACGACGGCATAACCTGATACCGCTAAGGCGCAAGCCCTCGGGGAACCGAGGGCTTGCTCGTTGGCGATTTCAAACTCCAGAGAATAAAAAACAGGCGCACCCGCGCCGGAAAGGAGAAACCAGAATGAACGTCAGAAAACCTGTTGACTACAGCGCCATGTTCGCGGCGCTGGATACGTTGATGACGGCAGACCTGCCCCAGATGGAACTGTACTGTGAGATTGGCCGGCTGGTCAGCGACAGGCCAGAGAAAGGCGCCGCTGTTGCCGCGGCGGAGTATCTGTGCGGCGCATACCCTGACACCTCTGGCTTCTCCCCCCGGAACCTGCGCCGGATGCGGGAGTTCTATCGTACCTATGAGAGCGCACCGGAAGTGCTGGCTGAGGCCATGACCATCGGCTGGACTCAAAATGTGGTCATCCTGGAGGCGGAGCTGTCCACCCAGGAGCGGGCATGGTACATCAAAGCGGCTGGGCAGTTCGGCTGGTCGAAGCT
>OFGE01002288.1_pt1 | contig 14401 bp, 11 predicted proteins | sample 1521681 | NCBI WGS metagenome assembly OFGE01 (sample SAMEA3504093, study PRJEB24116) | mouse gut metagenome | biome: mouse gut; feature: mouse-associated habitat; material: faeces | place: Denmark | collected 2011 | reverse complement strand
GAGAGTTCCACAGCGAGGAGCTGGACATGGAGACGAAACGGGGGCTCTTCACCCAGGAGAAGGACCGGGCCGCCCGGTACGCCGCCGGGCACGGCTTCACCCATTTCTCCACCACCCTTCTGGTGAGCCCCTACCAGGACCACGAGGCCATCCGCCGCACGGCGGAGGCGCTGGGGGCGCGGTACGGCGTCGGATTCCTCTACCGGGACTTCCGTCCCGGCTTCCGCCAGGGCCAGGCCAAGGCCCGGGAGCTGGGGCTCTACATGCAGAAGTACTGCGGCTGCGTCTTCTCCGAGGAGGAGCGCTACGCCAAGCAGATTCAAAAGGACCGGGAGAAATACCCTCCCCTGCCGTAACCGCGCTTTTTCTCCAAAATCAAGCGGATTTGTTGACAATCCGGACGGGGTATGGTACGCTGGTCGCAGGACGTGAATTTTGGTTCACAAGATGGAATGGAGGAAAACGAACATGGCCTACAACGGTTTCGCAATCGACCAGTACCTGGACGCGGCGGCGGTGACCCGCCAGCTGGACGAGCTGATCCAAAAGCCCGTCTGGTCCATCCGCCGGGATCAGCTGGCGGACTACGTGGAAAACTACTTCGACGCCAAATGCCCCCGGTCCAAGGCGATGATCGCCCAGGCGAGGAAGGTCATCCCCGGCGGGGTGCAGCACAATCTGGCCTTCAACTACCCCTTCCCCATCGTCATCACCAAGGCGGAGGGGGCGAAGCTGTGGGACATCGACGGCAACTGGTACTACGACCTGCTCCAGGCCGGGGGCCCCACCATCCTGGGCAGCAACATGCCGGAGGTCCGGGACCAGGTGATCGAGCTTCTGAACACCTGCGGCCCCTCCACGGGGCTGTTCCACGAGTTCGAGTACAAGCTGGCCAAGAAGATTTCCGATCTGGTGCCCTCGGTGGAGCTGTTCCGGATGCTGGGGTCCGGCACGGAGGCGGCCATGTGCGCCGCCCGGATCGCCCGGCTGAAGACCGGGAAAAAGAACATCCTGAAAATGGGCGGGGCCTACCACGGCTGGTCCGACCAGCTGGCCTACGGCATGCGGGTCCCGGGCACCAAGGGCATCATGTCCAAGGGCGTGCCCAACTTCGTCTTCAAGCATACCGACGAATTTTTCCCCAACGACCTGGAGGACCTGGAGCGGAAGCTGCGGGCCAACAGGCTCACCGGCGGCACGGCGGCGGTGTATCTGGAGCCCATGGGCCCCGAGAGCGGCACCCGGCCCGTCAGCCGGGAGTTCGTCCGGGGCGCGGCCAAGCTGGCCCGGCAGTACGGGGCCCTTCTCATTTTTGACGAGGTGGTCACGGGCTTCCGCATCGGGCTCAGCGGGGCCCAGGGCTTCTTCGGCGTGGACCCGGACCTGACGGTGTTCGGGAAGATCATCGCCGGCGGCTACCCCGGCGCGGGAGGCGTAGGCGGCCACGCGGACTGCATGGCCCACCTGGGGGCGGGGCTGGACTCCTCCGGGAAGAAGGTGCCCAAGGCCATGTGCGGCGGCACCATGGCGGCGACCCCCATCTCCTGCGCGGCGGGGTACTACACCCTCTGCGAGATCGAGCGCACCAACGCCTGCGAGACAGCGGGCCGCATGGGCGACCGGCTGACCCGGGGGCTGCAGCTGCTCATCAAGAAATACAATCTGCCCTTCGTGGCCTTCAACCAGGGGTCCATCTGCCACCTGGACAACGCGGGCACCATGCACTTCTGCATCGACTGGAAAAAGCCCTGGACCATCCCGGAGATCCTCAAACAGACCGGCATCCGTCAGAAGGAGATGGAGCACATGGGCGCGGCTTACATGGCCGAGGGCATCGTCACCCTGGCCGGGTCCCGGCTGTACACCAGCGCGGCCTACACCGAGGAAATGATCGACGACGTCCTCTCCCGCTTCGACCGGGTGTTCGCCGGCTGCGGCCCCCTGGAGGCGCAGCCATGACCGCTCTGGAAGCCCGGGCCCGGGAGGAGGTCCTGGGCGCGGCGGCGCGGCTGGCCGCCGAAGGGCTCATCGAGCGCACCTGGGGCAACATCAGCGCCCGGGTGTCGGATACCCAGTTTCTTATCACTCCCAGCGGCCTGGCCTATGAGACGCTGCGGGAGGACCAGCTGGTGACGGTAAACATCGCGGACGCCTCCTGGCAGGGGAACGTCAAGCCCTCCAGCGAGAAGGGCATCCACGCCGACGCCTACCGCCTGCGGCCCGAGGCGGGCTTCGTCCTCCCCACCCACCAGTACTGGGCCTCCATCGCCGGGGTGGCGGGGACGGCCCTGACGGGGTTTTCCCACCCCCTGCTGGGAAAGCGGGTTCCCTGCGCCGCCTACGGCCTGCCGGGCACCCAGACCCTGCGCCGGGCGGTGGAGGCGGAGGAGGCCAAGCTGGACGGATAAGCTCCCGGCCTCAGCGTGTCGAAAAAGTCTTTTCGCCCCGCTGAGTGCGACTTTTTTGAACAAAGAACGTTCAAAAAAGTCGTTGATTGAACGTGAAAGACACCCCTCCTGGGTTTCTTTCACACTATCTTCCTTCCCGTTGTCGGAACAGAAGCGGCTTTTTCGACAGTCTCAAAGCCCGCCCAGTTATGCTGGGCGGGCTTTGCTTGTTTCTTGTTTATTTAACTGTTCTCCCGGCTGTGGAAGTAGCGGTCCCGGTCGATGGTGTGGCGGCGCAGGTATTCCGCCCAGCGGGAGTATGCCCCGTAAGCGAAATGGCAGCCGTCGTTGGCCAGCTCCTCGGGGAGCTGCCCGTCCTCGCCGGCGTAGGCCTCGGCGGTGTTGAGCAGGGCCACCTTTTTCTCCGCCGCCAGGCGGACGATGGCGTCGTTGAACTGGCCCAGCTTCTCGTTGTTGATGTAGTCGGCCAGCTTGTTTGCGCGGCACAGCGCGTCGTTCACCGGGGGCATGACCTGGAGGTATACCACCGCGTCCGGCTGGAGCTGGATCACCTTGTCCAGCACCTCGCCCAGGCCCTGCTCGTAGCTCTCGGCGGGGAAGCCCAGCTCGTTTATCCCCAGCATGATATACACGCTCCCGTACTGCTTCAGCGCCAGCACCTCCAGCAGGCTATACTTCTGGCCGTCCACCTCAAACACCCGGTAGTCCTCGCTGTCCGCCTTGAACACCGTCATCCCCCGGGCCCAATAGAAGTCGCCGTGCTTCAGGCCGCTGAAGAGCTGGAGTCCCTCGGTGCGGGAGTCGCCCAGGTACGCCGCCGTGTCGAAAAAAGCGTCGTCCTCCACCGATTCCCCCTCCTCCAGCGGCGTGCCGAACTCATAGGGCTCCGCCGGCTCCGGCGTGGGTGTGGGCTCCGGCGTGGGTTCAGGGGAGGGGGTGGGGGAGGGCGAAGGCTCCGGGGCGGAGGGAACCTCGGCGGCGTCCGGGGAGGGTCTGGGCACATCGTGCCCAGATGTGGTCCCGCAGGAGGACAGCGGGACCAACAGCAGCATGCACAGCAACAGGGACAGGGCTTTGACGGGCATTTCGATCAGGGCTCCTTTGTGTTGACTTCCGTGTTATGTTAACATCTGGCCCCAACCGGGTCAAGACGGGAATGGTTACGAAGCGGAATCAAAATTGTTACAGGGGAAGCTCACCCCCGCCGGGTCCGCCGCCACAGCTGGAGGGAGGCGGACACCAGCAGCAGCCCCAGCGCCAGGCACCCCGCGATGCCGAAGGTGCGGAAAAAGGTGTTCCAGAACAGCTCGGTGTGCCCCCGCAGGCCGTAGTCCATGGCCTGGTAGACGGTCAGGCCGGGGACCAGGGGAAAGATGCCTACAACCAGATAGGAGGTGGCGGGGCAGCGCCGCCGCCGGGCCATAGCCTCCGACCAGGCGGACACCGCCACCGCCGCCAGCAGGTTGGCCAGGAATATGTTGGCCCCCAGCCCGGAGAAGAGCAGGTACACCGCCCAGCCCAGCGCGCCCCCCAGGGCGCACAGCGCCGCCCCCACCCCCTGGGCGTTGACGGGCAGGCAGAAGCCCAGGCAGGCCACAAAGGCCAGCAGGCAGGACACTGCCGGGGGATAGGCCGCGGTGCTCCCCCCGGCCTGGACGGGCCACAGCCCCCGGAACAGCGCCATGGCGGCCCCCGCCCCCAGGGCGATGGCCGCCGCAAAGGTGGCAAGGCCGGACACCATATCCCCGGTGAGCAGATTGCTCATAAAATTGGTGAATACCAGCCCCGGCACCAGCACCATGATGCCCCCGGCCAGGGTGACCTCCAGGCTGATGGGCGCGCCGAAGGCCCGCAGCGTGAAGGAGACCGCCCCCAGCACAAAGGCGGACGCCAGGGTGGACAAAAAGGCGTTGGCCCCCGCCCGCTCCAGGTAGGACAGCACCGCGCCGCAGGCCAGCCCCGCCAGCCCCGCGCACCAGGCCTCCGCCCAGCCGCCGCCGAAGAACAGCGCGAAGAAAAATGCCCCCACAAAATAACCCGCCACCCGCAGGTGCATGGGGTAGCGCCGCAGCAGCGCCGCCTCCCGGCGGCACTGGGCGAGCAGCTCCCCCGGGTCGTCCGGCGGGGCGGCGCACAGGCGGCGGGAAAGGTCGTTGAAGCGCTCGATGCCCTCGATATTCAGCGTGGAGGGGGGCACCCGGCGCATGACGGTACACACCCGGCCGTCCGGCTCCCGGGCGCTGGCCCACACGCAGTTGGGGATGGCGAATACCTCCCCCTCCAGGCCGTAGGCCGCCAGCAGGCGGCGCATGGTGTCCTCCGCGCGCTGGATTTCCGCGCCGTGGCGCAAAAGCTCCCGGGCCACCTCACAGCAGCCGGAGAGCAGGGTGTCGTAGTCCATAAAAGGGCCTCCTCAAGGGAAAAGGGGCCGGTATCCGGCCCCTTTTTGGGTGGGTTACTGCTGTGCGCCGGTGATGTAGGCGTCGATCAGTTTTTCCAATTCCTCAGCGGTGTACGTTTTCTCCGGGTTTTGCTTCAAAATACGAAGCAGATCATACGCCATGGCTTTTTGAATGTCCTTGCGCTCGTTCTCGGTGGGCATTCTGCCAGCCTCCTTTCCATTTTGGAGCATAACACATTATACCATATGGCGGCGGGGGCGGTCAACACGCTTTTTGACGCTTGACAAAGCCGGGGGAGCTGTTATAATAGGCATATAGGGGCGCTGCCGCAGGCGGTCAGCCCTCACTGATCAAACAAAATCAAACGTTCTGTATTGACCGCTTGGGTGCCAGCCGAGCGGTCAATAAGCTTTTGGGGATATGTAAATCATCAGCAAAAGCGTAATGATAAACCATATCAGGATACGCAGAACCGCGGCCCCGCGCCCATTTCCCATCTGCCCCACCCCCTTTCGCAAGGGAGTGGCCAACCGCCTTTTTTATACGACAGCGCTTATTTTTATTCTAACATGTCCTTTCGAAAAATGCAAGCGCGGCCCCCCTCTGGAAGGGGGTGGAACAGCTTCCATAGAATTTTTCTAAAAAGTTCCGCTAATCCCTTGCAAATTTTTGCCGATATAGTATAATAGTAGCCGTATAACTGTGGCGTCGGAGGCGTCAGCCAATCATTCCGATGGAAGGAGGGCCGAATGCCCGGCCACACCCCGCAACGGGACAACCCGAGCCGGCCAGACCGGCGAGACCCAGGCACTCCCTAGAGAGATCTAAACCAGAACAGGAGGAATACGTACATGAAGAAACGGATTTTGTCAGCCCTGCTCGCGCTCGTCATGGTGCTGGCATTACTGCCTGCCACGGCCTTCGCGGCGACGTCTGCCGAGAGCGGCAGAACCAGCGTCAGATACTACGACAAGATTCAGCCCACCCTGCTGGACGCGGGCGGCGCCCCCATCGGCCCCGGCTGGTACTACCAGTTCCAGATGGATGTGGGCAGCAATCGGAAAGAGACCCGCTATGCGCAAGTCAACAGCGGCGTCATTACCGGCACCAGCACCAGCGGCACCTGGTATGAGAGCGCCCAGGCCGCCCTGGACAAGGGCCAGGCCAGCTTTACCCTGCTGGGCAATGAGTCCATCAGCGGCCTGAGCCGGAACCTCACCGTGGACACCAACGGCCATACCCTGACCATCGGCATTGCGGACATGACCAAGGTGACCTCCCTGATCGTGGAGGACTCCCAGTACGCCGCCGCCATGAAGGCGGGTCGGTCTGCCGACCAGGGCGCGGTGAACTGGAACATCGTCAACAGCGGCACCGGCACCCAGACCTTCACCCTCACCCTGCGGGACGGCGGCCAGCTGAGCGGCGGTGTGCAGCTCACCAACTACGCCAACCACACCATCTCCATGAAGGACTACGCCAAGCTGTACGGCAGCGTTGAGATGAGCGGCAACGCCACCACCCACGCCAACGCCCAGAACGTCACCCTGGACAACCACAGCGAGATCACCGGCACCGTGACCCTCACCGGCAACAGCACCCGGGTGTCCGTGACCAGCAGTGAGATGGGCGCGCTGAACCTCAACGGCACCGGAACCCAGCTGGCTGTCAACGGCATCATCTCCGAGGTGGGCGCCGTGACCCTGAGCAGCGGCCAGCTCAAGGACACCGGCACCAACGCCACCGTGAACATCAGCCAGGGCACCGTGGCCTCCATCACGCAGCAGGCCGGCGAGCCCCTGAAGAGCGCCGTCAAGATCACCGTGGGCGAGAACGGCACCGTGACTGGCGCTACCATTATTGGCAACAGCGCCGATATCGTGGTCAATCGGGGCAAGATGGGTTCTGTCACCCTGCCCACCGGCTCCCTCACCGTCAACGGCCCCAGCGCCAGCCTGGGCGCTTTGAACCTGAACGACGGCGGCAACACCACCTTTAAGGTGACCGGAAGCGGCAACGCCATTGGCAGTGTCTCCGCCACCAACGGCGCCAGCCTGAAGGTGGACATCACCGCCGAGCCCACCAACACCTTTGGGGCCGTGACCCTGACCGGCTACAAGGGCCACGGCATCAAGGGCGGCACCTATACCGGCACCGCCCCCACCGCCGATGCCCTGGCCAACTCCGGCAACGACGCGCTGATTTACCAGTGCGTGGGCGGCGGCAGCACCACCTTCTACACCTCTGCCCAGCTGGCCGACGGCCTGTACAAGCAGGCTACTACCAGCGGCACCCTGACCATTGTGGGGCAGACGGCTGGTTCTACCCCCGCTGGCACCATCACCTTTATGCGCGGCACCAATACTGCGGGCGTACTAAACTACTATGGCGTGACTACCATCGCCAGACTGCCCGACAAGGCGCTGGGCACCCCGGTGGCCACATGGACGGACAAGAGTAATAGGACCTATAACGCGGGCAGCAGTTACGATGTGCCCCAGAGCGGCGGCAATGTGACCCTGACCACCCAGGGCGCCAGCCAGGTGGTCACCAAGATTAACGGCGTGAAGGCGAGCGGCGTTAACGGCAACATCACGGTTTCCCTGAACGGCAACGTGATCACCCTGTCCGGCGCGGTGAACCCCATCGGCGGCATCGCCAGCTTTGAGCTGAAGCTGCTCACCGACCTGGTGGACGACAACCAGAGGCAGGTTGAAATCCCCGTTTGGGTGAACTACGACAGCGTGAACGGCCGCACCTACTTCGGCAACCAGTACGACACCCTGACCGGCGGCCTGACCGTCAACGCCGACGGCTCCAGGCTGACCCTGTTCGACGGCAGCACCTACTATACCCTCAACGGCTCCGGCCTGCGGGTGATGGACGAGAACTTCACCACAACTGTGGATACGGATGGCAAGGTCAAGGCCACCTATACCGGCCAGGGCGACGCCTCCACCAAGCAGTATGTTGCCGACCTGATTGAAAATGACGGTTCCTCCTTCAACTGGAGCAACAGCACCGCCGTCAAACAGGCGGTGAACGCCGTCCAGGCCGGGATCACCAGCAGCCAGATTCAGAACTGGCGTGACCAGGCCCAGCGCAAGGCGTGGCAGAACACCTACGCCGGCAGCCCCACAAAGGACAAGTACACCACGGATGAGGCCTCCAAGTACTACACCGAGGTCGTCCTGGTGCCCTACCTGAACGTGACCGCCAGCAACTTTAACCAGAACGGCACCCTGACCGCCGCCCTGAGCGTGTACTACCGCGTAGAGGTGCATAGCACGAACCCCGGGCAGAACCCCATTGAGGTGCAGGCGGGCCGGGCCATGAGCAACCTGGGCGAGGAGTTGGGCACCGGCGTCGTCGTGAAGTTCGGCAGCAAGCTGAACAATGTGATCGGCAACAACGCCTACATGAGCCAGGATGACACCTATGTCTACAAAATGAACGGCAGTAGTGCGTTTACCATCAGTCACAGCGGCAGAAGCGGCCTGGGCACCATCGTCATCAACCAGACCGCTCCGCTGGTGGCCCTGACCCGTTCGGCTGGCGCGCCGAACGGTACCGACCGTATCGCCGGGGGCGCTACCGCCTACTACAACAGCCTCCAGGCCGCGGTGAACGACACCCTGCCCCAGCCTGAGAAAGCGGAAGATATCATCACCGTGATGAACGGCTATAAGGCCAGCGACTCCATCGACGTCACCGGCCTGGCCCGTATCTTCAAGATCAATACCCAGGGCAATACCACCATCACCCGCGCCAGCAACAACTTCACCATGATGCCGGACAAAACGGGCAACCTGTGGACGGTTCAGCTGTCCAGAGAGGTTAACACCGGCACGGTCGCCATCTACGTGAGGGACGTGCCCAACGGCAACGCCAGCGCCAGCGTCACCCGCGCCAAGGCGGGCGACACCGTGACCATCACCACCCGGCCCAACGGCAGCTACTACACTCTGGGCGTGTCCGCGGTGGGCAGCAACAACGTGAACATCAGCGTCAGCGGTTCCGGCACCAGCTGGTCCTTCAAGGTGCCCGACAACGTGAGCAGCGTCACCGTCACCCCGAGCTTCGGCAACGGCAGCGGCCAGGCCGTCGTCAACGTGAACAGCGTAGCCAACGGCACCGCCACTGTCAGCGGTTCCGGTGTGGTGGCCCCGGGCAGCACCGTCACCGTGTACACGGTGCCCAACGCGGGCTACCGCGCCACCGGCGTCAGCGTGTACTTCAGCAACGGCACCAGCGTGAACGCCACCAACACCGGCGCCAACACCTGGACGTTTACCGTGCCTGCGGGCGCCACCACCGTTTCCATCACGCCCAGCTTTGCCGTCAGCGGCACCACCGGCGTGCCCTTCACCGATGTGCCCGCCAACAACTTCTACATGCAGTATGTGAACTTCGTTTACAAGCACGGCATGATGCAGGGCGACGGCAGCAGCTACATCTTCAACGGCAACGGCAACGTCACCCGCGCCCAGCTGGTGCTCATCCTGTACCGGCTGTCCGGCAGCCCCGCGGTGTCCTCTTACTCCGGCTTCAAGGATGTGCCCGCCAACGCGTGGTACAGCCAGGCTGTGGCTTGGGCTTCCGCCAACAAGATCGTGAGCGGCCGTCCCGGCAACGTCTTTGACCCCGGCACGGCGGTCACCCGTCAGGAGTTTGCCACCATCCTGTACAACTACAATAACTTCCGCGGCCTGGGCGCCGGTAACACCTCCAACCTGAGCCAGTTTACCGACCGGGGTTATGTCCAGAGCTACGCCCTGAACGCCATGCAGTGGGCCGTGGGCAACGGCATCATCAGCGGCACCAGCAACACCACCCTCAGCCCCAACGGCACGGCCATCCGCTTCCAGGCGGCGGCTATGCTGACCCGCTACTGCCAGACCTTCCTGAAGATGAGCTGAGCGGCGGACAGAGGCTGAACCAGAAAAACCTAAAAAAAGAGGCCAGCCGGGAAATCGGCTGGCCTCTTTTGACGAGAGGCGGTCTGGGGGGGTGGGAGGCGGCGCGCCAGGGCGGTTTATCCGCCCTGGGCGGCCAGGTATTCCTCCCTGGTGAGCAGCAGGCGATGCATGCCGTCCGAGACGCCCAAATCCCGGAAGCCCGCTGCCAGATGGGTTTTCCAGGCGGCGTCCCGGGTGGTTTCAAAGTAGTTGTGGATGCGGGTTACGCCGCACTCCTGAAAGGCGTGGTCCAGCATCAGGCGCAGGGCGGGTTCGGCATAGCCCTGGCCTCGGTAGGGGGCGTAGATGACGATGCCCATGTCCCACCAGCCCCTGTCCGGCGTGTAATGGAAGCAGACGTCGCCGATCCACTCCCCATCGGACTTGCGCCGGATGTAGGCGTAGAACCGCTCCGGCTCCCGGTCCACCCATTGGGTATACCATCCGTCCCACTCCTCACGGGGGAAGTCGATGCAGCCTGTGTCCCGGTGGTAGCCGGGCCAGGGGTCATACCCCGCGTTATAGGACATGGTGGCGGGGTCGGACATCATTTGCTGGTAGAACCACAGCTCGTCCAGCGTAGGGACGTATAGTTCCAGCTCCATAATCAGCCCTCCGCGTAGTAGTTGATGAGGCAGCCCGCCAAGATGATGTCCCGCTCCTCCCGGGTCAGGCTGGGGAGGCGGAGCTTCACCGGGGTCTGTGTTTTTTCTTCGCCGCCGCCCTGGAGCAGCAGGGCTTCGATCTCCTCGCCGTCCCCCTCCAGCAGGGCGCGGATGCCGGGGATGTAGAGGGAGTCTCCCGGCTGGAGGTTCCAGGTGCGCACACCGTCCGCCACAAAGGGCAGCATCCCCCAGTTGACCACGTTGGAGCGGTAGCGCTTGGTGGCGTACTCCTCCGCCACGTTGGCGCAGCCGCCCAGCACCCGCTGGCAGGAGGCTGCCTGCTCCCGGGCGGAGCCGTCGCCTGGCTTGAGGGCCATGACGAAGGAGCCGATGCCGGTGTCGGCGGGGAAATCCGGATCCTGTCCGGCCCGGCGCTTCAGCTCCTCCGCCTGGACGGCCTTGGCGCTGGACACATAGCCGGGGCACTTTCGGCTCAGAGTGAACTCGGCCAGCCGCAGGGGGTTGGAGCGGTAGGAGGAGGTCTCGCCGGAGGGGATCAGCTCATCGGTGGTGGTAACCGGGTCGTAGATGGCGGCACAGCAGGTGAGCAGCAGGTTGTCCGGCAGGGGGATCTGCTCCGGCCAGTCGGCGATATTGGGGCCGAACACCAGCCCGGCATCCGGCTGGGGCCGGCCCACGCCGAAGTAGACCCGGGACTGGTAGGGGGTGTCGTCGTAGCTCCACTGCTCATCCGCCCGGTCAGCGGGCACGTCCGGCAGCTCGTCCGCCCCGGTGAGGACGCCCCCCATCCGGGCGGTGGCGGCGATGGACCGGGCGTCCATGAGGGCCACGTAAGAGATCTGGCCGTCCCCCGGCTTGGAGCCCTCCCGGTTGGGGAAATTCCGGGTGGAGTGGCGGATGGAGAAGGCCCCGTTGGCGGGCACGTCCCCCGCGCCGAAGCAGGGTCCGCAGAAGCAGGAGCGGATGGAAGCCCCCGCCGCCATGAGCTGGGCAATATAGCCCTGGCGGGTCAGTTCCAGGTTGATGGGCATGGAGCCGGGGTAGCAGGACAGCCAGAAGGCCCCGGAGCCGGTGGAGCAGCCCTTGAGAATCTCGGCGGCACGCTTCAGATTCTGGTAGGTGCCGCCGGAGCAGCCTGCGATAACCCCCTGGTCCGCCCGGAACTGGCCGTCCACGATTTTTTCCACCAGGGAGGGGGCGTTTTTCACCCCCAGCTGTTCCGCCGCGTCCACATCCGCCTGGTGGAGCAGGTCGGCCATGTTGGCCTTGAACTCCTTGATCGTATAGGCGTTGGAGGGGTGGAAGGGCAGGGCGATCATGGGCTCCACCCTGTCCAGCTCCACCGTCACCACGCCGTCGTAGCGCGCGCCCTCCGCCGGGGACAGCTCCCGGTAGCTGTCCCCCCGGCCCAGCAGGGCGAGGGCGGTTTTGGTCTGCCCATCGGTCTGCCACAGGGAGGACAGGCAGGTGGTCTCGGTGGTCATCACGTCGATGCCCGCCCGGTAGTCCATGGACAGGGAGGCCACGCCGGGGCCGAAGAACTCCAGCACGGCGTTTTTCACCGCGCCGCTTTTAAAGGTAGCCCCAACCAGGGCCAGGGCCACATCCTGGGGTCCCACGCCGGGCCGGGGGGCCCCGGTGAGGTAGATGGCGACGATCTTGGGGTAGGCGATGTCATAGGTTTTGCGCAGCAGCTGCCGGGCCAGCTCGGGGCCGCCCTCGCCGATGGCCATGCAGCCATAAGCCCCGTAGCGGGTGTGGGAGTCGGAGCCCAGGATCATTCTGCCAGGGGCGGCGTACCGCTCCCGCATGTAGGAGTGGATGACGGCCTGGTGGGCGGGGACAAACTCGCCGCCGTACTTTTTGGCGGCGCTCAGTCCGAACACGTGGTCGTCCTCGTTGATGGTGCCCCCCACAGCGCACAGAGAGTTGTGGCAGTTGGTGAGCACGTAGGGCAGGGGGAACTCCTTCATCCCCGAGGCCCGGGCGGTCTGAATGATGCCCACGTAGGTGATGTCGTGGGAGGCCATGGCGTCAAAGCGGATGGACAGGCGGTCCGGGCCGTTGGAGCTGTTGTGGGCCATAAGGATGGCATGGGCCATGGTGCCTTCCCGGCCCTGGGGGCCCTGGGCGGGGACAAAGCCGCCGTTTTGCCAGCGGACAGGGGTGGTTTGAACGGTAATCATATGCAGTTCCTCCCGTGGGGTGATTTGCTTTAGTGTAGCAAATTATCACACAAAAAGCAAGAAAACCGGGAAATTTTACCGGCATCAAAATGCACAATAAAATTCCCCGGCGGGTCTGGTCAATTATCGTGGAGGAAGTACAGCAGGTCGCGGACGTTCCGGCCCACGATGAAAGCGGCGTTATCCGTGTTGTCAACGATGTAGAGCGCCACCCCGTTTTCGTATTGGGCGGAGGTTTTGACCACTGTGCCGTCGTAGGCGATGGATAGGGTACAGCGGCTGCGGGGGCTTTGGACATCCGGCGCGGGGGTGGCATAGTCCAAGATGATCTGCAAACCTTGAACGGACAGGCTGGTCACCTGCGCGTCCTGGCCGCCGATTTGGAGCGTTCCGGCGTTTGCCAGGCTGACAGGCAGTTCGCGGGGGGGGGGGTCCACCTCGCCCGGGTTGGGGAAAAAAGAGGCCACGTCTTTGCTGGCCCGCAGCACTTCGGCCAGCTCAAATTCCTCCTGGGTGATGAGGGCGAAGGGACAGGTTTTGACGGCCTCGTCGGCGGAGGCGGTCTGGGCCCTGTAGGCATAGATCTTGTGGGGATTGAGCCAGAGCAGCAAAAAGATCACCGCCGCGCACAGCGGCAGGGCCGCCGCGGCGATCAGCCAGCGGGGGAGAGGTTTTTTATCCATGGCGCGCCTCCTTTTTTCAACAGTATACCACAGGCCGGAGGGGAGCGCAAGACGGGGGAAGAGCGGGGCCGGGGCGGCGTTTTTCGATTGGCACTGGAATTTTGCGGTGAAGTGTGGTAATATAATAAGCCAAGCATATGCCGCGCCCGCGGCAGTATGAGAATGAGGTGACTACATTGGAATTTTGGATGGCAATTGTGCTGGGATTGGTGCAGGGGGTGGCGGAGTTTCTGCCCATCTCCAGCTCGGGGCACCTGTCCCTGCTGCAATCCTTCTTCGGCATGGAGGAGCCAGACGCTCTATATAATATCCTGCTCCACTTTGCCACGCTGCTGGCGGTGTGCGTGGTGTACCGGGGGGACATCGCGGATATGGTTGTGGAGTTTTTCCGGGGGATCGCCGCGCTGTTCGGCGGGTCCGGGGCGCGGGAGCGGGGCAACCCTCCCGAGGCCCGGCGGCTGGTGCTGCTGCTGATTCTGGGCACCCTTCCCCTGTTTCTGGTGCTGCCCATTGAGGACTTTGTAGAGGAGCTGGGGGCAAACCCGGTGTTCGTCTCCGTCATGCTGCTGGTCACCGGCTGTATTTTGTACCTGTCCGACCGCTACGGCGGCGGGCGGAAAAACGGCTGTACCGCCACGGTGAAGGACGTGCTGCTGGTGGGGCTGGCCCAGGGGGCGGCCACCATCCCCGGCCTGTCCCGCTCCGGAACCACCATCTCCGCCGGGATGGCCCTGGGCTTTGAGCGCAACTTCGCCGTCCGCTTCTCCTTCCTGCTCTCCCTGCCCGCCGTGCTGGGGGCCACCCTGCTGAAGGTGGTCAAGGTGGCGGGCGCGGGGGAGATCGACACGGGCCTGCTGCCCATGTACCTGGCGGGCATGGCGGTGGCCGGGGTGGTGGGCTATTTCTCCATCTCCCTGGTGAAGCTGCTGGCCAGCAAGGGCAAGTTCGGCATGTTTGCCTACTACTGCTGGATTGCCGGGGCCGCCGCCCTGGCAGGCAGCCTCCTTCTCCCCATCCTTGCCCCCGCGGCGTAACATAAACAGGAGGATTTCCCCATGGCTTCCACACAAAAGAAAAGTTCTGCGTCAAGCGGCGGTTCCAAGGGCCGCCCCGCGTCCAATACGGCAAACAGCGGCGG
>OFGE01002283.1_pt1 | contig 14443 bp, 14 predicted proteins | sample 1521681 | NCBI WGS metagenome assembly OFGE01 (sample SAMEA3504093, study PRJEB24116) | mouse gut metagenome | biome: mouse gut; feature: mouse-associated habitat; material: faeces | place: Denmark | collected 2011 | reverse complement strand
TGTCCGTATGCCGGAGCTCCTCGACGAGCTGAGCATTGCCCGCAGCGGCGGCGAATTGAAGAAGTGTCTGGCCTCCTACAAGAAGGTGGATCTACTCATTCTGGACGAGTGGCTCATCCGGCCGCTCTCCCCCCAGGAGTCCTATGACCTGCTGGAAATCGTGGAGGCCCGCTGCCAGCGCTCCATGATTTTCTGCACCCAGTACCAGTCTGAGGGCTGGTATACACGCATTGATCCCAATCCTGACTCCGGCAGCCCCGTTTCCGAGGCAATCATGGACCGCATCATCCACAACGCCTATGAGGTCCTGGTTGAAGGCCGCGTCTCCATGCGGGAACGTAATGGCCTGAAGTCTTCCCACGCCAAAGGCGCTGAGCAGGATGCCTGACTGCCCCTTCAATCCCTCCGATTCCCCCTGTGACCTTGAATTGGATTTGATGATCCTGCGTGAAGCGGAACGGGAATCCTTGGAAATCTTCTATGCCATGCGGGAGGAATTACACTTTTACCTGAATCGCACTCAATTACTGGAGACTGTTTTGACTGCCAACGGCATCCCCATCCCCGACTGCGATGACTGATCCCTGGCTCTGCCCGCCGCCTCGGCTGGCAGGGCCTTTCCTCTAAAACTGCTCGTGGAATAGTGGGGCTCCTTTCCGGCAGGGTGGGGCTAATTCTCCGTGCAGACGGGGCTCTCGGTCCGGTATATGCAGTTTAACCTCTATGACAACAGTAGATGCTACCGGTTGCTTGCCATAGACACATTAGGAGGTAGCCATGAACTTACATATATTTATTCTTCATGCACAAAGAAATATATTACACCTAATAATAAGCAATTTCAGTTTGGTGCATATAAAATGTCAAACTAACAAATGCATTTTGATAAAAGAGAACGCCGTGGACTTTATATATGTCCACGGCGTTCTCTTTTGTCGAAAAATGACAATTGCTGTCGATTCACTTAAATACAAGCATCTAGCAATTCGAAATATATTATGTAGCAAATTTATAAATGACATGCAGTCGCATGTACTATTAAGATATTTTCGATGTCCAATTTGTTGTTGCTCATCTCCTCAAAAAGAACGAAGGTTTTCTCTATAAGGGAGAGTCACCGAACTTTTAGGTACCTATGGGAAGTTAGAGTACGTATTTAGTCCAGCATACTGCTGTGCCCATTCACCGTAGTGTACCTAATTTCCTCAAGCATATTCTACCAAATTACTACTGTTCGCGCCGGGGCAACTGCGTTTCATTCCCTTTAGTACCTCACATCACATCAGAAAGGAATGGTCATACGTATGAGCTATAAAAGCAATACGGATATCATACAACTCTTAACATCTTATCGCATGCGCATAAATCAAATCGCCCTTTTGCGTTATGAGTTAAAGCATTTGTCAACCGTTTCACCAGACGAAATGATTGACGCTATGTCGCTGAGCCATAGTGGAGAAACATTACACGACAGGGGACACATCTCAAATAAGACTTTTTACATCGCGTTGAACTATCAGGAATACACGGATCAGATAAACTATGAAACTCGCAAAGAGATCATTGATCGCCTCGCAGAATTAGAAGATGAGCAGGAACGCCTATAGCAATCATCAGAATTCCTGGCAAAAGCTCGGGGGTACAAAGTGTGCAGGGCCGCGTTGTTGTCCTTGGCGGGCGTCAGCCCGCCTGCGTCCTCCGCCTTGCCCTGCGTCCTTTGTCCTCCCCTCCTTTTTTGTCATGAATTCTGAAGCTTGCTATAGTCTACTACGTTGCTCTTCTGAACAATAAACAGCAAGAAACCGTTATTCGACGGTTTTATTTTGAAGGCCATACATGGAGTGAAGTCGCAAGAGAATTGCATATCGCAATACGAACAGCTCATAAAATCAAAAGTCGTGCGCTAGACCGTCTTGCTGCTATGTATTCTTTTACAGATGGTTCGCATTCCTAACCAGTTACTGCCTCAAAAATATGGTTATAATTAATAGTCCTAAATAATCTGTACATGAATGATAAACACGCATTTATTGGGTATGGCAGGCATAGAGAAAATAAGAGCGGCCTTCCCTGATACTAGTTTTCCCTCCTACGCCTATCCTATAGCAGAATTCAACGACGACAGCATACAAGGGGCACATATAAGGCACACTCATAGCACTGTGCGGTCACATGCAATTCACATAAAAGGGTATTGCAAGGGCACTATTCTTTGTGGTATGATTAAACTGTCGAAAGAAGATGCTCTCTGGATAACAAACCAGGGGGCATTTTCTCTGTGTCCACATCTATTTTTTCCTGTTATGAGGTGCATTTTATGGTACGAACCCGAACTATTAAAGAGGCCGCAGCTTACTTCCGCGAAGGAGATCCCCAAACCTGCCTTACAGAAACCGCTATCCGCACTCTCCTTCGTTCTGGAGCGGTCCCAAGCGTCAAGGTAGGGAAGAAACCTTGTATCTTTGGAGGCCCTAGAAAGCTATCTTATGGGCGAAATAGAGCCAGTTATCCCATCGTCATCTCCACAGGTCCGCCTTGCTTCCCAGCAAAAAATTACTTAGTTCATCAAAACTGTAATCTTCTGCCCCGATTTTATCGGCGAGAAGAAATAAAATAATTCCTTGTAAGCACCTTGTTTTTGAGATATAATGATGCCGCTGTATATTGAGGGCATTATTGAGAGGAGAATGCCAAATGGCTAAGATAAAAAGTGCCAGCAAAAAGAAGTATCAATATATCACTAAGGCAATCCAAATGCCAGATGGGTCCCGGACGTATTTTCGAGCTAAGACCCAAAAAGAGCTGGACGAGAAGGTAATGAAAGCCCAAATCCTAATGAATGCAGGTGTAGACATCTGTAACGAGGAGACTTTTTCACATTTTGCCCAGATGTGGTATGATATGTATAAAAAGCCCTATTTAAGGCAAAACAGCCAAACCGCAATAAAGTATATCTTGAACACACATATCATTCCATTTATCGGGAATTACCGGCTCCGGGACATTACCCCCATGCAGATACAAGCAATCATGGCCAGGTTATCTGGAAAAAGCAATTCACTTCAATCTAAGGTCTTGACAAACCTACACAGCATCTTCAATGTGGCGCAAGAGAATGGATTGATTGCAAAGTCACCTGTGAGTAGTATGCTTAAACCCACTGGGAACAAAACTCCAGAAAAAGAAACATTGACCGTGCAGGAAAGTCAGATGCTCCTTGACCGAGTTAAAAATCCACGTGCGAAGACTTTTTTGTTGATTGCACTGCACACCGGAATGCGGCGAGGAGAAATCATCGGGCTCCAGTGGGAAGATATTGACTTCAAAGCGAAGACGATCCATGTTCGTCACAATGCGGTACTGTCCGAAAGTGAAACCACCGTTAATGATTTCTTGAAAACGGCGGCCGGACGAAGGGATCTTCCGCTCTCTGAAGAACTGGAAAAGTGGTTGACAGCGCAGAAAAAGCATACGCACTCAAAGTATGTACTTGCTATGCAAAATCACAAACCACTTACAAAATCTTCCTATCGCAGCTCATGGCGGCTGATAGAAAGAGAACTGCCGGAAACCCACCTGACAGCACACATTCTTCGCCACACGTACATCACGAGACTTTTTGAGGCCGGGCTGGATATTAAGGAAATCCAATACCTCGCAGGACATAGCACGATGGATATGACATTGAAAGTCTATACCCATTATGACCGCAAGTCCCGAGAAACCAAAACGGCAGAAAAAGTGCGTGACGCCTTAGATGTCGTCTACACGGGTTAAGCACGGATAGCAGCCCAAATAGCTGTCAGCGCCGGTGCGATTTTGTAATTTTTCGCCGAACAGGGAATGTAAGAAAATGGCGGGTAAAGGTGAGCAGCCTTTGAATGATTATACTTGTCGTTTTCGCCCGTCAAGTCTAAAATGCACTGATAAATCAGGACTTGACGGGCTTCAAGCCGACAAGTAACGGGTAATCAAGGCTGCATACCCACCGCATGCTGACCGCCAATAAATGACATTCCATTCCGGCGAAAAATGACATTTTCCGGTTGGCGTTGACACTCGCATGGGCCGGAAACCGTAGGAGTGGGAGAAGAACTGCGCTTCACATATTGGTTCCAGCACTATTCTCATGCACTCTTGTACGATTCTGTCCCGTATGGTAGGAATCCCCAATGGACGTTTTTCAGCTTTTCCCGGTTTGTCGATATATACCCGGCGTATCTTCTGCGGCTCAAAATGTCTGAATGCTTTTTGAATGTCTTTTACTACCCACGCGAAGGGCTTATATAAGTAATCTTTTCGCATGGTTTTGGAGTCCACGCCGGGGGTTTCACTGCCATGGTTGCTTTTGATATTGTGAATTGCCGTGATGATGGTTGCTTCGGCTGACATGATTTCCAGAAGCCCTTTGAACGCTGGCCGTCCGCCTGCGTCATAGACCTCCTTGCTGTGCTGATACAGCTTATCCTGGATTTCGCGTAGTTGGTTTTCGGTTTCTGGGAAGTCGAATTGTTGTGCCATACGCACCGCCTCCTCTCTTGGAATTGGTGTTTCTGGTGTTAGTCAGGTATGCCTACGGCTTCCTCGACTTCCGTTTTCACATACAAATCTGCACTGACTATGCCCCTTCGCTCCACCCCCATTACAGGGGCTTCATCGCTACTACGGGCTGATGCCCCGTGGATTAGCAGGTCATTTCCTACCTGCGCGGCAGAGGTGTCACTCGACTTACTTCAATCATGAAGTGCCGTCCACGGTTCCTTTGTTCCCTATGCTTTAGCTTTACATATCGGTTTTAGCCTGTCCCTATAGCCCGACTGCCATCTTTGACTTGTGTGATATTTTGCCAAAGACTTTCGACCTTAATGGTTTTCTGCTGTTTTCAACGAATGGAAATCTCAAACAGCGGCAGTACCCCACACGGGGGCGGGTGGCTGTATTATCACCCTGAAATTTACGAGCCGTACTCTCAAGACATTTGTCGGTTGCAACAAAACATACTGGGCATGACCGATTTATAGCCTCCTGCGGCGTGTAGCTGTCTCAAACCACACTTCCGCTCTTTACCGAGCTTCGTACATTCCACATGACACTGTGGTGCACATCGGAGATTAGAGTTTTTGTTACCCGTCACACCGGGTCAGGCAGGTACTCCCCCTGCCGAATCAAGCATAGAGTTCAGATTTCAATAGAAATCTGCCTTGTTTTATTGCGTATTTCTACGCAGATTGTCAAGGAACAAAGCGCACCCATTCTATCACAATCCCTACCTCTTGTGTAGACACTATCTACTTCAACCGAAAAAATTTGCGGACGGAAATGGTAAATTACCCGTTGACAAATTGGGAGCGCCGTGGTAATATAGGACCTGCGCCTAAAACCGATTGGGAGAGATGTCCGAGCGGTTTAAGGAACCGGTCTTGAAAACCGGCGGTGCGTGAGCATCCGTGGGTTCGAATCCCACTCTCTCCGCCATTTTCCTGGCCGGGCGCAGATCGTGCGGAAGTACCCAAGTGGCCGAAGGGGCTCCCCTGCTAAGGGAGTAGACGTCTAAACAACGTGCGAGGGTTCAAATCCCTCCTTCCGCGCCAAGTAAAGCAGACAGTATAGATGCCGTGGGCTGAAAGCCCACGGCATCTACTGTTTCCAGGGATTTGACCCCTCAAAAATTGTCAGGTTTGGCGACAGATGCCAAACGCGCGAGAGCAGGATTTGAACCTCCTGATTTCAATATAACCAGTCATTGATATTACCCTGCGCCCATTTTGAAAACGAGCAATTTCAAAATGGGCGCTGATTTTTTAGCCCTCAAAAAGTTACAAAAGGGCATACTTCTGTGCCCGACATCCAGACAGGGGAACGCTCATAGGTTCATAAAAGTGTAAAGCGGAAGCCGATCCCTTGTGGGAAAGGCTTCCGCTTTGCCTGTCAGTCATCGCCACGCAAAATGTTCTCCGCGTAGTCTCTCAGACTGTCAAAGGAATTGACGCCGCCGGAGCGGGTTTGGATCTGCTCCCTGGCATAGTCGGGGAGCGTGTCAAAGTAGCGTTTCGCTTCCGGCTCACTGCGGAGCAAGGCGTTCAAATCGGAATAGTGCATATCTTATCACCTCGGCTATAGCGTTTGCAGGTAACAGAGAAAGTATGCGGTCCGGTCAAAGCGTTCCCAGAAAGCCAACGGGATGAATGGTGTGATCTCCTTTGGCATCCAGGTCCAGTGCCGGATCAAGCAAAGTGATCGCCCTGCGGATGCTGAAATAACCGTATTTCGCGCGTATACGATCCATGACCCGGTCAATATCTGTCCGGCGTTGAGCTTTCCGTTCTTCCGAGAACAGCGAGAGCTGCGTCATCTCATCCGCTGGCGCGAAACCGGTGGCTTTTACGGAGAGGCTTCGGACAGGTTTGCCGCTGGTATGACTATGCCGGAAAACGTCCATGGCAGCTTCCCAGATCATTAGAGTACTGTCGGTTGGGCGTGCCAGCTTGAACTGGCGGTCAACGGTGGCCAGGTCATTGGTACGGATCCCCACAGTTACTGTTGAGCAGACGCAGTTCTGCTCCCGCAGACGCGCCGCGACGCTCTCGCACAAGGCCATCAGCGTGATCTTGACATCATCCTCGCTGACCAGGTCTCTGGGGGTGGTCGTGCTGTTGCCGATGCTCTTCATGGGCGGCAAGGCGTAATACTGCCGGACGCCAGAATGATCCTGCCCATTGGCAAATTGGTGGAGCATGCTCCCGTTTTTACCCAGCAGCGAATAGAGAAAGTCCTTGTCCGTCCGGGCCAGCGCGCCGATGGTATGGATGCCGAACTGCGCCAGCTTGCGGGTGGTCGCCGGGCCGACATAGAGCAGATCGCTCACCGCCACGCCGTCTCCCAAAAGTTGTCCTGCGTGATGACGGAAGTGGCATCCGGCTTTTTCATATCAGAACCCAGCTTGGCAAAGATCTTGTTGTAGGATACGCCCACCGACACCGTCAGACCCAGCTCACGCCGGATGCGGGTGCGAATATCGTTTGCAATGGTCACGCCATCTCCAAATAAGCCGGCCGATCCGGTGACATCCAGCCAGCATTCGTCCAGACCAAACGCTTCTACCTGGTCGGTATAGCTGATATAAATATCCCGCGCAAGAGCAGAGAAATGAAGATAGCGCTCATAGTGAGCGGGAACGCAGACCAGCTCCGGGCATTGCCGGCGGGCCTCCCAGAGAACCTGGCCGGTGTGGACTCCAAACCGTTTTGCCAGGTCGTTCTTAGCCAAGACGATGCCATGGCGGGTTTCTTCGTTACCAGCCACAGCGACCGGTTTGTCTTTCAGAGTGGGATCATATAGAATTTCTACACTGGCATAGAAATTGTTCATATCGGAATGCAGAATGATCGGTTCCATGGAGCCAGTTTGTGCAGATGGTGAACAGAAGATTCCGCTATGTTGCGCGTTCGAGTCAGGTAAGGGGTGCCATCGGAGAGGTAATCAATTCCCATAAGGTCTGGGGAAACAGATTTATTGAAAGCCTTGCAAAAGATATCAAGCTCGCTTTTCCCAATGCCAAGGGTTACTCCATCCGTAACCTGAAATATATGGCAAAGTTTGCGGCCACTTATCCTGACCGGCAATTTGTGCAGACGGTGTCTGCACAAATTCCATGGTCGCATAATGTTGCTATTCTGGATAAGGTGAAAGATTCAGATCAGCGAATCTGGTATATCAAAAAGACAGCAGAGAATGGCTGGTCTCACAGCGTTCTGATTCATCAAATAGAAAGCTGCCTCTATGAACGGCAGGCCATTGCGGAGAAAGTGTCCAATTTTGAGTTGCGGCTTCCGTCTCCTCAGAGCGAGTTGGCGGTTCAGACGATGAAAGATCCGTATATTTTTGATTTCGTTCCGTTTAAAGAAGATATGATCGAGCGAGATATTGAACGGGCTTTGGTAAAAGATGTGACCAAACTTTTGCTGGAACTGGGGACAGGTTTCGCATTCCTTGGCAATCAATACTGCATCAATGTTGGCGGAGATGACTTTTATATCGACCTGTTGTTTTATAACCTGAACCTCCGCTGCTATGTTGTAATCGAGTTGAAGACTGGCGATTTTAAGCCAGAGTACGCAGGACAGTTAAACTTTTACCTTTCCGCAGTAGACGGTATTCTGAAAACAGAGCAGGACAATCCCTCCGTTGGATTGCTCCTATGCAAAAGCAAGAACGACTTGGTCGCAGAATATTCGCTGAAAGATATGAGCAAGCCGATTGGCGTCAGTGAGTATCGGATTACCAGCAATTTGCCAACGGAGCTGGAGAAGCAGCTACCGTCTATTGAAGATATCCAAAAACATATCCAATAATAAATATGGCAACAATTTAAGAAAAGAGCGTTGGAGATGCCTGAATGCAAAAATCGATTTTGACCACTTATTGCATGATAAGTTGACAGACTACACCAAGGAAGTAGTCTGTCAACTTTTTATATACGGAAGACGAAAAACTCGTTGCACCGCAGTAGTTTTACTGCGGTATTTTTATTTATTAGGAGGAAATTGTAATGAACGTGATACAAAAAAGTGAATCAATCAAAAACGGGCTCCGGAAAGGGTTTCAGGACGGAAGCTCCAAGATGGCTCGCCGGAAATGCTATGGATATAAAGTTGGCTCTGATGGTGAACTGACGTTAAATCCCGAAGAAGCCAAAGTGGTGAGTTGGATATTTGAATGGTATCTTTCTGGTGATAGTCTGGGGAAAATTGCTGCCAGATTGGAAAAGCAGGGTATTCCTTCCCCCACTGGCAGGCACAAATGGAATAGGGAAGCAATCGACAAACTGCTCTCCAATGAAAAATATACTGGGCGAGTGCTGCTCCAGAAAACGGTTAGCACCGGCGCTGTCCAGATCGAAAACAATGGCCTCATGGAACGGTATCTCTACACCGGCTCCCATGAGGCCATTATTTCTGACGAGATGTTTATGGCGGTACAGCAGGAGAAACTCAGCCGCTCCAAAGAACCACAGAAACAGATTGCCATGAAACTGACTTTTTGATACAATAATAAAAACTTAGGGGGTGTGCTGATGGGAAATATCACCGAAATACCTCCCTCACAGGATACCCGTCCCATAACATTACGTCATCTTTGAGTAGCCACCTACTGCTGGGTCAGCACAAAGTTGAAGGAACAGACCAGCAGTCTCGAATTGCAGGAGCGGCACTATTCACAGCTGATCGCAGGAAACTCTCATTGTGAAAATACCGGAATCACAGGTTTGAATTTGAAAGAGCGGCCCAAGTTCCGCCGGATGATAACACAGTGCCGCAAGAAGAAAATTGACCTGATTCTGACGAAGTCTATCAGCCGTTTTGGCCTCAATACAGTGGATATGCTATGTTCACCACTGGATCTGAACAGTTTGGGTGTGCGATAGATTTCTTCCCGCTTCATGTAAGAGAAAAAGGAACGGTTATTGACAAAACTAGATTCAGACAGTTGGTCTGGATATTTCTCGCCACGTTGAGTCAAAACCCTTGGGAATATGCAATGAACACCCCACCTGACCTGAATTGACTATTGTCAGTTCGAAGTAGGAAAAGGCGTTTTTAGCTCAAAAAGTTTGAGCTACCAAAGCTTTTGGGCTTTTTCGTTTGCTTATAATCTGTTACTGGTTAAATATAAATAGAACAACATTGAAGTGCAAAACGCATAATTAATTTGAAACCTTATGGATTTTGCTGTATATTTTTACCCCCAATTCACTTTTGTGTTCCCAATGCCTCGAATGGACGGGCCTCTATGCCCGCCCATTCGGAAACGCCTTGCAGGACACCGGGCCGGGATAGAGCCCGGCCCCTACAAAATATCCGGGAACACGATGCCGAATTGGGAGTATTTTTATATGACCGTAGCATAAGCTAAAGATAGAATCATTTAAGACTGCTATAAATAGTGCTTTCCCGATTTGTTGCCGCGCACAAAATGGAGGCTGGTAATAATGCCGCATGACGCAATACGGCAATGGAAGAGTACCGGAAAAACTTGCATTTTCAGTAAATATCTTGATCTGATCGCACCAGCACAAGAGGAATATATCCGAAAATGCACGGATGGCCTGACTGCATCCGCGGCCCACTGGGCGGTGAACCACCAGGAAACCTGGCCTTATGGCCTGCGGGATTTCACTCTGGGCGGGGTCAGTTCCTGGGACCTGGATGATGTGATGGATTCAAAAACTTATGAGGAAATGCCGCAAAAGTGCTGGACGTCATCGGACCCGAGGAGTATGGGACGGAGCGTCTCCGGCGGGCATTGGGGAAATCCGCTCCTCTGGAAAGCCTGGACGCAGACCTGCTTCGCGGCAGCGTTCAAAGGATCACGATACGAAAGTGCCGGGCCAGCCCCTCCCTTAAAAAACGGCAAGAGATCCAGAAGATGTTCCCTCTTTGCCGAAAGGGTGAAATCGACCTGATCCTAACACAGCCGCTTACTACCTTCTCCCAAACAGCCTGCAACGCGATTAACACAATTTGGGAACTGCAAACCTTAAATATTCCTGTGATCTATGAAAAAGAATGTATTAAAACCTGTTCTCCCGACGTGGAAACGCTCATCAATCTCTCTGCTGCCTTCGCAAAGGCAGAAAGCGGCCCCGATCGAAAGGCAGCAGGCTCTATCAGCAAACCGAGGGCTCCCGCCGGTAAAACCGGCGGAAGCCCTTTCTCTATCTGTTCGGAATGATGGCCCCGCTCAGTCGCCCAGCCGGACGACCAGCATGGAAGCGCCCGAGGCGCCGCTGGCCAGCTGGACACTGTCCATGCCGGGGATGCTGGGGGTCGTGGAGTATGCCTGAAGCTCGATCGTGGTGCGCTCCGGCAGGGCCAGTGTGATCGTGCATTCAAACTGCCGGGCGCCCACCGTGGGGGCGATGACGCCCTCATAGTCGTCGGCGCTGGAGATCATCAGCCGGGTCCCCACCGGCCGGACGGAAGGGGCGCTGAGGGTCACACGGTAGGAGATCTGATAGGTGCCCGCCTTCTTCAGGTAGAACACCGAGTCTCCCCCGAGCATCGAGCTTGAGTCGCCCAGGAGGATCTCCGGGCAGAGGACCGACACATCCGGAAAGCCGATGAAATCATAGTCGCCGAAGCCGACGCTGCTGCCCCGGGTGTTGGCGGCGTAGGCGGCGATGGCCGTGGGGTTGGGTCCCGGGGCCCCGGTGGGGCCGGTGGGACCGGCGGGCCCTTCCGCTCCGTCGGGGCCGTCGGGGCCGTCGGGACCGGCCTCGCCCTCGGCGGGGCCCTCGGGACCTTCGGGGCCCTCGGCGCCCATGGGGCCCTCGGGGCCGGGGAGGGTGGGGGCCTTCAGCACCGCGCCCAGCTTGGAGGTCAGCGCCATCTGCTGCTCCATAATGCCGGACAGGGTGTCCTTCACGCTTTTGTTGACCTGCATCACCTCGTCCAGGGAGGCCGCCTCGTCCAGACCGGGCATGGTGCCCAGGACGTATTGCAGCTTCTCGCCCTCGACGTTGAGGAGGTGGCTCAGGCTCAGCTCCTCGGCGGCGATGGAGGAAATGATCTCATTGAGGCTGCCCTCTCGGGTCAGCGGGGGATCATTCTTGGGGAATGTGGGCATTGACATAAAATACCCCTCCTTAGCTCAGACGGACCATGGACAGGGAGGCCCCGATGGAATTGGGCAGCAGAGTCACCAAGCCCGCGTAACCGTACACCTGCAGGGAGACCTTGGCCCCCGCCGCCAGATCCACCAGGAAATCGTTGGACAGGCGGCTCAAAGGTGCCGTCTGCGGCATGACGTTGGAGGCTTCGATTTCCGTACCGTCGACCATCAGCCGGGCGCCGAGGGTCAGGGGCGTGACGGAGTTGATATTATAGGAAACCCGATACCGTCCGGCCTCCGCCACGGTGAAGGTGTCGTTTGCCCCGTTGACCGTGATGTCGGGGGACAGCGTCTGGGCGTCGGGCAGAGCCACGTTGGTTCCGGACATGAGGACCGTGAACGCCGCGCCCTTGGTGCTGGCGGCATAGGCGTTGGTGGCGGTGACATTGGGTCCGGTGGGACCAGTGGGGCCGGCGGGTGCAGTCGTTTATGCGCAACTTTTCAGACAGCCTTACCGCCGATAATGTAGAGCTCGTTTTTGTTGTTTTCAATAAACTCTACAATTCGGCGGTATTGGTCTGCGAACTTGAATTCAATATCAATGCTTCCGTCTTCGTGAATATAAATTGTGTTGACCAGCTCGATGAGCAGACCGCGCGAGAGTGATTCGATGTTGCGGTGCTTTAAGAACGCTGTCAAATAGGGATCATCCGTCCCAATGCCTTGGGCCAGTGTATCGCATTCACTCTTGATGTGGTCAATGGTAGCTTCAAGCTGCTGGGCCTGTTCCTCAAACTTCACCTTCATACGGCGATACTGATCTCTGGTGATGTCCCCGCTTTTCCAGTCCATGTACAGCCCATCCAAGAGCCCCATCACCTTATCAAGCTCCTTTTGCCTCTGATTGAGCATAGTGGTAAGCCGGAGTGATTCCGTCTGCACCTTTGGAGCTTGATTGATTTCCTCAATGATTGCAGAGAGAGAATCAACAAGCTCAATCTGCTTTTGGATTGCAGCCAAAACGGCCTGCTCCAAAATTTCCATCCGAATGCTGTGCTTGCTGCACTGGGTTTTGGATTTGTCCCGGAAGGTCCTGCACTGGTAGTAGACATAGCCCTTTGACGAATGGCGGGACATCCCCTTTTTGCAGTCCGCGCAGCGGATGAATCCAGAGAACAGATAGACTTCTTTCTGACCGGGGGCCGTCCGGACATCCTTCTTATGAAGATCCTGCGCTGCTTGAAAGAGTTCTCTGTCTATAATCGGAGGAATCGCGTTTTCAACCACAAACCACTCGTTCTCCGGCACAGGGGCCCGCTTATGGACTTTGTAGCTAATGACCCGCTGTTTACCCTGGCGCATCACGCCGATGTACACCGGGTCCTGGAGCATACGCGTGATGGTCGTGGGGTTCCACAGTCCATCATTCTGTGTGGCATGGGGATTCTCATAGCGAAATCCCTTGCTACGTTTATATGCCGTAGGATTTGGTACGCCGAGTTCATTCAGCCGCTTTGCAATGCCTGCCTTGCTCATGCCATCGGTGATAAACCATGTAAATATATCCCGTATTGTCTGAGCCGCGTCCTCATCGATCACGAGGGCGTTTTTGTCCGCTGGGTCCTTGCTATAGCCATAGGGAGCGAACGCGCCGATAAATTCCCCATTCTCACGCTTGTGCCGGAACGTCCGGCGCACATCGGCGGACGTTTTATAGGCATACTGCTCATTCATGAATCCTGTGATGCTGACTTCCAGGCTATGTACAACTTCCGGGTCAAGGAACGTATCGATCCTGGGCTGATACAAGGAGATAAAACGGGTATTGTACAGCGGAATAAATTCCTCCAGGAAGTGGCCCTGGTTCGCGCTGTTGCGGAAAGCTCTGGAAAGGTTTTTTACAATGATGCAGTTGATGCGGCCGCTTTTCATATCGCCAATCATACGCTGAAAGTCCCGCCGCTCCAAGTCGGTTGTACCGCTGGTCCCATCGTCAATATAGGTATCAATGACTTCGTATAAACCATCCTCAAAAAAAGCTGGGATTTCATCGTCCAGAATTTTATTCTGATTGACGACAGATTCCGATACAACATTGCCATCATCCCGTGAAAGACGAATGTACTTGCCGATCTTCCAAATAGCCTGTGTGGAGTTTGCTCTGGGGTCCGATGTCCGTCTAATTCTAGCCATTTCGGGGAGCCTCCTTTTCCTCCCCCTCTATAACGATATGACTATAGCATATCCTGGGAGAATTATCAAACTTTCAAACTCATGAAATAGGACCGCAGCTTTTCCTCCAAAGGTTTTTCGCTTGCAGAAAATGAAATCCGTACCGGAGTTTTTCCTACGCGGAAACAGTACGGATTTCCAACTTGTGAAAGGAAACTTTCTAACCTCTGATGTGCAGTTTCGCCGGAAATCTCTACTTTCAAAATATCTTGCAACGTATCAGACTGCCTATCACTCACATTGGAACACGCCAGGTGCTCCAGCAATGTTTTATCGATTATCACAAACACCTCCTCCTACAATTTCTATGCGGAGAAATCGCATGGTAACACTACCACATAGAATCGATAGTCCCTGTTGGGCAAGGACAGTTTATTTTTCCGGCAGTCAAATTGCACTGGGCCCTGTATTCTGCCCCTAAAAATTTGACTGCCGCAAGAATAAACAAATAGCCGCGCCGGAAAGTGCTGATGCCGCATGACATAAAGCGGCGGTATTCCGGCGCGGCTGTTCTGATTGTTGATACTTCGCGTTGTTCCCGCCGTATTTGTCACACATCCCCAGCGAGAGGGGGTATTGCCGGTCGCCGCTGGCGCGGCTG
>OFGE01002276.1_pt1 | contig 14487 bp, 15 predicted proteins | sample 1521681 | NCBI WGS metagenome assembly OFGE01 (sample SAMEA3504093, study PRJEB24116) | mouse gut metagenome | biome: mouse gut; feature: mouse-associated habitat; material: faeces | place: Denmark | collected 2011 | reverse complement strand
TGCTCCGTTTTATTTTCTGGAAAAATTCCCCAAGTAAAGTTACACTATCAAATCCGGGATCTCCCCCTCCAGAAAGCCATAGTCAGCGTAAGCCCCATATTCTTTGGTTATTTCGCTGTCTGTCTTGAAGTACACAATCACGTTATAGCCGTAATCCAGCATTTTGCCGTTGTCCCAGTCCCTGCTGACCATTCCCCGGGGAAAAATACATCCGGCAATCCTTTCAATCTCTTCCGCTTCTGTATAATCCCCATAGACCCAGGTATCTTTTTCGCCAGGAGAAGAAACCCATGATGCAAGCTCTGTTGCCGCCATCCCCCCTTGAGTTTTCTGTCCTTCCAGGAGCTTCTGGCTGACCTCTGTATTATAGTTCAGCACCTGGATGCGCGCCACATCCTCTAAAGAAACCTGCCCCATGCTGTAATAGCCCCGCTCCTTCAGCCAGGCAATGGTTTCCGTATAAAAAGGGTATATATTCATGTTCATTTCCCAGCTCCTTGTAGCTCTCGCCGTACCCCCATAGGTTCCGGAAAGCTCCTCCGAGACTGCCAGCTCCATGACCCCTACAGGGACGTTTTCCTTTAAATCGCTGAAATCCGCCTGCCCGAAATCCCTGCGGTACCTTTCCAAAAATTCCCCCATCTCTGCCTTCCCCATCTTCTTCCTGTAAACCGAGTTTCCATAGAAAGCTTCCACCTGGTATTTCTGCTCAAAAATCCTGTCCATTCTCTCTGATGCTATGGCAAAGTAGCCTTCCTTAAACTGGGCGGAACCTATGATATTGTCAAGCAGCCTGGCAGTTTCCTCATCCTCTACGTTAACCCATAAATTCCTGTATACCTTACGCCCTCCTTTTAAGCGGTAAATCACCATTGCCTGGGACCAATACTCCTTTTGCTCCTGGCCTGTTTCTTCCCAGACATCCATACCATTGTTATATTGCTCCCACAATTGGTTGTAGCCCTCCATGGAAATATCCGCCAGGCGGCACACTTCTTCTCCACTGTCCAGATACATGTATCTTTCTGCGTAGGCCTTTTCAGACAGAAAAACCCCATCCTCATCCAGCCTGATGCTGCCATTGGCATCCTCATAATAGTCCGGCACAAAAGCCACGCTTTCCACCTGTCCCGGGCTGGGAATATAGCTGTCATAGCCCAGCAGGTCTAACCGGAAAACCGCAAATATCGCAGCAGCAGCCAGGCCGCTTATGAGTATATGCTTCTTTTGGTGCAGGGCGCCTTTTATATCGAATTCATAAATCACCTGGATGAAGGCGCTGCCAATCACCGCCACAAGGGCAATGGCAAAAATCATGTACCCCATCCCCTGGCGGGAATTTCCTGGTTGGAGGCCAAGGGTACTGACCACCGCCAGCCCGGCGGCCAAAGACAGCGGCGTTACCAGCAAAATCTTAATTATCGGCCTGGTTACGGCAAATGCCATGGCTCTTCCCGCTGTTTCCGCCGGGCGCTTTAAATAGCAAAAATATGCTGCTGCACCCACTGCCAGGGCAAACAGCAATAGCCCTGCCATATACGTTACTTTCAGCCTGCCTTGGGCCTCGTACACATTCGCCAGTTTCCCATAAATAGCAAACGGTGAAAGGACCGGCATATCGCTGCTGCCATAAGAAACATAATATCTGAAAAACAACTGCTTATACCCGTTGACAGTGACTCTTACCAGATATTCATACAGGGCAAAGACCAAAATGCCAAACCCGGTAATCACAATATTCCCGGTCATCATTACCGCCAGCATCGCCATATGGTACACCCCCAGGTAAAGGCCAAAATCCCCCCCAAAGGAGGCCAGGGCAGCGGCAAGCACCGACTGGCCCACTGCCCCGTTCCCCGCCGCAATCATCAGGCTGGCCAGGGTCCCAAACAGGTATGGGATTACATACAGCAATATGCCGTTAAGCCAGATTAGCAGAAAACGTTTCTTTCTTTTTACTGGCATCCCCAAATAAAAATCCATTTTTTTTCTGCTGTAGAGCCAGGAAAAACCCTGCACTGCGCTGATAATGCCTGTCATGGAAACCAGTACCGTCCTTCCCCCGTTAAAGCCGAACCACCCTCCCATAGCCTCCAGCATCCGTTCTTTCAGCATCTGCCCTGCCAGCTCCTCCCCATAAAGGGTTACCCATCCATCCATCAGGAAGGTAAAGCTGTTGAGCCTAAGGGCGGTGGCAACAGGGAGCGCCAGCATAAATGCCAGGGCGGAAACCACCCACACCCACAGGCGTCTTTTGTTATTTTCCCTGATATTAACCAAGAATGAGCTTTTTGATGTCATATCCTACTACCTCCGTTTCACTGATAAATATTTCCTCAAGGGAAAGGGGCAGCGCCTCAAAAAAAATGGTATTTACTGTGGCAAAAATTGCCAGAATTTCCGCTTTATTCCCCCTTACGGTGAGCACATTTAAAGAACCCCTTTTTTCATTTTTCATGATATCCAGGGATGAGATCACCTTGGCTTCATCTTCTATTGTCTTAAACACACACTGGATTTTCTGGATGTTGCACTTCATATCCTCCAGGTCTTTGGACAAAAGCACGCCGCCCTTGTGCAAAAGCCCCACATGGTCGCAAATATCCTCCAATTCCCTCAGATTATGGGAAGCAATCACAGGCGTCAGGCCACGGCGCTCCATTTCACTGGCAAAAATACTTTTAATCCCCTGGCGCATTACCGGGTCAAGGCCATCAAAGGTTTCGTCACAGAGCAGGTATTTGGTGCCACTGCACACGCCGCAGATCAAGGCAAGCTGCTTTTTCATTCCTTTGGAATAGGTGTTGACCTTCCTTTTTTTATCCAGGCCGAAATTCACCAGATAGCTGTAAAAATCCTCCGCCGCAAATCCCTTATAAACGCTGCTTAAATATTTCTGCATATCCATGGCGTTGCTGTTGGCAAAAAAGTAAGGCTCATCTGCAATAAAATAAATGTTCCGCTTTGCCTCCATATTGTCAAACACAGGAAGCCCGTCTACCGCGATTTCTCCCTGTTCCGGCTCCAGCACCCCGGCCACCATCCGCAGCACCGTGCTTTTTCCCGCCCCGTTGGTGCCGATAAGGCCAAAGACTGTATTCTCCCGGATGGTAACGCTGACATTGTCAACGGCTTTGATCCTGTCATAGGACTTGGTCACATTCCTGATTTCAATCATCTGTCTCTCCCTCTCTTATGCTCTCAATAATTTCAGCCCGCGTAATGCCCGCCTCAAAGGCAGCCTTACAGATGGTCTTCAATTGGGAAAATACTTCCTCCCTGTATTTTTGAAGAAGCAGGCCGCTGTCCGAAACAAAATTCCCCTTTCCCTTGACAGTGTAAATATATCCCTGCCGCTCCAGTTCTGCATATGCCCGCTGGATGGTGTTGGGATTAATTGACAGGTCCACTGCCAGGTTGCGCACCGAGGGGATTTTTTCGTCTGAATGCAGCACGCCCCGGAGGATCAGCATTTTGAAACGCTGTACTACCTGCTCATAAATAGGTCTTGCATCTCTGTAATCGATTAGTATCATGCACCTCTTCCTTTCCTGCTGTACACCCTCTCCATCCGTCCCCACAGGCCAAATAGCATTCTGCCCGCCCGGTGCCCTGCCCCTGGCACTTAAAGCTGTTTTCACAGAGCACATGATAGTATTTAGTGTACTAACATTATTAATACACTTATGTTATAATGGGAATCTGTTTCTGTCAAGGAATCTGGGAAAGGATTAGGAAAAACTTAATTGATCCATCAAGCTTTAGACATCACAATGCCCCAACCGGATATGAATCCACAGTCGGGGCATGCACCATCAACGCCATAAATATTTATAAGGTTACCTGTATGTTTTATATTGCCAGCTCCAGATTTTTCTTTTCCGCCACCCAGCCGCACTCCTTTTCCGCTTCACAGGCAAAACAGGGGCGGCTTAATTTATCCGCCCGGTATAACAGCCCGGACAGGGACTTTTCTTCTTTTACGGAGGGATTCCTGTGATTGCCCACAGCCACCAAGACCGCCTCCCTTTCCCCTTCGCCAAACCCACACTGGGAAAGGATGGCCGGTGAAAGGCCAGCGCTTGCCACCTCATGGGGCGTCCCCTCCTGGTACTGCTTCCATCTGCCAATGTCATGTAAAAGGGCGGCGGCATAAATCATTTCCCGCTCCTGCCCATAGCCATCCTGCTGGTTTAAAATCATGGCGATTCTTGCCACATCCAGAAAATGCCCTATGTTGTGGCAACAGAAAATCCTCCCGGATTCCTCCTGGCTGTTTTTGTACAGGTACTCCCTGTATGACTCATTTTTCAAGATTCTGTTAATTCGGTCCATTTTCTTCCCGTCCTGTGATTGTCCTTGGATACCATTGTCAATATCTTACCAGGGAAAGGAACCTGTCTTTCAGTTGGCCGTCCTTCTCAAAAGCACCCCTGGAAACCATTGTCACCGTCCGGCTGCCCGGCTTTTTGACCCCCCGCATGGTCATGCACATATGCTCCGCTTCCGCCATAACTATTACCCCCTTCGGTTTCAGGTTTTCCATAATGGCATCGGCAATCTGGGCGGTCATTTTTTCCTGGATCTGGAGCCTTCTGGCATAAACCTCCACGGTACGGGCAAGCTTGCTGATCCCCGCCACCTTGCCCTCAGGAATATAGGCAATATGCACCTTCCCAAAAAAGGGAAGCATATGGTGTTCACAGGTGGAATAAAAAAAGATATCCTTCTCCAGAACCATTTCATTATTTTCGGCGCTAAAGGTTTTGGAGAGGTGCTCCCGGGCTGATGCTTCCATTCCCCCGAAAATTTCCTCATACATCCTGGCTACCCGCTGGGGGGTATCCCTTAACCCTTCCCGGTCCGGCTCCTCCCCGATGCCCTCTAAAAGAAGCCTGACCCCCTGCTCAATTTTTTCTCTGTTTACCATGGGACTCCCCCTTACTGTTTTTTCTTTCTACTGCTTTGATCAGGCTTCCCAGATAGGACAGGGAGCCAAAGGCTATGATTGCCGTATCTTTGTCCGCCAGCAGATAAGCCATCTCCACCGCTTCCTCCACGCTGTCCGCCGCCGTCACATTTCCGTGATACCTTCCGGCGCACAGGGCAAGGTCATAAGAGGCAAATCCCCTGGGACCTTTGGTAGGCACTGTTATGATATGCTGCGCCAGGGGCGCGGCAGTTTTCAGAATTTCTTCATGTTCCTTATCCCTGAGCATTCCTATGATATAAATAATTCTCCTGCCTGCAAAATAAAACTGGATGGACTGGGCAAGCCGGCAGGCACCGTCCCGGTTATGGGCACCGTCCGCAACCACATAGGGCTTTTTCGCCAGCACCTGGAACCTGCCAGGCCAGGCGGCACCAAAAAGCCCCTTATAAACTGCCTGCCGGGAAATGGAAAAGCCTGCCCCGGAAAGCTGCTTTGCCGCCGCAACGGCAAGAAGGGCATTTTCCACCTGATAAAGCCCTGCCAGACGGATTTCCAGCCCCGGGTACTCCCTGTAAGAAAAAAGCTGCTTTTCCAGGCCACGCCTTATCCCCTTTGCCTCCCGGGGATCCACAATTTCCATAGGAACGCCAAGCCCCTGCGCCTTTTGGGTGAGCGCTTCCATTACCTCATCCTCCCCCAAAAGAGCCACAGCCGCCGCCCCGGGTTTCATGATCCCCGCCTTGTTCCAGGCAATCTCCTTTAAGGATTTTCCAAGGACTGCCATATGGTCATAGCTGATGGAGGTAAAAACCGCCAGGAGGGTATTGGTAATTATATTGGTCGCATCTAAAAGCCCCCCCATACCTGTCTCCAATACTACCACCTGGCAGCCCTGTTCCTTAAAGTACTGGAAGGCCATTGCCGTCTCTATCTCAAAAGCCGTGGGATGCGGCTTTCCCTCCCTTACCAGTTCCTCACAGGCCTCTCTCATAACGGCCATCTGGCGGCAGAGCTCCTTTTTGCTGATTGGCCTGTTGTTGGCCTGTACCCGCTCCCGATAGTCAAAAATCGTTGGGGAAAGGTATCTTCCGGTGCGGTATCCCGCCTCTTTCAGAATCTGGGAAAGAAATGCCAGGGTAGATCCTTTGCCATTGGTTCCCGCAATGTGTACAAACTGCAGGCTGTCCTGGGGATTTCCCAGCTTTCCGCAGAGATTTTCCATGTTGCCAAGCCCTGGCACAATCCCATACCTGCCAAGCCCCTCCACATATTCCATCACCTCCGGGTAGGACATTTCCCGGCTCCCGGATCCCCCCGGCCCTTCCCCTTCCGGCACCGCCAGGGAGCCTTCCATAATTTCTGCTTTTCCGGTGTTCCTTCTTCTGTGATTGATTTCCATTTACTGCCAACTCCCATATGATCTGGTTTCAAAGGCTCTGAGAGCTTCCGAAAATTTCCAGCTCTGCTGTATAGCTTCAGAAACTTTGCGCCATACTGATAATATGATGAAAACATTTGCAAAAAATTTTTTTAAATGCGGGCTTCTTGGCTGGAGCCTTGAAATTCTTTTTACCGCCCTGGGTTCCCTCCAGAAAAGGGATATGCGGTTGATGGGGATAACCTCCCTGTGGATGTTTCCCATTTATGGAAGCCTTAGCCTGCTTACCCCTATATTCCGCGCCCTGAAAAAACTGCCCCTGTTTTTCCGGGGCAGCCTTTACGCCCTGGGCATCTTTACAGGGGAATATCTATCCGGCAGCCTGCTGGACCGGCAAAAAATCTGTCCCTGGGACTACGGGCAATGCCGCTGGCACATCAAGGGAAGGGTGCGCCTGGACTACTTCCCCAACTGGTTTATTGCCGGCATTTTATATGAGCGTCTTTTAACCAAAGGCTCCCATACCCGCTCCTAGGCTGCCCCACGCCCCGGCCAAAACTTAATCGGGACCGTCCATATCCTCCGCTCCCGCCCCGATATCAAGGGTATTTAAGGTGCGCCGCTTCATCCTTGCCTGCTCCGAAGCTTCCAGTATATAGTTTTTTATAACCTTTGCATTTTTGATATGGGACAGGACCAATTGGGGGTGAGTGGTATCACCGGTATAGCACACTACCGTCCCCAGCCCCACGATCCTTTCCGCCAGGGAAATTACCAGTTCCACATCCTGGACCTTGTACATGTAGCAGTCGTTTTCAACCTTCCTCAAAAGACCGCTGTCAATAGTAATCATATTTTCTTTTATGATATATTTGGTAAAAGTAAAAGGCAGGCCCAAAAAGAGCCATCTCTTTCTCTCTGTAAATTCTTCCGCCATGTGCATCCCTCCATCCTGTAAAAAATATAAAAGTCAGTTTCATGAACAGTATACTAGATTTGGGTACATAAATCAAATAGATTGCAACCGCTCCCATGGAAATCAATTTTCCATAAGCTGTTTTGGAAAAAATAAATTCCATGGATTGAAAGACGCGCCATGATATGCTATGATGGTAAGAACAACTACGCCAGCCCATATGGCTGCCTGGCTAATAGCAAATAAAATAATCAGACAGGAGTGTGCTTATGACCGCAAAAGACTGTATCAGGGAACGCAGAAGCATCCGCAAGTTCAAGGCTGAGCCTGTAGACCATGCGCTGCTTTCTGAAATCATTGAAACCGCATCCTATGCTCCAAGCTGGAAGCATACACAAATTGCCCGTTACATTGCAGTTGAGGGTGACCTGAAGGATAAAATTGCCGCTGAATGTACTTCGGCTTATCCGAAAAACGGGGAAATCATCGCCCAGGCTCCTTTGCTTATCGCCGTTACCTTTATAAAAGGAAGAAGCGGCTTTGAGCGCGACGGCTCTTTCTCCACCCCCAAAGGCGGCACATGGCAGATGTTTGATGCCGGGACCGCCACCCAGTCATTTTGCCTGGCGGCTTACGAAAAAGGGCTTGGGACCGTTATAATGGGGATTTTCGATGAAGCAAAAGCTGCTTCTTTATTAAACGTTCCGGAAGAAAGGGAACTTGCCGCATTGATTCCTGTAGGCTATCCCGACGAAGCTCCCACTGCTCCCAGACGTAAGCCTGTGGAGGAATTATTATCATTCCAAAGTTAATAACGTACCAATTGTTTTGCAAGGCGGCCCTGCACCAAAAGCTGCCATCTGCTGCAAAACAGCTAATAAAATCGAAGAGATTATCCTCTTCGATTTTTTATGGAAGGAGAAACAAATTTATGAGACACCTTATGAACCCCTTGGATTTTTCTGTGGAGGAACTGGAGAGGCTTTTTAACCTGGCAGACGACATTGAGGCAAATATGGATAAATATGCCCATGCCTGCCAGGGCAAGAAGCTTGCCACCTGTTTTTATGAGCCCAGCACCCGTACCCGCCTCAGCTTTGAAGCAGCCATGCTAAACCTGGGGGGCAGCGTAATCGGCTTTTCCGATGCATCCTCTTCCTCCGTTTCCAAGGGAGAAAGCGTATCCGACACCATCCGGGTAATTTCCTGTTTTGCAGATATCTGCGCCATGCGCCACCACAAGGAGGGCGCACCTATGGTGGCCGCCAGCAAGTCATCCATTCCCGTAATCAACGCCGGGGACGGCGGCCACCAGCACCCCACCCAGACGCTTACAGACCTTTTGACCATCCGTTCCCTAAAGGGACGTTTAGACCACTTCACCATAGGGCTTTGCGGGGACCTGAAATTCGGGCGTACCGCCCACTCCCTGGTAAACGCCCTGGTGCGCTATGAGGGCATCCGGTTTATTTTTATCTCCCCCAGGGAGCTGATGATCCCCGACTATATCACCGATATGCTGAAGGAAAAGAATATCCCCTACGAGGAGGTCATCCGGCTGGACGACATCATGCCCAAGCTGGACCTGCTTTATATGACAAGGGTCCAGAAGGAACGTTTTTTTAATGAAGAGGATTATGTAAGGCTGAAAGATTTCTATATCCTTGATGCCGCAAAAATGAGGCTGGCGGCTCCCGACATGCTGGTGCTGCATCCCCTCCCCAGAGTCAACGAAATCTCTGTGGAAGTGGATAATGACCCCCGGGCAGCCTATTTTAAACAGGTGCAATACGGCGTATATGTACGCATGGCCCTGATCCTGACATTACTTAACATCACCGTAGACTAAACAGCATCAGCCCGGAACAGTACCCTTGGCAACTCTCTGTACTGTCCTGGGCTGATGCGGAACTGGAATTAGGAGGAATCTGAATAATGCTGAATGTTGGAAAAATTGAGGAAGGTTTCGTACTTGACCATATCAAAGCCGGGAAAAGCCTTTCCATCTATCATCATCTCCAGCTGGACAAGCTGGACTGTACTGTGGCTATTATCAAAAATGCCAGAAGCAATAAAATGGAAAAAAAGGATATCTTAAAGGTGGAATGCGATATTGACATGCTGGATTTGGATGTGCTTGCTTTCATTGACCACAATATCACTGTGAATGTTATCAAGGACGGGGAAATCGTTTCCAAAAAGGAACTGTTCCTTCCCAGGGAAATTAAAAACGTCATCCGGTGCAAAAATCCCCGGTGCATCACTTCCGTTGAACAAGAGCTTCCACATATCTTTGTGCTGGCAGATGAAAAAAAAGAAATCTACCGCTGCAAATATTGTGAAGAAAAATATTCCGGGCACTTTTAGAGGGGGCATCCCCCTCTGCCCCCTCTTAAAAGGGCAGGGATGTTGTGCCTGGACAGAAGAAGAACCTATGGGCAACTGTCTGCAGCTTTGGCCTGGGAGGCTGTTTTTAGTATTTTCCCTAAAAATATAATCACAGAAACACAAGCAAATCCCACTGCCGTAGCCATCATACTGATCATCATTTCCTCAAAGCTGTAATGCCTGGAGGGAATATATATTTTTAGCTTTTCTGTCAGGTAGGCAATGGAGGCAAGCATGAGGACGGTAAGCCCTGTCCTTATCAGCCAGTTGCACTTCTGGCAGGTTACATACATTGTCACAGTCCCTACAATCCCAATCATCAAAAACGCCAGCGCCCTTCCCCCCTGCCTGATTACATAGGTCACGCTGTCAAGGAGCGTCTGGGTGACCTCTTCCTGTCCATGCCCGGCTTTGGCAAATTCCATAATCATCCGGTTTCCCAGCATTTTCGTCTCTTCCCCGTTTTGAAGGGACAGGAACGTAATGCCCGCCACCATTGAAAGAAATACAAACCATAAACTGAACAAAAGTATTTGTCTTTTCCTTTTTTCCATGCCCCACTCCATTCCCTGGCAGGCTGCCAGCACACTGGCCGGAAGCTGTATGCCCTGATGCTTTGGCTTCCTTTTGGTGTTTAGTTAGAACAAATTCGAAAATATATCTTCCAGATGGATACAAAAATCATTGTAAAATGAAACAGGTATCACTTTTTGGCTTTCTGCCCTTTCCCTTTCGGTGAACCCAAAGGTGTCTGGGAATAAACCGTAGAATCCGTTTATCCTAAACCTTCCGCCAGACAGTAAGTAAACTTCTATAGAATGCATATTGGGGTCAACAATCCAATATTCTTTTACGCCAGCCTTTTCATACAAGTCTTTTTTGTATCCTTTATCGTTCTTCGCAGTGCTGGGGGAGAGAACTTCCACTACCAGCTCCGGTGCACCATAAATGCCATCCGGTTTGATGATGTCCTTTCTGCAGACAATCATTACATCCGGAATAACGCGGTCGTTTTCTGTAAGGAAAACATCAACTCCATCATTGAATGCCCTACATGTTTTTCCTTTTAAGTAAGTCTGGAATACATAATATATATTAGATGCAACTATGCTGTGGTTCACTGACGGGCTGGGCATCATAACAATTTTCCCGTTGAGCAGTTCCTCACGGGGTTCTTCCTGATATGCTAAATTTGTATTCATATTCCCTCTCAAAAAATGTTTACTAATGTGTTGGTTCCTTGTATCCGTTAATATAACACCTTACAGCATTTTGGTCAAGAAAACTTATTCCGTGTACACAACAACGGGCAGCACGCTACGCGAACTACCCTTATGTTAAACAAACGCCGTCACGCTCCGCGGGCCGGCTTATTGTAAAACAGGTGAAAGCATCTGCCCAAAAGCAGCCGACGCTTTCACCTAATATTTCCCTTAACTTTGCATGGCCTGCCCTAGAAAAGCGCCCCGCCCATTAACCGGCGCTTTTTCTGCCCATCCCCAGGCCCCGGGAGCCTGTGTCAGCTTTCATAAGGAGACTGTTCAAGCCTGATGAAGTATCCCTTATCATGGTCACACACAGGACACTTTTCAGGAACTGTCTCCCCTTCATAAATATAGCCGCAGTTCATACAGATCCAGCGTGTTTTCCCATCAGAGGAAAACAGTTTACCGCTTTCTAACAGGGCTGCCATCCGTCCAAAACGGTCCCCATGCACTTTCTCGATCTCTGCGATCATCCGGAAGGAATTAGCCACTTTCGTGAATCCTTCCTCCATCGCCTTTTCACCGAATTTTTTATATACATCGTCGTGCTCTTCGTATTCATTATGCTGCGCCATTCTCAAAAGCTGGCCCAGATCCTCCGAGATATCCACTGGATAGCCCCCGTCTACATGAATCGTCTCTCCAGAGAGTTCTTTCAGATGATGATAAAAAATCTCTGCATGTTCTTTTTCCTGCTCTGCCGTAAAAAGAAATGCCATGGAGATGACCTGCTGATTCTGCTCCTGCGCCTTCTGCGCCGCAAAAGTATAACGGTTTCTCGCCTGGCTTTCACCGGCAAATGCACGCATCAAATTGTCCTTTGTCTCGCTGTTCTTAAATTCCACTGCCATGTTGGATTCCTCCTTGAAAACTTAATTTTCCCATAGCATTACCAGAATTTACATAGAATATACGAATTTTATCCAAAAGATCTTTTTTACATTTATTTTATTATATATTTTTCCAGGATGTCATTACTCCATTTCTTCTTCATCCTCTGGACGCCATGCCTGGCCAAATTTTACATCACGAAACAGTGCCGAAAGTCCGGTGATCTGCTTTAATCTCAGTATTTCGTCCCGATCCATACCCAAATGCCTGCTGATCCAGGCATCGGATCGTCCAATCTCATGAAGTTCTTTGACAATATTACTCATAAGGTCCACATTGTGACTTCCTCTGGCGCGGTTATGACGAATGGTGCTTGCCATACGATGGTCAATGGGTTTGTCAATGACCGAGACCGGAATCATTCCTTTTTCCCGTTCGTAAATATCCTGGAATTCCATCATGATACGATAGCGGTGGAATCCGTCCACGATCACGTATATATCTTTTTCTTTGGAATAATAGCACACGATGGGCATCGTATAGCCATCTTCTTTTATACTTTCATATAAAAGTTTCATCTCCGGCGGCGCCACCGCGTTGGGATTATATGTATTGGGTTTTACTTTTTCCACTGGTACAGATATCACATTGTAAACCGGACTTTTGTATGCCATTTGTTTTTCCCTCTTTTCATCCTAACTCTTTCACGTTTTTGTATTTCATAAGCTTTTGTACTTTCCCCGAATGGCGTCGATCTGCTTTTGCTGCTGGCGGCTGATTCCAAAGCCCATGAATCTGCAGGTGTGATCATTTTTTAAAATGCAGTAACACATCCTTTTCCAGCTGGGTATGTCTTTCGTGGATTTGATATCATCCGTATGATCGGGAATCCTTCCCTCAAAGACAACTCTTGATTTTTTATTCAAAGTGTAATTCGAGACTCCATTGCGCCGGATCTTGTAACCATGTGCCAGAAGCTCTTCAATCGTCTCCTCATCCAGACCTCCTCCGGTGTTATGCCAGAACTTAATGGAAGTGTTAAATTTTTTTACATAATTATTTCTCAGTCTGACAGGAAGGGTATCTAACAGAAATTTTGTATACGACTTCCATGTATGCCCTTCTGGGAGGGTGACATTCCGATATCCCATTGCTTTCGTTCTTCCATAAATAGAGGCAAAGTTTGCTCCATTTACTCTGCCTACTAGTTTCACCCATATTTGTGGATCAATAACTCTGTAGAGATTCAGAGAATCTTTTGAATAATCGTTAAAAGGGGAAGCTACCCTCATTTGAGTCGTTTTTAAACCTGCCATATAATAGAGATCATACAAGCGGTTATAATCATAGCCAAATTTATAATTGGCATGCCAAACATCGCTGGAAGACCAGTCATATAAAGGAGAAGCACACCAGACATTTTTGAACTGTTTACTAATCCAGCACTCTCCCTGATAACCATACTTTTTATTTAAAAAACCACTATATCTTTGCAAAGACTCGTCTGCCCTCAGTCCAAGCAGACAGACAGTCTTCTTATTTCCATGGGATAATCGGTACCACCTTCCAAACTGTTTTGCCAGATCTTCCTGATGCATCCTATAACGGTAAGTAAACATTGGATTATTTTCTAAATGAATCACATACTTTTTTTTTGGCATTGGGCGAACCCAGCTTTCCTTTTTTTTATCATCCCAAGGATACCAGTACATTTGATAACTGCTCAGTGCCGTTCTTGTAGCCATTGGAAGACATATCCAATATGGCTCTACATCTTCTTTTATCCTTTCAAAAGTTCTTTCTATATATTCTGTTGTCACTGTATACTGGGCTTCAAAATCCTGATGGAAAACGCCTATGGTCCGGTCGGGATAATGCTTTTTCCGAAAGTCAAGCACCAGATTCAGCAAAAGGCCGCTGTCCTTTCCTCCTGAAAAGGATATATAAATATTTTCAAATTCCCTGAATACAAAATCAATCCGTTCAAGGAAAGCCTCATATACGTTTTGCTTTACATACTCGCGTTTCAATACTATCACCCTTCCAAAAATTTCCAATAATTTCCATTTTCTGGAAAATAGTGCTATAAGTGAATTTATCACAGAAAGAAATCAAATTCAACAATCGAAAACAAAAAGTTGTTTTTGGGAAAGAGTGTGATATACTGTCCATAACGGATATTAAGCTTTAAAATATAGAAAATTTCATCATCAGATACAGGAAAGGCAGTACATAAAATGGACCGTGAAAGATTGAAACATAAGTTCCACCACAATTTACAGCGCGCAAAAACCTCCGTTAAATGGGTTATCTTTGCCACCATCTCCGGAATCGTCGTTGGCGCTGCAGGTACTTTTTTTTACTTTTGTATGTCTTTTGTCACCGATTCCCGCGCGGACCATCCCTGGCTTATCTGGCTGCTCCCCTTTGGCGGCTTTCTTATTGTCGGCGCATATCACATTCTCCACAGCGAAAACGACTCGGGGACCAATCTCGTGCTCTCCTCCATTCACTCGGGAGATAAGCTGCCTATCCGCATGGCGCCTCTTATTTTTGTTTCCACGTTAATTACCCATCTTCTGGGCGGTTCCTCCGGCCGGGAGGGCGCCGCCTTGCAGCTCGGCGGAAGCATCGGGAATGAACTGGGAAAGCTGTTCCGGTTTGACGAGAAAGACAAGCACATTATGACCATGTGCGGTATGAGCGCGGCCTTTTCCGCCCTGTTCGGAACCCCTATGGCCGCCGCCATCTTTTCCATGGAAGTAGTCAGTGTGGG
>OFGE01002266.1_pt1 | contig 14538 bp, 9 predicted proteins | sample 1521681 | NCBI WGS metagenome assembly OFGE01 (sample SAMEA3504093, study PRJEB24116) | mouse gut metagenome | biome: mouse gut; feature: mouse-associated habitat; material: faeces | place: Denmark | collected 2011 | reverse complement strand
CCATGTAGTTCAGCCCCCGCAGAACGTGAAAGGCGGTTTGCAGCATCCGGGCCAGGGCGGTGATAAACACCAGCATAGGGGCGAGGATGAAGGCCAGATTGGAGCCCGCCAGAAGGATCACGGCGAGCACGGCGAACATGGCCCCCATCACGCTGTTTTGCAGGAGAATACTGATCCGGCCGGAATGGTACTGATACTCCTGCTGTACCTGGGCGAATTTGGTGCTGGCCTTCTGATACCGCTTCAGTACAAAGGCGGACCGGTCGTCAATCTTCATCTCCTTGAAGGAGCCGTAGGCAATGGTAATCTGGGCGTTGGTGCGGATGGAGTAGGCCCGGCTTTTCTCGCCGAAGACCCGCATCCGCGCACGGGTCTGCACGTGGATTACCACCATAAGGGCCACCAGGGCCAGACTGCTGCCAATGCCGATCCACTTGGCGGAGTAGATCATAACCGCCCCATAGCCGGTGAAGGTGATGCAGTTGACCCATATATCGGTGTAGACAGTGATCATCTGGATACAGTTTACGGTGTCCTGCCGGACCATGTCCAGGGCCTGCATGGCGCTTTTCTGATAGTGGGCGGACAGGTCCTCTTTCATCAGGGTCTCATAGACCTTCACCGACAGCCGCTGGGCGCCGTCGTAGGTAAACCGGCTGGAGAGCCTGCCCCGGTAGAGCTCCAGCAGGCACTTGACCGCCGTCACCCCCACCATGCTCAAAGTAAAGGCCACCAGCTCCGGGGAGGCCTGATTCTCCTGAATGGCGCGGTTGATGACCGTCATAATAATAGAAAAGCTGAAAATGTCCACTGCGGGGCTGATCAAACTGAGCAGGGACAGAATCTTCCAGCTTCTGCGCTGGTCCGGCTCCAGCACTCCGATGAGATATTGAAACATGCCGGCAATGCTGCTCTCCTCTGCGTTGGTGTTCGCTGCGCTGTGGCGTTTCATAACCGCCCGTCACCCCGCCTTCCTGTAAGCTCCGTCCCCGGGTTGCCGAAGTGCCCGGAGCGGGTTGGTAGAATCTTATCAAAATTCTCCGCCGTTGGCAACCCCCACTTTCATGCAGGGAGTGTCCTGCCGCGCATTTTATCGCGATAACGTGGATTGGCACACTCTTGCAGGGGCGCAGAGCGCGCCTGCGGGCGGACAATGTCCGCCCCTGCATAAAAATCTGCAAATGGGACACGCCCCGTTAGCGTGCAGCTTGTCCCGGGCACTGTTTGAAATTGACAGGTCGGAAGGCTAAAACAGATGGGAAATGAGGGATTGTATTTCTTGACATCATAGTGAAAATGTACTATTGTTAAGGAGGTGAAAAATCGCTACACGCTTTTGGACCCGGCAGGAGAGAACAAACACAGACGGGTGGGCAATGAATGGTAAATTTTGTAATATTATTAGAGTGCTTTGGCATAAGCCTGATTTTTGCGGCGCTGATCCTCCTGCTGAACGGAGACGGCGCCCGGGAGCAGAAACTGCTGATTTTTATTATGTGTGGCTCGCTGGTGCAGAACGTGGGCTATATGCTGGAGCTGACCGCCCCCACCGTGGAGGCCGCCGTGGCAGCGGTGACGGTGGAAAATGTGGGCTCCACCTTTGTCCCCCTGTGCTACTGCTGGTTTACTTACACCTACTGCTACGCCCGCCCGCCCAAAAAGCTGCTGCGGGCCCTTGAGGTAATCAACTTTTTCGTTCTGCCCACGGTGTTTTTCAACTGGAACGGCCTGTTTTACCGGGAATTTCAGTGGCTGTCCACTGCCGACGGCTTTCACTACGTCAGCATCACCTACGGCCCCCTGTATACCTTCTTCCTGATTACCCGCATCGTGATTCCCTATGTCCTGTCCATCTACACCCTGGCCCGGGCGGTCCGGGGCCGGCTGGATCAGCAGGTCAGCCGGCAGTATTGGACCATCCTTCTGATCACCTCCCTGCCCGTGGCGGTGCTGGTGGCCTATGTGTTCAAGCTCACCGCAGTGTTTGACCTCACGCCGGTCACTCTGGCCATCACCATGGCGATGGTGGTAATTGTGGTGTGGAGCCGCCGCAACTACGACTTCCGCCGCCTGGCGGCCGAAAAGGTGCTGGAGAGCCTGGGGGACGGGGTAATCGCCCTGGACGACCATGACCGGCTTATCAGCTATAACCGGGCCGCCGCCCAGATCTTCACCAGCCTGCCCGAGCACAAGCTGGGGGAGAATGTCCGGGTGCTGGAGGATTTCCGGGAGGAGATGCTCAACGAAAGCGTCCCCTGGAGCTTTTCCATCAACGGGCAGCATTACGAATGCCACAGCAAGCAGATCATTGACGAAAACGGCCGGAAGCAGGGCTGCGTCATCCTGGTGCTGGACATGACCGACATCAAGGCCTATATCAACGAGATCAAGCGGGTGCGCCAGCAGGCCGAGAAGGCAAATATCGCCAAGAGCGAGTTTTTGGCCAACATGTCCCACGAGATACGCACCCCCATGAACGCCATCATCGGCCTGAACGATATTATTATGGAGGAGTGCCCCGACCCCCAGATATACGCCCACGCCAAGGACGTGCAGTCTGCAGCCAAGAACCTGCTGGCCATCATCAACGACATCCTGGACCTGTCCAAGGTGGAGGCAGGCAAGATGGAGCTGGTGTATGGGGACTACCATCTGAAGACCCTGGTGGACGAGGTGGTGGGCATGATGGACATGGCGGCCTCCAAGCGGGGGCTGATTCTGAAATACGAGTGTGACCAGTCGATTCCATGCCGCTATCAAGGGGATGACGGCAGAATCCGGCAGATTCTGATTAACATTCTCAACAACGCCATTAAATTTACGAAAAAGGGATATGTACGTGCATCGGTTACCGGAAAGCCGGGAAGGACTGCGGATGAGGAGCAGCTTATTTTCTGTGTGGAAGACACTGGCTGCGGCATCCGGGAAGAAGACCTTTCCAGGATTTTTGAGGATTTCCGCCAGGTGGATTCCAGGCGGAACCGGAGCGCAGAAGGCACCGGGCTGGGGCTTAGCATTGTAAAGCAGTTGGTAGAGCTGATGGACGGGGAGATCAGTGTCAACAGTGTCTATACCAAAGGCTCAAAATTTATCGTTATGTTGGAACAGGACATTATTGACGACAGCGAGCTTGGAACCTTTACACTGACATCGCGTGTAAAAGCCCATGAAGGGGAGCAATACAGACAGAGCTTCGAGGCGCCGGACGCACATATACTTGTGGTGGATGATAATGAGATGAATCTGGTGGTGGTGCGCAAGCTGCTCTCAGCGACAAAGATCCAGATCGATACGGCGTCAAGCGGAGAGGAATGTCTGAGACTGACGCAGACGCAGCATTATAATTGTATCCTGATGGATCATATGATGCCGGAGATGGACGGGATCGAGTGTCTCCACGTACTGCGCGTGCAGCCGGGAGGGCTGTGCCAGAATGTGCCGGTAATTGCTCTGACTGCCAATGCAGGCAGTGATAACCAGCTTCTTTACCGGAAGGAGGGATTCAGCGGTTACCTTGCAAAGCCGGTCAGCGGCGCCCTGCTTGAGGCAGCCGTGCTCAGTATCCTTCCCAAAGAGTTGGTGAAGGTAAGCGAGGAAGCAGAGCAGGCGGAGGTGGCGAAAGACGTCCTGATCTTCGAACAGGAGAAGAGGCTTTCGCTTGTCATCACAACGGACAGTGTGTGCGATCTGCCGGAATCACTCAAGAAGGCGATGCGCATAGATGTATGTCCTTACTATGTCTGCACGGATGAGGGGCGGTTCCTGGATGAACGCGAGATCCGGGCGGATGAGCTGCTCTTGCATATTGCAGAAGGGTGGAGCGGGTATTCGCAGCCGCCTGAGATAGAGGATTATGAAAGGTTCTTTGCGGAGAAGCTAACAGAGGCTCAGAACGTGATACATATCACGATGGCAAAGCATGTCAGCCAAGGCTATGAGAATGCCTTTGAAGCGGCGAAATCCTTTGAGAATGTTACGGTTTTTGATTCCGGGCACCTTTCCAGCAGTATGGGACTGGCAGTAATGTGCGCGGCTTATATGGCGGAGCATCATGCGACAAAGACGGAGATCGTAAAAGCGCTGACGAAACTTAGAGCCTCCATATCTTCTGCATTTATCATTGACAGTACGCATATCATGTGCCAGTCAGGCAGGATACCCAGAAGAATACAGATCCTCTGCGACGCCCTGCTGCTGCATCCGGTCATTGTGCTGCGAAAGAGCAGGATGGTGGTCGGAAGTATGGAGATGGGAAGTTTTACGCATGTTGCGAAGAGTTATATCCGAAAGGTTCTTCGGGATACAAGGACTATCGATAAGAGGATTCTTTTCATCACCTATGCGGGGCTGGATGAAGGGAGGCTGCAGCGTATTCAGGATATGGTACTGCAGTATTGTCCTTTCGAACGGGTATATCTGCAGAAGGCGTCCGCTGCGATCGCCAGCAATTGCGGTCCGGGATCTTTCGGACTGTTGTTCATGCGTCTGAATGACGCGGTTACTTCTTTTCCACAGACAGCAAAACCAGACGAGGCAGATTAATCTGTCTCGTCTGGTTTCGATTGTTTATTTTTAAACGTTTTATTGTTGGCAAAGCGGAGGAAATCCGTTATAATAGAATGAGTTCAGTGCAGCTAACACATCAGCTGACAAATTACGACTACTGGGTTATGAAGAAAGGGAAACAGGATGGAAGACAATATCTTTTTGAAAAACAGTAAAAAGCTTTCACTCACAGACTACATGAATGCACAGGAGAATGGCAGAGAGAATCTGGGTGCGGAGCTTCCGGTTGCCGTGTATAGGCTTCTGGAATACTCTCTTCGCGACGAGCTGACGGCAAGACTTGGGAAAGAAGAACAGGTCAGTATCTTCCGGAGCGCGGGTTATCGGGCGGGAACATATTTTGCAGAAAAATATCTGGATTCCTCTTTAGAATTATCCGAGTTTACCGCACAGCTTCAGAAGCGTCTGGAGGAGTTTAAGATGGGAGTTCTTCGGATTGAGAAATTTGACGTGGAGACAGGTAAGATGGTACTTACGGTTTCTGAGGACGCAGATTGTTCCGGTTTGCCACTTCTTGGAGAAACAGTGTGCAATTACGACGAAGGATTTTTTGCCGGAATTCTTACTTCGTATACAGGCAAGCCCTATAATGCGACAGAGGTGAACTGCTGGGCGACGGGCGACAGGGTATGCCGGTTCAGAGCAGACATAGACGAATAAGGAGGTAGAGAATGGGAGCGGATGCGAATAAGAACTGCGAGCTATTGTTTGAATATTTGAGGGGTATTCTTTATGATTCGTGGATAGAGCAACTTGAAGTCGGAGAGCTGAGCGAACCTTACCGGGATCTGGGAAAGGGGCTTCAATATCTCCAGAATGCGGTGAATGAACTGGTTACATATTCGACGGAGCTTTCGAAGGGTAATCTGTCGGTAGAATTTCCGAAGGATTATAATTTCCTCTGTGAGAACCTGAAGAATCTCCATGCGAACTTAAACCATCTTACATGGCAGGCGCAGCAGGTTACCAAGGGAGATTACTCTCAGCACGTAGCCTTCCTGGGAGAGTTTTCTGATGCGTTCAACGAGATGACAAGACAATTGAAGGACAGGGAAGAGCAGCTTAAGGAGGCGGCTGAGAAGGCAGAACGCCGCGCGGAGATGATCGAGGGGTATAATGAGCTTCTGGTTGAGATGCTGAGCAGGAGGAAGGAGTGGCTTCTTGTTGTGGACAAAGACACCAGCGAGATCATATACTGCAATAAGAGGAAGCAGGTAGGAGTAATGGACGGTTCCTTCTGTGCGACTTGTAAGCGGCGTCTTTCATTCCAGTCTGAGCTGTTAAAATGGAATAGCCATGAGCAGTACAAGGTGTGGGAGATGGAGGGTGAAGCCGATACCTACTATCGTGTCACTTCATTCCAGATGGAATGGAAGGAGAGGTCTTCTTATGTACATGTGGTAGTCGATATCACTGATGAGAAGCGCAATGCCCGCAATCTTACCAGTCAGTCTTATCAAGATCCGCTGACGGGAATCAAGAACCGTCTGTTCTTCGAGGAATATATGGGAATCGTTCTGCGTGACGAGCTGGAAGCAACGCTCTGCTATCTGCAGTTAGACGGATTAGAATATGTGAATGATACGTTCGGCCATCATGAAGGAGATGAATATATCCAGAAGTTCGTGGAGATCGTCAAGAAGAATTTCCGAGGCGGCGACACGTTTACACGAATCGACGGGGATGAGTTCTGTGTGATCCTTTCCGGTAATATGGCGGACTTGATCAACCGCAAGCTTGCCGAGATCCTGAAGGAATTCCAGGAGGAAGTCTTCATGAAGTACCAGCGCAGCTTCAGTTACGGTGTTCTGGAAGTCAAGGGTAAGGAGAATAAGATGACTGTGGAGGAGATCCTCGAGCTGGCGGATGATGTGCTGTACGAATGCCGGAGTAAGAACAGAGCCAAATATCCGACCATATTCTCTGACTGATATACCGCTGAGGGAAGCGCAGATACAGCGGATTTGCCAATTGTCCGGCAGGTATTTTCGGCAATATTTCCTGAGAAACTATAAAGTAAAAGGTAATATTATAAAAAATCTACAAAAATATATTGACAAATCTAAAACAATGATATAATATATAGAAAAAGTTAATAAAGAACGAACTTACAGAGAAGTTTGCCGACCTTTCGCAAAGGCCGGAGGACTTCTCTTTTTTTCATCATTTTGCATGGAAGATTCTGGCGGCAGGAATCGGAAGTGCAGGCGGCGCGCTTGAAGAAGAGTTTGGCAACCTTTCACAAAGGTTGTTAGACTCTTCTTTTTTTATAGAATTCAGGACACTGTTATGGGAATCGGAAAATGTATTTCCCAGGGACTCTAAGGCAGTGTCGGAGTAATTAAGTATATTTTCAGCGGAAAGGAGAAAGAAGATGTCTGCAACAGTAATTAAGGGTGCTTTTTTAATGATGGAAAACGGCCTTAAAAAAGATTACGGATTGAGAATGGAGGAAGGCAGGATCGTACAGATCGCCCCCAACGACAAGCTTCTGGTATATGAAGCAGACAAACTTATAGAAGTACCGGATGAGATGATCCTGCCGGGCTTCGTCAATGGGCATAACCATATGTACGGTTTTCTGTCCCACGGGATCACGGCGGAAGCGATGGTGACAGAGTTTGAAAGCTTCCTGGATGATTTTTGGTGGCCTTACGTGGAGGACCGGCTGAACCACGAGCTGGTAGAGGCGACGGCCAGATGGGCGTGTGCGGAGATGATCGACAGCGGCGTTACTTCATTTGTGGATATCCTGGAAGGACCCAATGCGATCCCGGGAGCGCTGGAGGTTGAGAAGAAGGTCGTGGAGGAAGCCGGACTCAGAGGAAGGCTCTCATTTGAAGCTTGCGAGAGGAAGAGCAAAGAGAACGGACAGGAAGGCTTAAGTGAGAATATAGAATTTGTAAAGAAGTATAACCGTGACGGCGGACTGGTACAGGGAATCAACAGTATACATACTCTGTTTACCTGCTCCGAAGAATTCGTAAAGCAGGCGAAGAAACTGTCAGACGAGAATCGCTGCATGACCCATATGCACTTAAGCGAGAGCGTATTCGAACCGGAGTGGTGCCGGAAAGAATACGGCAAGACGCCGGTCGAGATCTATGAGGAACTCGGATATCTGGATGAGAATGTTCTGGCCTCCCAGGTAGTGCAGGCAACAGACGCGGAGCTCGATATTCTGGCGAAGCATCAGGTAAAAGCAGTGTCCATGCCGCTGTCCAACTGCGAGGTCGGAGGAGGGTTCGCCCCGGTAACGAAGATGCTTGACAGAGGAATGACGGTAGGGCTTGGCACGGACGGTTACGTTAACAACTTCTTTGAAGTCATGCGTGGCGCGTTCCTGATGCACAAGGCGAACCAGCAGGATCCCCAGGTGATGCCGGCAAAGACAGTGTACGAGATGGCGACGTCCATGGGTGCGCAGGCGATCGGCCTTACAGACGCGGGAGTATTGAAGGAAGGCAATCTTGCGGATGTGATCACCGTTAGTCTGGAACAGCCGACTCCGGTAAATGAGAAGAATGTGTATGACCAGTTGGTGTTATTTACCAATCCGCAGAATGTGAAGAATGTATTCGTCGGCGGAAGGCAGCTTAAGAAAGACGGTATGATGCTGACGGTCGACACGGCTGCGGCAAAAGAAAAACTGAGGGAAGTGACCCGGCAATTTTGGCAGGTGAATGAAAGGAAATAGTCATGAATCAGGTGAAGGAAGAGAATTATAATGTAATCCGCAGATCCAAGCCAAGGATCGACGGTGTGGAAAAGGTATCAGGAAGAGCGCTCTATGCGGCTGATCTGTATATGGAAGGGATGCTCTATGCGGGAGTGTTAAGAAGCCCATATTCCAGTGCGAGGGTGACAAGGATCAATACAGATAAGGCGAAGGCGATAGAAGGCGTCGAGGCGGTGGTGACATTCGCCGATCTTCGCAAGACAAAGAGCTGGGCAGGGTACATGTACCTGACAGACCGTATCCGCTATGCCGGAGACTGTGTGGCAATGGTGGCGGCAAAGAGCAAATCGCTGGTAGAGGATGCTCTGGAAGCGATCGAAGTAGAATACGAGGAACTCCCGGGAGTGTACACTATCGACGATGCACTGGAAGAGGGAGCGCCTCTGGTGCACGAGGAGTATGAGAAGAACATCTTCAAGGATTCTCTGTTCCACATCCGCAAGGGTGATATAGAGAAAGGCTTTGAACAGGCGGACGTGATACTCGAGCGGGAATACAGGACCCAGTATATCGAGCATTCTTACATAGAGCCGGAAGCGGTGCTTGCATACATGGATCCTAACAGCGGGTTGATGACGGTGCAGGCGTCGGCGCAGAATCCGTTCTTTACCAGACGGTATGTGTCTGACATTCTTGGGATCCCGCTGAATAAGGTCCGTATGATACAGGCGATCCTGGGAGGGACCTTCGGAGGCAAGGAGGAAGGAATCGGTCTTGTGACGGCAAGGGCGGCATATCTCTCCTATCAGACGAAGAGACCGGTCAAGTTCGTATTTTCGAGAGAGGATTCGTTCCTGGAGAGCTCCAAGCGGCATCCGTTCCGTCTGCGCTATAAGATCGGAGCCACGAAAGAGGGCAAGATCGTGGCGTTTGAAGGAGAGCAGGTAGACAACTGCGGCGCATATAATAATCAGACACAGTTCATGAACTGGCGCGCCAATGTACATTCCTCAGGCCCTTACGAGATCGAGAATATCAAGACAGATACATACGGTGTATTTACGAATAACATCCACTCCGGCGCCATGAGAGGGTACAGCTCTCCGTCGCTGATCTTCGGACAGGAGCAGCTGATCGAAGAGCTTGCCGAGGAGCTTGGCATGGATGAAGTGGAGCTGAGAAGGATCAACTGCTTAAAGGACGGTTCCGTAACGGCTACGGGTATTCCGGTAGAGTATGTCATCCTCCAGGATGTGATGGACGATACGGTAGAGCGGACAGATTATATCAGGAAGCATGCGGAATATAAGCAGCAGCCGGATACCAGGTTCCGCAAGGGAATCGGACTTGCAATCTGCTACCGCGGCTGCGGGCTTGGTGCAGAGTCCCCGGATGCGTCGGGCTGTATGATGATCGTCAACGAGGACGGAAGCGTCAGCATCGCCTCCGGTCTTGCGGAGAACGGACAGGGGCTTAAGACGGCGTATGCTCAGATCGCAGCGGAGGCGCTGGGAGTTCATTACGAGGATATCCAGTTCCCGCAGCTTGATTCCTTCGCGATCGCGGACAGCGGTATGACGGTTGCGTCGAGAGGGACGGTCATGGGCGCTCAGTCAGTGAGGAAAGCAGGGGAGAAGCTTAAGAAGGTTATGATAAAGAATGCATTGGAGCTTCGATCATTCTCTCTGGAAGGCACGGATCTTACCTATGAGCAGCTCACAGAGGAAGATATAGATCTGAAAGACGCGGTATTCTTCCTGAAAGCGTACCCGGAGATCACAGTTCCGTTCACGTCTGTGACGGGCGCATGTATCTGGACGGGCAAGCAGATGGCGGCTTATGAGTGGTTTATGCCGGAAGATCTGCCGCAGGATCACGAGACCGGGCAGGGTAAGGCGTTCCCGACCTTCGCATACGGATGTGTGATCGCAGAGGTCGAAGTGGATATGAGGACCGGATATGTGGATCTTAAGAAGGTGACGGCAAGCCATGATGTAGGCAGAGCCATCAATCCTGCGCTGATCAAGGGACAGATCTACGGCGGTATCGTGATGGGCCAGGGCTACGGAATCATGGAGGATGTGGCGCCGAAGAACGGCCGGGTGAAGAACCGGAACTTTGATTCCTATATCCTTCCTACATCAATGGATGCGCCCGAGATGGATGTACAGATCTTCGAGTCAGGCGATCCGGCAGGAACTTACGGGGCGAAGAGTATCGGAGAGCCGGCAACGGAAGCGGTTGCGGCAGCGATCGCCAACGCGGTTTACAATGCGACGGGCAGACGGATCCGGGAGAATCCCTGTGATCTGGAGACGGTACTGTTAGGGAAGAAGCTTAGATAGAAAGGAAAACGCATATGTTTAAATATGATTATTATAGAGCGGAAACGCCAGATGAGGTGTGTGAGGTGCTTGCCAGATATCAGGGAAAAGCGCGTATTGTAGCCGGCGGTACGGATATCATGGTACAGATTCGAGAGAAGGATAAGCGATGGAAAGAATTGGAATGTCTCCTGGATCTGTCTTTTCTCGAAGATGAGCTTCGGTATATCAGGGAAGAGGGAGATCAGATCCATATCGGGGCGCTTACGACCCATACGGACCTGGAGCGGTCAGAAGTGATAAAAAGATGGATCCCATTTCTCGGGAAAGCGGCGTCTACCGTAGGTTCTCCGCAGATTCGGAACCGCGGAACCATCGGAGGAAGTATCTGCAATGCGTCCCCGGCGGCGGATCCGCTGACGCCTCTGATCGCACTGGACGCTTGGACGGTGATCAGAGGAAGAGACGGGGAGCGTGTGGTCACGCTTAAGGATTTCTACACAGGACAGGGCAAGGTCGGCCTCAAAGAAGATGAGTTCGTGAAAGAATTTACCGTCAGGAAGCTTCCCGAGGGTACGGTCACAGGATTCGCTAAGCTTGGAAGAAGGAAGGCTCTTGCGATATCCAGACTGAATGTTTCAGCGGCGTTAAAGCTTGACGAAGAGGGAAGGATAGACTTCGCACGGATCGCTCCGGGCTGTATATTCAGCACACCGGACCGGGTAGAGACGGCAGAGAATATATTAATAGGAAGAAAACCGTCAGAAGAACTGTGGAGGGAAGCAGGGAAGGCGGTATCGGAAGAGATGATCAGGCGCACCGGAATCCGCTGGTCTACGGAATACAAGCAGCCGGCGGTGGAGGCCATCGTGGAGGACGCGCTTACAGAGTGCTGCGGCAGCCAATTTGCATAAGAAACTTGCATAAGAAACTGACCATATAATCGGAGGATCAAGATGAAGAAAATAGAAGTGAATTTCATCATAAATAAAAAACCGGTAACGGTAGAGGCATATCCGAACGAAAGGCTTCTGGATGTGCTCAGGGATACTCTTAAGCTTACAGGAACCAAGGAAGGCTGCGCCGTTGGAGAATGCGGGGCCTGTACGGTCATCCTGGACGGGAAGGCAGTAACTTCCTGTCTGGTGCCGATCGGTTCCGTGGAAGGAAGAGAAGTCATAACGATTGAAGGCGTGGGAGCAGACGGGAAGCTGGATCCGATCCAGGAAGCGATTCTTGAAAATCATGCGCTGCAATGCGGATTCTGCACACCGGGATTCGTGATGAGCGCCAAGGCGTTGTTAGACGAGAACCCGGATGCCACCAAAGAAGAGATCCGAAGGGCGATCTCAGGGAATCTGTGCCGGTGTACGGGCTATGAGCAGCTTACCGTTGCGATCTATGAGGCGGCACAGCAGTTGAAGGAAGCACACAGAGAACAGATTTAAAATATAAGCAGATTACATGCAGAGAATAGAAAGGAGAAACGAGCATGTTTGAGAAAGAGAAACTGACAGGGGCAGATATCGGGATTGAATTCTGCGGTTATAAGCTTCAGAGTCCATATATCCTGTCATCAGGACCGCTTACCTACGGAGCGGAGGGTATGATCAAGGGCTTCAAGGCAGGCTGCGGAGCGGTAGTTACGAAGACCATCCGCAAGTCAGCGGCGATCAATCCGGTCCATCATATGGGAACGGTAAATAATGATTCCCTGATCAACTGTGAGAAATGGGCGGACAGCGACAGGCAGCAGTGGTATGAGAAGGAGATCCCGGAGACGGTGAAGGCGGGAGCGATCGTGATCGCAAGCGTCGGCCATACGCTTGAAGAGGCGCAGGAGATCGTCGGCGAGGTAGAGAAGGCGGGAGCGCACATCATCGAGCTGGTATCCTATACGGAGGATACGCTGATCCCTATGCTGGATTACACGAAGGCGCATGTGAAGATCCCGGTGATCTGCAAGCTGAGCGGCAACTGGCCGGATCCGGTGGGAACGGCGAAGAAGTGCCTGGAGCACGGAGCAGACGGCTTATGTGCCATCGACTCCATCGGACCGACGCTTAAGATCGACATCGAGAAGGCACGCCCTGAGATGATGAGCGCAGACGGCTACGGCTGGATGACGGGAGCGGCTATGAGGCCCATCTCCATGCGCATCAATGCCGAGATCGCCCGCAATCATCCAGAGCTTAAGAACCTGTACGCATCCGGCGGCGTGATGAGCGCGGACAATGCCATTGAATACATGATGGCGGGAGCTATGGGCGCGGGTATATGTACGGTAGGAATCCTTAAGGGAGTCGAATATGTGGAGAAGCTGTGCTATGACCTCTCGAAGAGGCTGGCGGAGCTTGGATATCACTCCATCGAAGAAGTGAACCGTGCGGCGCTTCCGAATTTCCCGAAGAAGGAGTATGTCAGCAAGTTAGATTTTGCATTTGAGCCATATAAAGAGGATGGGAAGAAGAAATGTATCTCCTGCGGCAAATGTGTGGCTGCATGCTGTTATGATGCCAGAACCTTATCCTTCCCTGAGATGCATGTGGATCTTGAGAAATGCCGTTTCTGCGGATTGTGTCTGGATGTCTGTCCGACAGGAGCGCTCACGGGGAAACGTGCCGCGCAGACGGAGGAAGATCTGGAGCTTGAGAGGAAATCAATCGAATTCTACAATTCATTTAACTAATGATACATATAACTAATGATACATAAAGTAAGGAGGAAATCAATATGCTTAGCAAGGAAAGAGAAGAGAAGCTGGTCGCATTTTGCCAAAAGATGATCCAGGCAAAGAGCTACAGCGGCCACGAAGACAAGGTGGTAGAGGAGATGAAGCAGTTCTGTGACCAGGAAGGCTTCACAGACGTACATGTGGATAAGTACGGGAACTGCATCTGCCATATCAAGGGCAAACAGCCCGGACCGAAGATCCTGTTCGACGGACACATGGACACCGTTCCGGTACCGGATGAGAGCGCGTGGGAGCATGATCCGTTCGGGGCAGAGATCATAGACGGGAAGATGTACGGAAGAGGAACCTCTGATATGAAGGGCGCCCTGTCTTCCATGATGGCAGCGGCAATCTACTATGCGAAGGATTGCGACTACAACTTCCCCGGTGATATCTATGTGGCAGGCGTCGTACACGAGGAGTGCTTTGAGGGAGTTGCGGCAAGAGAGATCAGCGCTTATGTGAAGCCGGATTATGTAGTGATCGGAGAGGCTTCCCAGTTAAATATCAAGATCGGCCAGAGAGGCCGCGGGGAGCTTAAGGTTGAGACCTTCGGCGTGCCGGCGCACTCTGCAAACCCGGAGAAGGGCGTGAATGCCGTATATAAGATGTGCAAGGTGATCGAGGCGATCCAGGGGCTTAAGCCGACCAATCATCCGGTACTTGGAGACGGGATCTTAGAGCTTGTGGATATCAAGTCCTCACCGTATCCGGGGGCTTCCGTAGTGCCGGATTACTGCCGGGCAACCTATGACAGACGCCTTCTGGTAGGAGAGACGAAGGAGAGCGTGCTTGCACCGATCCAGGAGCTGCTGGATCAGATGATGAAGGAAGATTCCGCGTTAAAGGCGAAGGTGTCCTTCGTGGAGATGGAAGAAGAGTGCTATACCGGCAACAAGATCAGCAGCGAGAGATTCTTCCCTGGCTGGTTGTATGATGAGAACGAGCCGTTTGTGCAGGATGTGTATAAGGAGATGAAGGCGCTTGGGCTGAATCCGACGATCACGAATTATAACTTCTGTACGAACGGAAGCCACTATGCAGGCGAGGCAGGAATCAAGACGCTTGGTATCGGACCTTCTAAGGAGAATCTTGCGCATACTATCAATGAATATATTGAGATTGAGCAGCTTGTGAAGGTGACGGAGAGCTATTACGGAGTGATGAAGGCGCTGCTTAAGTAGGTATGTTTGGGCGTTCGGGTGGAAGAGGGTTGCAGTGGGGACGGCCGTTCG
>OFGE01002262.1_pt1 | contig 14561 bp, 15 predicted proteins | sample 1521681 | NCBI WGS metagenome assembly OFGE01 (sample SAMEA3504093, study PRJEB24116) | mouse gut metagenome | biome: mouse gut; feature: mouse-associated habitat; material: faeces | place: Denmark | collected 2011 | reverse complement strand
GGGAGGATAAGGGGGGTGGGATGAGTGGGAGTTTTGTGTGGGTGTATGATTTATATTTGTTTAGATTATTCCATATAATGATTATTCTGCATATTTGCGGTGTAATTATAGGTTAAGGCAAAGGTTATTCATGTGCATCAGACAAAGCCGATAGAAGGATCGAGGCAGAGGTACTGGTATTTCAGCAGCATCTCTGCGGTGTATACTGTGCTGTCGGCTGAACAGGTGGGCGCAAGCAAGGGTTATCTGCTTCATGCAGGTCTTTCAGGGAATGGGTCAATTATGACTAAACACGCTATAATCAAGCAGTCTACGCTTATTTCAAAAGTGATAAGGGGGCTGGCTGAACGGCTTTAGAAAGGAGATATAACGATATTGGAAGGGTGTCATCGAAAAAGGCTCGATGGCACCCTGATTTTATGTCGTAACTTGCAGTTTTAAGCCAAATTTTAGGGTTAGACGGTCGCTTAATTCAACGGTCGGTTATACTTACCATGTCGATTTTTTGTAACTTTGTGCGGCTAAATGGCTGATTGTTTTATTGTCGATTTTGCAGAATCCTTATATCGAACTCACGTTAAATACAGGGAAGCTAAATATTGTGAGTGAAAATTTTTGATTTTTGTTGTTTCTGGTTTACAGTATGACCAAAAATCGTTATTTTTGTGGATATGAAACAGCTGAATGAACTATATAGAAGATATACCGGCAAGGATGCTGCGCAAGTGAAGCTGCTTACTCCTGCCGGATCGAGCAGGAAGTATTACAGGCTTTCCGGCGGAGACGGAGAGGTGTCGCTGATAGGTGTGGCAGGCACTGACTGTAAGGAGAATGAGGCTTTCATTTATCTTTCGCGACATTTTTATGAGAAAGGCTTGCCTGTGCCCAGGGTGATTGCTGTGAGCGATGACGGAATGTGCTATCTTGAGAGCGATCTCGGGGATGTGTCGTTGTTTGCGCTAAAGGGTGATGAGGGCCTGCTTGAGAAGGCTGTGAGGACGCTTGCTCGATTTCATTATGAGGGGTCGGACGGGATGGATTATACGAAGTGTTTTCCGGTGGATGCTTTTGACCGCCAGTCGGTGATGTGGGACCTCAACTATTTCAAATATTCGTTTCTTAACACTTCAGGCATCTCTTACAGCGAGCCGAGGCTTGAGGCGGATATGGTGAGGCTTGCAGAGGATGTGGACCGTGTCACAAGGGACGAGAGCCGGTTTATGCTTCGCGATTTTCAGTCGCGCAATGTGATGGTGAAAGACGGAGAGGTGTACTTTATTGACTATCAGGGGGGACGACGTGGGCCTTCGGCTTATGATCTGGCTTCTTTTCTGTGGCAGGCAAAGGCCGGTTTTTCACATGAGTTGCGCGAGAGGCTGATTGAAGTGTATGCCGATGAAGCTCGCAGATATGATGATGTGGATGCGGAGATGCTGAAACAGCAGGTGAGGAGCATGGCTCTCATACGTACGCTGCAGGTGCTGGGGGCATATGGGCTGAGGGGACGGTTTGAGCGGAAGCCGCATTTCCTACAGAGCATTCCGCTTGCGCTTGGCAATCTGAGGTCTCTTCTGGATGAGGGGATAGGGGATTACCCTTATCTCAATGAGATGTTGCCGAGGCTGATTGAGGCAGGCAAAGGGATCGGCGTGGGTGACGACGGTTTCGAAGGGCTGACAGTGAGGGTGAGCAGTTTCTCTTTCAAAAAAGGTATTCCTGAGGATCCTTCCGGGAATGGCGGAGGATATGTGTTTGATTGCCGGGCCATGGATAATCCTGGACGGTATGAGGAGTACAGAAGCCTGACAGGGCTTGACCGTGAGGTGATTGAGTTTCTGGAAGCCAAAGGGGAGATAGGCCGTTTCCTTGATTCATGTCACAGCCTTGTGGATGCTGCTGTCGGCAACTATCTGAACCGCGGGTTCAATTCGCTTATGGTGAGCTACGGATGCACTGGCGGACAGCACAGGAGCGTATATTCGGCTCAGCATACGGCGGAGCATATCAAAGAGAGGTTCCCTCAGGTGAGGGTGTTGCTGTGCCATAGGGAACAGGGTATAGAGGTGACTTTATGAAGGCTATGATATTTGCTGCGGGCCTGGGTACACGCCTGGCTCCGCTCACGGATAGTTGTCCGAAGGCTCTGATTGAGGTAGGAGGAAAACCTATGCTCAGGCGCGTGATAGAGCGGTTGCGAGATGCCGGAGTGGGGGAGATGGTGGTGAATGTGCACCATCATGCCGATATGATCAGGAGGTATCTTGAGGAGAATGATTTTGGAGTGAGGGTGATGATAAGCGATGAGAGCGACATGCTGCTTGATACAGGCGGTGGCGTAGCTCGTGCATCAATCCTGCTTGAGGGTGATGAGCCTGTGATGCTGTATAATGCTGATATATTTACTGATTTCCCGATTGCAGAAATGGTGGCTGTACATGAGAGATCAGGGGCTGATGTGACGCTTCTTGCAGATAGCCGCGCTACCTCAAGGTATCTTATGTTTGATGAAGCGGGTTATATGCGAGGGTGGAAAAATGTCAGGACCGGAGAGGTGAGATCCCCTTTCCCTAAGGAGGTTACGGATAGATGTAGACTGTTGGCATTCGGGGGGATACACATCATCAGCCAGTCGGCGATGAGGGATATAAGCGGATACCGTCCGGGGGAAAAGTTTTCGATAACCCCATTCTATATAGACCGATGCGGGGTGCTTTCGATCCAAGCCTATACCCCGACATCTCCCTACAAGTGGATAGATATAGGCAAGCCCGAGACATTGCAGCAGGCAAGGGAAGAATATATCTCTTTCAAAAAACGCACAGAGTGATGCCGATTGTGCATCACTCTGTGCGCAGCTAAATAGCAGTCATATCGTCATGTGCTCACATGCAAGAGTCTCAATATCTTTTCGATTATCCTGTCGGCATATCTTATCCCTTCAAGGAATATGCATGAGTGCACGTTGTTCTTTCTGTAAGCCCTCATGTGGTCCGCAAAGATCCTTTTATGACTTTCAAGCCCGGATGTCGACACTCCTCCGACCCTCATGGTGACAAAATCTTTGCTGACATATCTTATGGCTATCCTGTTTATGAATATCAGCCGCAGCAACTGTTCGAAATCAGCGGCGACTTTAAATGAGGTGTCAAATTCTCCATACAGGCTGTAGACCCTGCGTCGGCAGTAGAACGACGGATGCGCAGGCATGTATCCCATACGCATCTTCCATGGACGGAATGCCCTGGAACTGTAATAACGGATGCATCTGTCAAGATCGGGGTCCTTCACATAGTGAATGTCGCCGTATACTGCGTCAAAGCCTTCGATCTCTCGTTCCACTGTGGAAAGTATGTCGTTCGAGGTATAGAAGTCGTCGGAGTTCAGTATCCCTATCACATCGCCTGTCGCCATGGCTATGCCCTTGTTCATCGCGTCATACAGCCCGCTGTCCTTCTCGGATACTATCACCAGTGATTTCCCGGCATCCGCATACCTCTGGCGGAAACTCCCGGCAATCTCCAGAGTGTTATCACTGCTGCCACCGTCCTTGATAATGTGTTCAACGTCATTGTGAGTCTGACTGAGGACGCTTTCCAATGTGTCACGAAGTGTCGCGCCACTATTGAAAGTGGCGGTGATGATGGAGATTTTCATCGGGCTATATTCAATAATCGATTGTAAAGACAGATGTAATCATTCGCCATTTTTTCCCAGGAGAAACGTTTAGAGTTCTCCAATCCGTCTGTTATGGTCTGGTTGCGCAAAGACGTATCATGCAGCCTTGACAGCATCCATTTGAATTCAGATTCGTCAAGCCGGTCCATCATGCCCCATGTGTTTCCCATTACTTCTGGAATTGATGATGATTTCAAGGCAATTACCGGACATCCTGCTCTCTGTGCCTCCAGTACCGGGATGCCGAATCCTTCATAGGAAGAGGGGTATGCGAGGCAATGCACGGAATTATATATTCTGTTCAGTTCTGTATTGTCGGGGTGTTTTATAAAATCGTATCGACCTGGGATATGGGTGTCAAGAGATTTTTTCTCAGCCATTGTTATTTCTGCGCCACATATCAGCAATCGATAATCAGTGCCTGACAATGCCTTTACAACGAATTCAAAATTTTTGTAACCGCTTCTTCCTCCTATGAATAATACCGAATTCCTGTATCTGTCATAAGGTTTGTGTTGTATTGGACGATAGTCATCGGACACGCCATTGTAAATCACATGGATCTTACTCGGATCGATGTCAGGGACAATCCTCAACAGGTCATTTTTCGTGTTCTCGCTTACACATACCACGGCATCGCTATGGGAGATGGCTCTCTTGTTGAGGTAGAGCCTTAGTTTGTTACGGACAGACTTCGCCTGAAAGAAATCGGTGAAGTCATGAAGGGTGGTAACAGTTATAGCGTCAGGGTTTGAGCACAGTCTGAAATATGATGAATGGAATATGAATGGTCTATGTTCCCTGATGTCTACTTTTTGAAATTGGGAGAGGATTCGGTTAAAATGACGAGAGTTGATTATGTCTTGATGTGCTATCTCAACCTGTTTTCGGAATATATTGTCTAAGGCATCAGGGTATTCTATGAACTTTGCGTCAATATTCTGTCTGATTACCTCAGAAATCAGGTTTTGCCAAACCGCAGAGATCCCACCTGCTTTCTGAAGAGAAAAAATAATATTGTCAAAAAATAACATGTCTTTTCAATATACTGTATAATTGGGTAGAGACCCTAATCTATAATAATAGAAGCAGTTAAATTATATGTGTGTTGTGACATTACAGGAGAGATGTTTTTTTATTAAAATTTTATCTGAACAATAGATAATATTGCCAATCACAAAGCCTATTAGCGAATTACTGAACGGCATTGCATTTAATAAAACTATTAAAAACATCAAACAAAAGAGAAAAGAAGACTGTCTTTTTCTTCCAATAATGATAAAATCATGTATAATTATATATACTAACAGTATTGCTATAAAACCCAACTCAAAAAATATGGATCCAAATCCACTCATTATTCTTGAATTATTTCTAAAAAATGAAATGTATTCAGAGAACTCCCCACTATTATAAATCGTATTCAGATATTCCTGAAAATTGCCATAAAAATGAGGCAATCCATAATTTGTACAAAAACCGTGAATAGGGAAAAATGCGTGCGTAAATCGCTCATTAACACTATCGTCAGAAGTTATAAATAATGCTGGATTCTCAATAAATAATGAAAGCAATTTGCCTACTCGATACTGTGTAATATAAGGTAATAATATTGGGACTATAATAACCATTATTGCTGTAACAATTATAACAGACATAAAAGAGGCTAGATTACGTCTCATCAAAATAAATATGCAATAGACCATGATTGCAAATCCTCCAAACATTATTATTGTAGCAGAACGCGATAGCAGAACTATTTGTATTAGAAGTAGGATTTGAATTCTTTTATATTCTTTTTCATTACTGAAATTAAGGAAACAAATAATTGAAAACAGGACACAAATAATTGCATAAAATGTTGGTTCTGGTGCCAATGCGCTCATACCTCTATCCCCATATCCAACCCATAGACGAGAAATAAGAAAAGAGCCAAATGGCCTATATACAAATTGCTGAACAAGTCCAAATACTAACCATACATATACACATTTTTTAAAGAGATTGAACGAAAAAGATTCTCTGTCAGATAATACAATATATGTAGCCCAGGCAATAATAAAGATGGAGATATAGTTAACAAGAGATCTAATTGAATTAAAATCAAAAGGAGAAAAAAAGAATATAAATATAGATGTTATAGCAATCAAAAAAAGCATAAATAAATCTTTATTTAACTTCCAAGATTTATTCAGAAAAACTATTAATCCTCCAAATATAAGCCCATATGGTTGACTGTCAGTCGACAACGGTACAATCTGTATATATGGAAAAAAACAGAAAAATAAAAAAATATATTTCAAAGCCATATATTCCTTTACAACTGAGGAATGATTTTGAACATAGAATAGATTAATTGGTTTTATCTATTTGAATACAATCATATCATTAATTTTCTTCATATTTAATATAATCTTTATCCAATTATCAATTCTTAATTTTTCCAATATTGTATTATTTGGTTTATCACTGCTATAGTTTTGTGATATTGCTTCAGTATTGATAATTGGATTATATCGATCAATGACAATTATATTTGGATTATTCTGAAATAAGACATCATTTTTAATTTTAAAATTTGTTGTGATAATTTTTTTCTGATAGCCCAATCCTTGAATTGTTCGATTAGTCAAACCACTTTGTTCTGGAATTTCAATATCTATAATACATCGAGATGCATTAATAATGTTTTGTGCTACTATTGGATCTACATAATTGAATGAAATTATTGGATCAATAATTTTTCCATACAAAAGATCATATCGATAATCAATTTGTCCTCGATTTTTTAATTTAAATAATAGATGTTTTATATACTCAATTATGTTTGAACCTCGGTTTGTGATGATAATTTTGAAATAATAATTAATCCCATTATTTCTACAATATTTTTCAATTTTCTTAATGACCTCATATCTATCACTATGGAGCTTCCCAATAAAGCTAAGATCGTACTTTATCTCAGAATGGTTGCCATTTTTGTTTTCAACCCAAAACAACGGTAGATAATCAATATTATATTTGATGGAATCCTGATAATCAAAAGTGTAAACTTTATCAAAGAATGGAAATAAACAATTAAATCTAAAAGTTTTCAAAGAATCCCATAAGTATAATATACATTTGATGTTTGGATTTAATGTCTTTATTTTTTTTAATAGGATTGGATCTATAGACCAACCATTAATGCATAATAAATAATCCCATTCTTTATCCCATTGATCAAACTGTGAGTGATATTTTATATTTAAATTATTTAATTTATAATAGCACTTTCGTATGATTCTAAAAGATGATTTGATAAAATTAGGATTGAATTTTTGACATTGATCATAAATGATCTCAACATATGCTCCTTGTATCTCTAATTCATTCATTATTTGTGAATCTAATGGTGCGAATTTTGGAACTACAAGCAGTATTCTCTTTCCACTTATAGATGTCATTTATACAGTCCTTTATCTTTCATTTCTTTGATCGATTCATCGTATCTGTCCTCCTGTACACTCTGTGAGTCTACCCATGAGGCGAATCGAGAGATGCCTGTTGGGAAGTCGACCTTGGGCTGGAATCCAAGTATCTCCCGGGCCAGGGTGATGTCAGCATAGTTGTGACGGATGTCGCCGAGTCGGTAATTGCCTGACACACGGAGCGGGACCTCTGTCCCATAGCTCTCCATGAGCGTCCTGGCAACAGTCAGCACATCGGTGGCTACACCAGTCCCGACATTGAACACATGGCCTGCTGCCCTGGGGACTTCGATGCCTCGGATCGTGGCGTCGACGACATCATCGATGTACACAAAGTCCCTGGTCTCAAGTCCGTCCTCGAATATATTGATCTCATTGCCATTCTTTATGCGAGTGGAGAATATGGAGAGGATGCCGGTGTAGGGGTTGGACAAAGACTGGCCAGGACCGTAGACATTCTGATACCGGAATGTGACCGCATCAATTCCTATCGCCTTGCAGCAGAGATGTATAAGCTGTCCCTGGACCTGTTTTGTGATCCCATACACACTTGTGGGATGGATAGCCGAATCCTCAGTGGTGGCCACAAGCTCCAGCGGTGTGTCACAGCCCTTGAACTTGACCTCGAAATCGCCGTTTGACATATCCTCGTCTGTGCGCTCGTCGGGGTATACGTATGAATTTAGGTCGGGCGACCAGTAACGTCCCTCTCCGTATATGGCCCTGCTCTCCGCGGCAACTACCCGTTTGACGTCCAGGGTCCTGACGTTGGTCAGGATGTCGAGCATGATAGCTGTGCCGCCGATATTGGTGTTAACGTAGTTCTCAATATCATACATCGACTGTCCGGTGCCGGTCTCTGCTGCCAGATGCAGCACCGTATCAATCCCATCGAGAGCCCTGAGCCAGTCTTCACGTGATGTGACAGAGCCTCTGATGAAGTCGACCTTCCCGATTATCGACCTGTAAAGAGGGGAGGTCTCCTCGGGATTGTCCCCATGAATCTGCTTTGAGAGGTTGTCAAGAACTCTTACATAGTAGCCCTTTTCAATGAGCTTGAGTGCCACATTGGAGCCTATGAACCCAGCTCCTCCGGTTATAAGTATATTCTTCATATCTGGTTGTTTCCTATTTGAAATGTCCGTCAGGAGTGGTCTTTCGCCACTCCCTGCTATCGAAATCATATCTCTTTATTATTCTTGCCGGTATGCCGGCTGCAACGCAATAATCCGGGATGTCCTTTGTGACAACCGCATTCGCCCCGATGACACAATGCCTGCCGATGTTTGCCCCGAGAACTGAGACTCCCACCCCCAACCATGATCCCTCTCCGATGCGCACCCCGTCGCCATTCTGCACGATAGGCTGCCGGTGTATGGGAGTGCCTATGTCCTCATAGCCGTGAAGATTGTCCGATATGTACACCCGGTCGGCGGTCAGCACGTCTTTCTCTATTATTATGGATCTTGTTGCATAGATCTCATTGAAGTGACCGATGATGCAGCTGTCATGAATCTCAAGACGGCAATCGTGAGCACCTGTCAGGGGTTCGGCCGCAAGCCAGCTCCTGTACTGTATAATGACATTCGAACCGATTGAAATACCCCCCCGCCAATGATTTGCAATGGTTTATGTATCAGAGAATTATTACCAAAATGTGACAGCCTGAACTTCCATTTAAAGGACATAATTCGTTTATATATCCCAAGATGGATTTGATTTAAATTATACATTGCAACTTAGATTATATAAATATTCCATTGGGAGATGTTTTTCTCCATTGTTTTTTTGTAAAGTCGTATCTTTTTACAATTCTGGCAGGCACCCCGACTATTATTGAGAAATCAGGAAAGATGCCTTTCACAACAGAGTTTGCTCCCACAACACAATGGTCTCCAATAATAGTCCCCTGAAGGATAACAGCGTTATTGTATATTTTACAATCTTTGCCTATTCTTACTGGCTTTACGATAAGATCTTGACTCTCTATCGGAATGCTGATATCAGTGTATGGATGATCAATATCCGTAACTGTAACATTATTTGCCAATGCTGTATTTGATCCGATTTCAATTCTTTGTGCACAAGTAATATGGCAATTCTGTTGAACAGAGACACCAGAGTGTAAAATTATAGATGGAATATAGTTCTGAGATCCATAATGGGATATTCCTTCAACTCTGCAATTCGAGAATATGGATACATTTTCCTTAAGGGTGATAAATTTCTTTGTAAATCTTATCGGTCGATATATTATCGTTTTCCCAGAAGATTCTTTATTGAATAAAGAAAAATATATGCCTCGTAGATGAGGAATGAAAGATCCATTATATATGGATGAAAATATAGAGCAAATAATGTTACTCATTTTATCTTATTCAAGCATAATCCTATGGTACTCATCTATTCCCAGTCCGACAGCGTACCTCAGTGCCTTGTCGATTCCGGTCTGGTAGTCAGCCAACGGCAGGTCCTTTATCCGGAGTATTAGCCCGGAGTATTGCTCTGGGGTGGAGAACTCGTCGTCGTATCCGGCCAGGGGTGTGTAGTTGCCGTCATAGTATCGGAGGCATGGGACGCCGCGCATCAGTGCTTCGTAATATGTGGTGGAGTTTATGGCTATAGCAAAGTCGAACGCGGTGTTGTCGATGCATTCATTTACGGTTGTTGACTTCGGGATTATCCGCATGCCGTTCTCGGATGCCAGTCTGGAATATTCGTCGTAGTCAAGGGATGGATGAAGCTTAAGGTGGAATTCCTGCCGGTCGGAGAACCTGCCGAGCATTCGGATCAAATCGCGGTTCTGCTTGTCCATGATGTACTGTGACAGCAGGACGACCCCTCTGCGCATGGGATTGTCAGCCTTCATTGGCCTGCATTCGACATTCTTGGGATAGCCTGCCACTTCCATGCGACCCTCCTCATATCCGTATTTTATGAACTCGTCCTTGGAGTACTGCCCCCAGCACAGCTGGATGTGGGAGGTCAGGTTCTCAAATGGGATGTCATTGATCGGGATGTCCCCGCCCTGTACGAAATATGTGCCTTCCATCAGCGAGTATGTCTTCGCTCCGAGATTCCTCAAATGCTGTGTGAGTATGTTCTCAAGGTTCAGGGTGTTGGCAAGGCATAGGAACTTCCTTATGTTCGAGAGGTCGACCTTAAGGAGCTCATCGATTGTGTTGCAGTAGAATGTGACCTGAGACGACAGTATGAGTCTGTCCTTCAGTGAGAGCCCGCATCCTTTCATACCGCACAGACCTGTGCGCAGACCCTTGAGTATGTTCCTGGGTGAGAACTTTATTTTCCGGTCGCTCCACCGGCTCGTGTCAATGTATGTGTTGCCTTCGCCGAGCCTTGATGCCACAGTGCTCATGAGCTCTCTGTGGTCATTGCGTAACGGATAGAACCCAAACACTGTCAGGACTGGTTTGAGCTCCGTAGTTTTCAGTTCTGTCACATCGAATGTGAACAGGAGTTTTGCGATGGACCTGACAGTCCCGAATGGGTCTGTGTTGCCTCCGGCTTTCCACATCAAATTAGCGCAAAGCACCTTGTTGAGCACTATGCCCCGATGCGTCGCAGTCAGTTTGCTGTGGAGGAGACGGTATCGTTCTTTATTAGTCATAGCTTGAATGAAAACAGGTGACGCCACGGCATGGGATATACCCTGACGGCAAGGAGCGTAACGGATACGAATATGGCGAAACTCACGAATGCCGAAGCCATAGAGACCCCCACCGGACCAAACAGCCTGATGCCTGCCCATGCAAGCACGCAGGCAATGAGGCTCCACGTGAAAGTTATGATGCCGAGAGGCTTGGTCCTGAACGTGTAGTGCGAGAAGCACACGAACATAAGATATCCACCCTGAAACATCTGTGCCAGCATTACCCATGGGAGGAATGACAGAGACCCGAGATAGTCGGCAGGATAGATGGACCTTATCATCACTATCGAAACGAGGTATGACAGGACCACGAACACCACAGTCCCTAACAGGCATAGCCTGATGAGCCTTATCAACGAGTGCTGTTGATGGACGGTCTCATTGGGGGCTTTATCGAATGCCGCCAACTTTTTATAGAGATATGGGGCATATGCGTTGTTGAATGCTGTCAGGAACATCATGACCACCGATCCCCATGTAAGGGCCACTGAATAAAGGCCGTTTTCTGAGAGGTCGCACATGTTTGTGAGAAGGATCTTTTCGACCCCGCCCCTGAACCAGAACGAAAGCGCATGCGGAATTATGGGCACTGCAAAGGACAGTGTCTGCACCAGGAACTCTTTGCGTATCCTCGCTTCAAGGTAGCCGCGTCTGTACAGGATGTAGAGGCTGATGATGCCGAACACAATGACGGAACACATCATGCTGTACACCCTTCCTTGCCAGCCGAGAAGCAGTATTATCACGAACACTACGGTGGTGGCTGCGTTCACTGCCGACTGGGATATCTGGTAGACCCCGAATGCCACAGGCCGTTCCTCGCATCGCCACAAAAGCATGTTTATGTTGGTGATGCCTGTGAACCATACCACCACAATGGCATACATTTGAAATGTGGGGCTTATGTTCAGGCCTCTGTCGATCCACCGGAATATAAACATGTTTATTATCAGGCATACGAATGTCACAACCGTGTTCAGTAGCATCATGTTGGAGACATACGATCGGATCTCGCTCTTGTCTAACTTATTGAACATGACAGGCAACGCCCCGGCTGTGCACAGAAAACAGAATACCGAGAGGATCTGGACATACACATTGAAGTTAGTCACCACACCATAGTCGCCTGGTGTGAGATAGTAGGTGATAAATGGCAGAAGCAGGAATGGAATAGCCTTGTTTATGCCGTCACATACGACATAAACAAAGGAATTCCTCACCAGTGATGAACCGAGTATCCGGTTTATAGACATTTACAGATCCTTATTTTTTACCTATGATGTAGGGGTCTATCTGACTGACGGATTCGTCCATGTCGAGCCAGGCTCGGGCGCATGCCAGGTCGAGTCCGTCGTCGATGTCACATCCGGTTCTCTTGTCCACCACGAATTTGTATGGATTCCTGCCATGGAAATATGCCCATTCGATCATCTTTTCACGCGGAGCCATGAGGATGCCGTCAGTGACGAAGTACAGTGTAGGCAACTGCTGGCTTGGGACGTGCTTCAAGCCGAGCTCGTAGTTGAGCGGGCCATCCTCATTCCAGATGTAACGCTTGAAGCTCTCCACACTCATCAGTGAGTCAAATCCCTGTTCCAATGCCGGATAATATGCTTCGATAGCCTCTCTGTAGTCCTTTGGGAACACCAATGGCGATGTGCATGTTGCCCACAGTATGGTGTCACCGTCGACACTCTCTGCAATATGACGGACCACTTCCCCAAAGGTCTTTGTCTTTTCATCACAGTACTCCGGCGCACGCTTATGGGTGTCAGCTCCGGCTGCTTTTGCCATCTCCAGCATCAGGTCGGAATCGGACGATACCACTATCTTGGTGATATCTTTCACCTGTTTCAGCTGGTTGATTTTATTCACCAGTAGATTTGTGCCTGCAAAGGGTGCCACGTTTTTGTTTTTCAGGCGTGTGCTGCCTGCCCTTACCGGGATGATCGCTGTAATTGTTTTCATATGAGTCATTAATGTTATGTCCTGGTCAATTACAGTGCATCGGCGCGGCAGCGGCAGGCAACGGTCTATTCCAGCAACTCCAGCTTTTCTATCACCGTTTTTCGGTATATCTGCTCGGCAATATAGAAATCCAATGGAGTGTCAATGTCGATCGCCTCAATGTCAGAGGTCACTACAAATCTGGGGTTCTTGCCTATTATATTGCGGTTGTTGATCAGATCCTGCCTTCCGATGACAGTGACACCGAAATTGAGGGCCACCATGTCCGGCAGGTCCTGTGAATTGGGAGCGTTGGACGGATCATAGTTCAACGGCTTGCCGTCAAGCCATAGGAACTCCTTGATCTGGCTTACTGTCGATACGCAGTCGTTTTCGCCACGTTCCGCATAGGCTCGTATGCACTGGGATATGGTTTCTGGTTTTACGAATGGAGAGGTGCAGGGGCAATACATGAACACATCCGTGTCAGTGACCTCACCGAGATTGCGGAAGAATTCACTGCCTGAACATTCGGACGAGGCGTAATACTCCTCCCTGCGGTATGTTTTTACCCCCCCACTGCATAACATTCGTTAACAATTCGGATGGCGTCCTCACTGTTCGTATTGACGATGATCTCATCAATCTCTGGCACTTGCATCAGGGTGCGGATCTTTAGCTCCATGAGGCATGTGTCGCCGAATGGGCGCAGGTTCTTGTCCTTTACGCGCTGAGATCCCCGTCGGATAGGGATGACAGCAGTGATCTTTTGTTTTGGGTTGGAGACAATCATAAATATGGTATTTGATGACTATGAGAGAGGGTTTGCAGGCTGTTTTTATAATATGCAGAATCTGCGATTGGTCAATATGAAAGCCGCCGGGACTACCTGTCCCGGATGCCGATTGAATATGATGTCAATGTGAGTTTTTGTCATCTGTCAAAGCATTGATGAGGGCTCGACATTCAGTCTGTCTATGCGGAGGCGGGCGCAGCCGAGCACGGAGAGCTCTATCAGCAGCTCGCTGTCTCCGCCGGTGAGGTCGACGATCTCTCCCTCAAGGCCTCGGAGACCACCGCGGACGACTCGTACGCGGTCGCCGCGCCGAAATGCGCGCTCCTCTATGCTGACAGGGGTGTCGGAGTTCCCCAGGATGAAGCGTAGGGTCTGCATCTGGGGCTCTGGGATGACGGCAAGGCGGCCTGTGCCTGTGGCGGCGCGGTCGGTCATGAATCGCTTGATGAAAGGGTATGAGACTATCAGACGGCGCTCCGGCTCGCTGCACCTTACGAAGACGACCGAGCGGATGACCACCTGCTCTGATCGTGCGCGCCTGCCGTTCTTCCAAACCTTCACCTGCTCCTGGGTGGCTACGTAAGATGTGTGACCTAGAGACGTGAGCTTATCGCGAACGCTTTTCTCGCTGTTATTATTTACTACAGCTACATACCACTTGGGAGAGGATACGCCTACGGCGTCGCCAACGCCTGGAAGCACTGCCGCAACGCTCGTGTCTTTCGATTCCGATGCCATCTGACAAAATAGCACTAAGTGATGCCAGTATCTCTTGCTTAGAGTGCATCACTTTTTTAAATCAAATGCAAAATTAACAAAAATCCTTATATGAGGCAAATTTAGTGAATAAAATTGGTCGGATTGTTAAACCACGGATATAACAATGGTGGCTATTGTTTTAAGATTTCAGTGTGTATTTGCAGCAATGAATTATCTATCAATTTATTATCTGATATCCGCATCTCTAAGCAAGAGATACTGGCATCACTTAGTGCTATTTTGT
>OFGE01002252.1_pt1 | contig 14595 bp, 18 predicted proteins | sample 1521681 | NCBI WGS metagenome assembly OFGE01 (sample SAMEA3504093, study PRJEB24116) | mouse gut metagenome | biome: mouse gut; feature: mouse-associated habitat; material: faeces | place: Denmark | collected 2011 | reverse complement strand
TTAATTACTGGCATTTAAACGCACCTCCTTTGTACATAATAATAACATTATTATGCACATTTCGCAATACGCATATTCTTATTACAATTACGGTTCCTTATTTGCGATATAAATATAAGCATCCTCAAGCGTTGCCTCACAGGGGCTGCATTTCGTCCGGGGCGGTGCGGCGCTTATCAATCTCACGTGCAATTCATCTCCCACATACTGTTTTGATGAAACATGATATCTTCTTTCCAGTTCCCGCGCTTCCCCTTCATCTTTTGTTTTGCAGATCCAGACATGCCCCTTTGCCTGATTAAGCAGTTCCCTCATATTTCCTAAATAAAGAAATTCCCCTTTTTTCATAACTGCAAGCTGATTGCAGGTCGCTGTCAGGTCTTCCACCACATGGGTGGAAAATAAAACCGTACGTCCTTCCGAAAAATCAACCAGAAGATTCCGGATACGGATACGCTCCTCCGGGTCCAAGCCTGTTGTGGGTTCATCGACAATCAGAAATTCCGGCTCATGCAAAAGCGCCTGAATCAGACCTACCCTCCGTTTCATGCCGCCTGATAACTGTTTCATCTTCTTTCTGCGATGCCCGGACAGGCTTGTTTTTTCAAGGTAATACTGGATGCGCTTCCTACATGTCTCTTTGGGTATGCCGGAAAGGTCTCCCATGTATTCCAGGCATTCCTGTACGGTCAGGCTCGGGTACAGGTCAATCTCCTGGGGCAGATATCCGATCTTCTTCTGTATTTTTTCATAATTCCCTTCACTGTAGAGCATACCATCTAACGTTACCGTTCCGCCAGTCGGCGATAACACCGTCGTAAGCACCCGCATCAGCGTTGTTTTTCCTGCCCCGTTTTCCCCCAACAGCCCAAAGATACCTTCGGGGATTTCCAAATTTGCATGATTGATCGCTGTTACCTTATTCTTAAATGTGACTGTTAAATCCTCTATCTTAATTCCCATAATCCTAACCTCTTTTCTTTACAATACATTTATGGCTATAATCACCTGTCTTGCCGCTTCATGATTCCAGGCAATGCCGCCGCTGCCAGGATTCCAATACAAATACAAACCATTTTCCCATATATCCAGCGAAAATCGCCGCCGTCTTCCAACTCCCTGAATGTATAGGAAAACAGATTCCATACTCCGAGATATTTGTCGCCAAAACTGGAATTCGTAATCAGCCACAGTATCAGGCAGCCGCCGATCCCCACCCACATATTCCGGAACAGGCAGGAAAGCAGATTCGATAAAAGCCCCCAGAATCCAAGAGTAACAGCGACAGCCGCAACATAGATGAGAAACCGGCCTATCTCACCTGCCGGTCCTTCTGTTCCCATTCTGTCCGTTCGTGGATTCTGGAACAGAAAAAACAATCCATATCCGGCGGCTGCAACAAACAGCAGAAATACTTCCTGTATCGCCATCCTTCTGTAAATAGCGCAAACTCTCCTTTTCATTGGACATAACCGCCAGATTTCTGACCGTCTGCTGATAATTTCCTGGGTATAGGTATCTGCACAGAAGGTCAGGGCAAGCGCCGCCATCGGCGCCTCTAACGCAATCCCTACTTCATCCGAATCAGTCACCCCTCTCACAAGGCTTAAGATTACAACAAAAAATATAGCATATGCCTGTTTCTGAACGGTCAGGGAGATTTTCATATCCTGTATCAATAGACCCGCCTCCTTTTCCATATCTGCACCGCGAGAAAAATGATGCAGACAGCCGCCAAAATGAGAGAACTCTGATTCAAAAGTGCCATCGGCGGCGGAGACGTATCAAAAAACCCTCCCGGAAACCGCACCATAATCGCTAACGGTCTGCCGTCATATCCATAAATGCCCTCCGCATTCCGGCTTCCCATATTGGAATACACGATGTAGAGAAGCAAAAGCGGCACCGCAGGCAGCGGACTTTTACATAACAGTGAAACCAGACTGTAGACACTTACAATCATCAGCATATTCGGCAGGATATATAGGCAGGTTGCTAATAGAAAGTCTGACAGGCGCACCGTGAATCCGCTGTCCCCCGCTGATACAAGGCATAAACCAAAGAATATCAGATTCAGAATTGCCAGTATAATCAGACAGACCGTGAAACCGCCGCCCACTTTCCCGGATAGGTATTTTCCTGCGCTGACAGGCTTTGTATGGAGAAGCTCATAGGTATTCCTCCTCGTATCCTGCATAAATAGCATGGATAATAAAACAGTTGCAAAAAATCCCATGAACAACCCTGCAAAATCGGCAAACTTTCTGGAAAAATAGTAGGAAAATGTCTTATTTTTCAATTTCCCTTCAATAAAAGCATTGATCTCTTCACGGGTTCCTTTGTGATAGGCCGTATTCACATACTCGTAATGTGCATCGTAGAAACCGTATTCTTCCAGATGTCTGCTCGCTTCTGCAATATCCATTCCTTTCATTTCGTCAATCACAGACTGCGCCTTGGCATCCTCCATCTCAAATTCGGAAACCAGGATTTCCCGTATCCGTTCCTCCCACATTTTCCGCCGTGGCTCCTTCTCTGTCGGCACATATCCGTCAAAAACATCCCCATCCCGATGCATTTCCGGATAGTCATTCACAATGGTTTCCCCTTCCTTAAGATAATGGATATCCAGATAGGGGCCTGTATCCTGGAATATCATCCAGACACCGACTGCAATACCAATCCAGAACAGAGGATTTTTCATGTAATTTCTTACCTCTCTTTTCAAAATCGACCACATAATTCCGCCTCCTTATTCTTGATAGCTCTATTGTAGAAGCGAAATATCAACAGAAAGACAATAAAAAGAAAAAAAGCCGGATCACTTACGCAATCCGACGGAATATCGCTGTCACCACAGCCCCTCCCTGTTCATCATTTCCCAAAACCAGTCTTCCCCCATGCTTTTCACAATACAGCCTGCTGATATACATGCCCATTCCCGCGTGCTTTAAGCTGTCCTTCACATTCTGCCCGTAGAATGCTTCCGTAATTTTCTCCGCGTCTTCCCGGAAGCCCCCGCCGTCGTCCCTAACACAAATGCTTAATTCAGAATATCCTGTCTTTACCAGGATCACAATCTGTTGTTTCCCATAGCGGAAGGCATTTGACAGCAGATTTTCCGTAACCTCCAGGATTATTTCCTTATCTCCGCAGAATACTTCCCCTGATTCCGGCACTTTAAGCAGACATTGTTTCCCATACTCCTTTTTCAGAATGGCAAGCTCTGAGCAGATATCTTTCTCCAACTGCCCGGCAGAAATATCCCCCGGAACCAGCTCCCGGTTTTCCAGGCTGCTCATTTTCCGCATGGTCTCTACAAACACGTCCATTCGCTCGATCTGGCGCCCGCTCTCTGACAGCATCTCCATCGCCTGTCCCAGATCGATATCTTCACCCGGTAGGTACTCCGTCAACATTTCCTGATACCCTTTCAAAACGGACAGCGGAGCGCGTATATCATGGGCGATAGCCGCCCTTAACATCTTTTCCTCCTCAATCGTTCTCCATAAGATCTGATTATTCCTGGCAAGCGCCTCCCGCATCCGCTCAAACTCCTTACAGAGTACGCCCATCTCATCCTGATTCTCATAGGCAATATGAAAGTCCAGGTGATTTCCGGCAATCTTCTGCGAAGCCTGCGCCAGTTCTTCCATCGGCATTTTCAGCTTGTTCCGGTAAAAGAGGAACACCGCCCCGCAGCTTCCCGCCATGGACAGGATCAGCACCGTATACGTCTGTAAGAAATCACAAAGCTCTGATACAAAATAATCGGACCGTGTCATCTCATAAGCGCCCGGCCTTGGAATATCCGCCACATAATCAGGGCCTTCTTTTTCCACAGCTTCAAAATATGCGTCTTCATCCACATACTTCCACCAGACCTGCCTCTGCGTCTGTCCTGCAATCCTGACAATGACTGCCGAGAGGATAAAACTTCCAAGTAAAGCAGCCGCCATATACAAAAGAATCGTTTTTCTCACGGAAAGATTTCTTATTTTGTCCATCGGTATCCCATCCCCCATACGGTTTCAATGTACTCCGTTTCTGTATATTGCCGGAATTTCTTTCGGATTCTGCGGATCAGTTCTGTAATCACCCTGCTGTCGCCCTCCGCGTCATATCCGCAGACCTTCTCATAGATCCTGTCCTTATCAAAGACCATTCCCGGATTCATGGCCAGGAACTCAATGATTTCGTATTCCAGTTTTGTAAGCTCCAGATATTCCGCATGGATCTGCACGGTCTTTGCCTTATAATCAATCGCTAATTCACCCGAAAAGCAGCATTCTGTCTTTTCTCTGCGGCGCACCTCCCGTTTCAGGTGCGCCGTAATCCTTGCGTCAAGTTCCTTCAGACTAAAGGGCTTTAAAATATAGTCGTCGCCTCCCGAAGAAAGCCCGTTCACAACGTCCTGCTCTTCCACCCGTGCAGTCAGGAACAAAACAGGGCAGGTTACTTTATCCCGTATCATCCGGCATACCTCTATCCCGTCAATGTCCGGCATATTTACATCCAGAAGTATGATATCCGGCTTAAGCTTTATCTTGTTTAACCCTTCTGTTCCATTTTCTGCCGTAATAATCTCATACTTTTTTATCTCAAAATATTTCTTCAGCATCCTGAGAAGTTCGGTATCATCATCAATAATCAATATCTTGTAGGCCATTTTTGCTCCCTTTCCCCAATATCCCCTGCCAGCGATTAAAGATGATTATACTACACAAATCACAACAAATAAACAATGAACCCTATTCCATCTTTTTTATCTCATATACGGTCGGGTAATAATAGGGTGTTTCTTCTGTAAATGCATCCTTGAGTTTTACTGTAACTGCATTCCCTTGTTGAAAATCATCAATTGACAGTTCTTCCCCATCTTTACCAAGCAGTTTTGTATCTTCGCTAATGCCAAGTGAATTGACCGGACTACCGTAGACTTCTGTTGTCCGTTCGATCACCAGCCGAATCTCTCCATCCGGCTGTGTGACAGTTTCCTGGACAATGGCCTTAAATGATTTTTCAGACCATCTGGGGGACTGGCTGACCACCGTTACGCCAACGACAATGGCCGCCAAAATTATCATAATGCCTATAACCATTCTTTTTTTCTTTCTCATACATTACCTCCTTACGCAACCTGATGTTTCTTAAATCCCAACCTTGCTAACGACAACATAATTACAGTTAAAACAGTATAGAGTACTGCCCTTACGGTGAGTACATCAAAAACCATACCGCCGAATTGATACGAAATATATTTGCCAAATTCCGGCATTGTCGAACGGTAGGGCAGTAAAAATAGCAGCAGATTATATGCCCCTGTGGTTCCGTTAGGCGTTAAGAACATAGGGATGAACAGGAGCGGGACAAGAATAATCAGCACAGCATACGGGCTTTTCATCTTTGCGGACAAAAGAAGCGTCACCCCGATCATTGCAAGCAGTACCAGGTAAATAACGCCAATATTTATTAACGCCGCCTGTAAAAATGTGTATGGGTAAGGGATTGTGGTATTTGCAATCTGAAGCGGCAGATTCCATCCATCTGTCCCAAACGCTGCAAGCGGCAGGCCGCACGCCACAACAACATGGAGGATAAATGCCGCCGTTCCAAATAAAAGCGATGCTGCGATCTTTGCTGTCGTCAGCTTTGTCTTCCCATACTTTGCAGACAAGATCACCGCATCCGTTCCCGCCTGGTATTCGCCGGAAAAGACAGGGGCAATCACAACGCAGATGGCCAGCAATGCAAACATCAGAAGCTCAAAGCTGCTTATAATGATCTCCCATCCCCCATGATATCCATACTGCAGCGGTATACCTACCTTGTCAGCCATACCTCCCCAATACTCTTTTTGCTCATCGGTCAATGCCCGGGACGGACTGTCGAGCAGGGTCTGTATCTTCCCTTTCATCGCCTGGTAAAAGGGGTTTTCCTCTTTTACCTCCACCTCAGGAAGATGATTGTAGCCCCAACTGTCATTTGGGCTGCTGTAAGTATCGGCAATCAGGTTCAGCAGTTTTTCCCTTGGCGCAACTCCGTTCCAATAGGCGTCGCCGACTAAGAATTGCTCGTTTCCGTCCGTTCCGACATTATCCGGATCTTCAAACAACCCCTGCACTTCCCGGATTGTTTCGGCAACATATTCTTCGGATAAAGGGACAGATAAATCTGCAAACTGCTCCTTTTCATACGCGATCCCCTTTGCCCCTTTTATCACGCCGTCCTGATTGTAGATCTGGAACTGTATCATGGGCAACCCGAAAAGGAATCCTGTCAAAACCAGACTGACCGCCATCACGATTAACGTAGATTTTTTACGCAATATTTTCAAAAACTCATATTTTACCAACATATTACCTTTCCTCCTGTTGTTCAGCTTCTTCCCCAAAATGATACAGAAATAAATCTTCCAGGCTCGGCTCCACAGCCTGTGCATCTTCCCCCGGCGCCGTTTCCTCTATCATGCGTAACCTTACCATATTGTTTTCATGGTGAAGATTCACAACAGAAAATTTCCTGCTGTATTCTGCCGCCGTCCTTTCATCAACCAAAAGCTCCCATACCTTGCCCCTGATACTGTCTGTAACCGTACTCATCGGCTCCTGCAGAAGAAAATGCCCCTCCTTCATCATCAATATGGTATCCGCAATATAAGAAACATCCGAAACAATATGTGTGGACAGAATCACGATCTTTTCTTTTGCAAAATCAGAGATCAGATTGCGGAAACGTACTCTTTCTTTTGGGTCAAGCCCTGCCGTAGGCTCATCCAGTATCAGAATAGCCGGGCTGTTCAGTTCTGCCTGCGCAATCCCCAGACGCTGCTTCATGCCGCCGGAGTAGGACTTGATCTTCTTATCCGCCACATCAGAGAGATTGACCATATGAAGCAGATTTTCTGTCCGTTTTTTTGCCAGTTTTTTATCAAGGCCCTTCACTGCCGCCATATACAGCATAAATTCGCGGGCGGTGAAATCCGGATAAAAGCCAAAATCCTGCGGCATATATCCCAAATGGGTATAATACTGCTCGCCTAACTGTTCCACCGTCTTTCCATTCAGGCAGATACTACCCGAAGTTGGTTTCAAAACGCCGCATATCATCCGCATGAGCGTCGTCTTGCCTGCGCCGTTTGCGCCAAGCAGCCCATATATCCCCGGCGCTAAATTAGCGCTCACATTGTTGACGGCACATTTCTCACCGTACTGTTTTCTTAAATCCTGTAACTGTAATTCCATATAAAACCTCCTATTCATTTTCATAGCCATCTTCCTCCTAGTGGTTTGCCAAAGACAGTATCTGCCTGATATGCATGCCTGGCTAAGTTTCCTGCGGATGCATTACTGCATAAAAAATAGATGACTTAGCTCTTAGCATAAATCATCTATCTTAGGCAGTGCTTTTCTGTATCTTAAGTTAACCTTAATTTATCTCTCTTAAGTTATGGATTTCCCAAAGAAAGAATAATCGTAAAACATGTTCCTTCACCTAATCTGCTCCTGACATCAATATTGCCGCCATGGAGTGTGATAATCTGCTTTGCAATCGCAAGTCCGAGACCGCTCCCTTCTGGTTTCTCCTTCGTGTTTGTCCCTCTGTAATACCGATTGAAAAGCTTCGACTGCTCCTTATCACTCATGCCTGTCCCGTTATCAGAAATACAGATCAACACATTCTTCTCTGAATCGGAATCTATACGAATCGTCACTTCTGTTTCCGGCGGGTTATGCGTCAAAGCATTAATGATAAGGTTATTCACCGCACGGCGGAACAAGCCGATATCAAGACTGACCTGGCATTCCTGTATATTGCTTTCAAACCCAATCCTGCGGTTTGCAAAAGCAGGGTCATTTACAATATCAATGACCAGCTCTTTTAAGAAGCGGACAAGGCGTACCGTCTGCGGATGATATGGAACTGCACCTGAATCTAGCTGATAGGTCAGCTTCAGGTCATTCATCATTTTCTCTGTGTGATTGGCACTTTTTAAAATAATCCCGCCATATTCCCGTACTGCTTTCTTATCAGGGGTAGGGGTTCCCATAAGCAGCTCCGCATAGCCTTTAATGGGTGAGAGCGGCGTCTTTAGATCGTGGGTAATATTTACAATCCATTCTCTGCGGAGCCGTTCCGTATCCTCCTGGACCTTATCACTCTTGCGGAGCTCTATATCCATCTGATTGATCGCCCCGTAGACTTCGCCAAACACTCCTTTTTCGGTCAGCGGAACATAGGAACGCAGGGAAATATCCCCGATACCTTTTGCGATCCTGCCAAGATGCCTGGTAAGCCAGAAGCCATACCAAACCATGAACAGAAGAACGAAGCACAAGATAAAGGAGATTCCCATGAGGAACAAAAACGAAAGCCGTCCGACATGCTCCCCGTTGTAATAAAGCATATGTTTTCCTATGGCATAAGGAAACCCGATCAAATAACTCCATGTTCCTTCAAGACTTTCATAACTGCTCACAAAAACTGTATATCCCTGCTCATAAGCACCCCCGGAAAGTGAAATCAGTTCAGACGCAGAGTATCTTGCCGGGTAATTCTCGGGCTTGTTGCGGGAGAAAACTTCCTGCCCTGTCTCATCAATGACCTGAAGCCACAGCCCATATTCATCCAGCCGTTCAAGCCCTATTTCTTCTATCTTGATCTCGCCGTTATCGTTCCCCATCCATATGGAAAAATTATCCGTAAACCGATTCGGCCATGAAGCAAGGCTTAAGCCCTCCGGCTCAGTGATTCCGAAAAAATAATAAAACATGCCGATTGCGGCAGCGGCAGCGATGAGAAGTAATACTGCCACGAAAATGAAGATTCGTAAAAATGGATTCTTTTTATTTTTCATATGGATTCACCAGTTTATAGCCTAATCCTTTCATCGTGATAATATATTTGGGCGCCGCAGGGTTTTCCTCTAATTTTTCTCGAAGATGACGGATATGCACCATCATCGTATTATCACATCCAAAGCTATCCTCGCCCCAGATCGTTTCATACAAGCGCTCCCGGCTGATCACTCGTCCCAGGTTCTCCGCCAGATACCGCAAAATCTCAAATTCCCGCGCAGTCAGCCCGATTTCTTTTCCATTCTTCACAACCCTGCAGCCGTCAGTGTCTATCATCAGTTCGCCGATTTTAACAGAAAAATCCCGGATTGGAGCTTGCCTGTATTCTGCGCGGCGTAACTGTGCTTTTACCCTGTATGCTATCTCTTTCGGACTGAACGGTTTTGTAACGTAATCATCGCCTCCGACAGCCAGTCCAAGTATTTTATCCAGTTCATCATTTTTTGAAGAAAGGAACAAAACAGGGCAGTGGGAAAACTCCCGGATCTGTTTACACACTTCATACCCGTCTATATCCGGCAGCATGACATCTAAAACCATCACATCCGGCTCCATTTCCCTGCATGTGGTTACAGCAGAAAGCCCATTGTCAATTTTCGTGATATTGTAAAACCCCTCTATGTTTAAAGCCCTTTCCAACAAATCCAATATAGCCGGCTCATCATCAACAAGCATAATCTTATACTGATTCATTTAACAGCATCCTCCCACAGCATCATATTGTCCCAATTTAATCATCTCCTCCTTTTTGTACATAATAATATTACTATGCTCATCATGCAATACCCATCCTGGTACTGTTTTTAAGAAAGTTCAAAAAATTTTTGTTTTATGGTATGATTCCTCTTGCTTTGAAGTGCGCTTCATAGTTTATTCTACAAAATGAATGGAGGATTTGAAATGTACTCAGCAAAAGAAGCTGCTAAGATCACTGGCCTTTCTACCGCAGCGTTAAGATATTACGAGAAAGAAAGTTTATTGCCGCCAGTAAAAAGAAATGACCAAAAGTATAGGCAATACACAGATGAAGATATTGAATGGATTCGAATGATCCAATGTATGCGCATGGCTAATATTCCAATCCACTCTATCAAGGAATATGTTTCTTTGTTGATACAAGGTGGAAAAACGCTTGAACAGCGCTATGAGATGGTTCAAGAACATATAGAAAATATCATGGGGCAAATAGCCAATTTACAAAAGGCATTGACTTTGACACAAAGTAAATTAGCCTTTTACGAAAAGATTTTGAAAGAGCCGCTGCACCAAGACATAACGTATGCTGAGGAATGGAAAATGTTTAATCATGGAGGCCATGTATAACACAAATTCTGTTCCTGACATAAATGCAACAAAACGAAAAGGAGAGATAATATGCCCTATATCACGGTTGAAAGCGGGAATTTATCAGACGCCCAAAAAGAGGAACTGATAAAGCGGTTGACGGAAGTATCTTCCGAAATTATGAAAGTACCGCAGGAGTTTTTTGTTACCACGATCAAAGAAGTGCCTGATAAGAATTTTGGTATTGGCGGGAAAACGATTGATAAAGTTAAGGCTGAATATATTCGGGCACATCAATAAATTTTGCACATCGGAGATACATCCAGATGTGAGTTTATTCCAACGCAAAGGAGAAGGTGAAGTGGACACTGTTTTGATTACAGGTACTACAAGCGGGATTGGAGCCGCTTTTGCTGAAAAATTTGCAAGAGAAAGAAATAATCTCGTTCTTGTATCAAGAAGTAAGGCAAAACTCCAGCGGCAGCAGGCAGAACTACAATCACGCTATCAAGTTTCGGTTGAATGTATTTCCTGCGATTTGGCAGAGAATGGGGCAACCGAGTTAATTGCGAACAAGGCCAGAGAACTTGGATTGTCTGTTGATGTTCTTATCAATAATGCTGGGTTTAATGAAACAGGATATTTTACTGACACGCGGCTCTCCGAAGAACTTGACATGATACAAGTACATATTAAAGTTTTGACAGCTTTAACAAAGCTGTTTTTGCCCGGAATGATAGAGCGTGGGTATGGACGAATCTTGAATGTGGGTTCTACGGGAGCATATATGCCCTGTCCATGCGATACGGTATATGCTGCCACAAAAGCCTATGTCCTCTCTTTTTCAAATGGGCTTTATCAAGAACTTAAAGGAACTGGTGTTACTGTTACTTGTTTGTGCCCTGGTGCAACAAAGACCCTTTTTGCAAGCAAGGCAAATATTGAGAACACACTGCTTTTCAAGCTCTTTGTAATGCAGCCAGAAGATGTTGCGTCCATCGGCTATAAAAGTCTGATGAAAGGAAGGCGATCAACAACTGCTGGTTTATATAACAAACTGCTGGTGTATTTCTCTAAACTGCTTCCTATTTCTGTTATCAGCCCCATCGTTCAATGGATGTTCAAAGAGTAGAGGGCAACGATACCAGGTCTTGTCTCATTCGCTAAAAAGATTTTTTGAAATAGCAACTTGATAATTTGTTCCCCAATCGCACAGCGACTTCAAAACGGGACAAATACTTTCACCAAGTTCTGTCAAAGCATATTCTACTTTTGGTGGGTTTTCTGTTCTCTGAATGATTTTCTGATCTTCCAGTTCACGAAGCTGCTGCGTCAGGGTCTTGGTGGTGATCTTGCCTAGACGCCGCTGCAATTCGTTGAACCGCACCGCTCCTTTGGAAATCTGCCACAAAATTTTCAGTTTCCACTTCCCGCTTAACACATTGAGACCGATCTCCATTGGGCATTGTTCCGTAACAGCGATTGATTTTGCCATAAATTTTCCTCCATAATGCACTATCAAAAAAGACACTACATATCAAAAAAGTGCGTACTTGTTCACCCTTCCTGCCTGTGATATGCTTGATCTTGTCATATAAGAGCAAAGAAAGGAATGGATACCATGATTGTAGACAGTCACCAACACGTTATGCTCCCCACATCCATGCAGATTAAGAAAATGGATGATGCCGGAGTGGACAAAGCAATCTTGTTTACAACGACCCCTCATGTTGAGAGGGCCGCAACTGCGACTTTGGATGCAATCGGCGCAGAAATGCAAGTGCTGTACCAACTCCTGTCCGGCAGCTATTCTCCCGAAACGCGAATATCAAAAATGAAAGACACCATTCTGGAGCTGAATCAGGCTATACGGACTGCGCCAGATCGGTTCTACGGTTTTGGCCCGATTCCGCTGGGGATTTCCGAACAGGCAACAGCAGAGTGGGTATCCCAACATATCATTGGGAACTCTTTCAAAGGCATTGGCGAATTTACCCCAGGTTCTGAAACGCAGATTGAGCAGTTAGAACCTATATTTAAGGTTTTGGAAGATTATCAAACTCTTCCCATTTGGGTACATACCTTTAACCCGGTTACGCCAAACGGCATAAAAGCCCTCATGGAACTGTGCCGGAAACACCCTGCTGTGCCGGTTATCTTCGGACACATGGGCGGCTCAAACTGGATGGATGTAATCGCCTTTGCAAAGGAGCATGGACAGGCATACTTGGACTTGTCCGCAGCTTTTACACCGTTGTCAGTCAAAACGGCCCTGACGGAAGTACCGGAAAAATGTCTGTTTGGTTCTGATGCGCCGTTTGGGGAGCCGCAGTTATGCAGACAGCTTATTGAATTTGTCAGTCCATCCCTTTCTGTCACAGAACTGGCTTTGGGCGGTAACATAGAAAGGCTGCTGCAGATTTAAGGCTCACCCTCCCGGCGACACTCAATCTCCTGCCGGTAAAAAGCGATTTTTTCGTCCAACATGGCCTCATGTTCCTGCAGTTGCCTGATCCGCTCATCCAGGGATTGGCGGTGCTGCATCAGCATTTCCATACGTTCGGAAAGAGTAACATCCCCTTTGGCCCGTAACGCCGCATATTTTTTGATTTCCTTAATTGGCATCCCCGTTGCTTTTAGACGCTTAATAAAAGCAATCCAGGCAATATCTTTTTCCGAATAGCGGCGGCGGTTGCTGGAGTTCCGTAACGGGATAATCAGGTTTTCATGCTCATAGTAGCGCAGGGTATGTATCCCCAGCCCCGTGGCCTTTGAAAATTCTCCAATGGAATAGTCCAAAAAACTCCCTCCATCCTCTTGACGTAGAGTTTACTCTACATTGTATGCTCTTATTATACTTGATGAATGGAGGGATTGCAAATGAAGCCAACAAAAAAATACACGGTTGTTACCGGGGCCAGTTCCGGGATCGGAAGGGAAACCGCAAAAGCCTTTGCGAATCGGGGGAGGAATCTGATTGTCGCCGCCCGCCGCACAGAAAATCTTGAAGCCCTAAAGCGTGAAGTCACAGAGCGGCACCCCACACTGGATGTCGTAATCAGGACTGTTGACCTGTCTGTGCGGGAGAATGTATATCAGTTTTATTCCGATTTAAAGGACTTCCAACTGGAAACCTGGGTCAACAACGCAGGCTTTGGAAACTACGACAGCGTGGCACAGCAGGACTTGGGGAAGATTGACACCATGCTCCGGCTGAATGTTGAGGCTCTCACTATCTTGTCTTCGCTGTTCGTTCGTGACTATAAGGACGTTCCCGGAACACAACTTATCAATATATCTTCGGCGGGAGGATATACGATTGTCCCTACTGCTGTTACCTATTGTGCGACAAAATTCTATGTCAGTACGTTTACCGAAGGGCTAGCTTGGGAGCTGATTGAAACAGGAGCAAAAATGCGGGCCAAAGTTCTGGCTCCTGCGGCAACAAAAACGGAGTTCGGGAAAAAGGCCAACAACGTGGATGCCTACGATTATGACAAAGCGTTTGGCACTTACCACACAAGCCGGCAGATGGCGGAGTTCCTGCTGAAGCTATACGACAGCGACAGCACTCTCGGCATCGTGGCCAGAGAGACTTTCCAATTTAAACTGCAGCCCCCGGTGTTCCCTTATGCAAACAGCTCTACTCATAATCAGAATCCAAACTAAGTAAGGATTTTTCCATTGAACGGCAGCCAGAGGGTAAGGTCTTTCCTTGCCCATTGACTGCCCATTCATGCTGAACAGTCCGCAGAAATTGTAGGTTCTACCATAATTCCATATACGTTTCATACCCATCTGGTGTTATTCTATGGGTGCAAGGAGGTGCTATTTATGAATTTCTATTCTGTATGCGATTTAAGAACCGAAACCAAAAACCTATGGGATAATCTTTCCGCAGACGGAGAAGTGGTCATTACCAACAATGGAAAACCGGCTGCCTTAATGATCAATATCCCTACGGACTGCTTTGACGAGGTCGTGCAAGCTGTCCGTCAGGCAAAAGCCATGATTGCTTTCAACAATATGCGAAGCAAAGCTGTTTCCCGTTATTTTGGTGTTGGACACCAATAAATATAAATACAAGCAAAAAATAACCCGCTAATCCGAATACTGCATAAACAGTATCGGATTAGCGGGTGTACTACTATTCCATCAATGTCTTCTGAACAATCTCTGATTCGAAAAACTCTTCAGAAAATTCCCGGCTCGATACACTATATTCTTCGTATATATCTACAAAACCGTATTTTAACTGATCTAATTCTACCTCTCCCAACCTATAATCCCGCTGAAAGATTTCCCATGACTCTTTTTTATTATCGCTTTGGTACAGCATATCGCCGGTTTTTATTTTTGATCCAACCATAATATAGATTACATTCAGATCCATTGATCCCCTGCCTACCTGCCCATCCTTTAACATGACCTTGATACCTCTGGTATGAACCGG
>OFGE01002250.1_pt1 | contig 14599 bp, 16 predicted proteins | sample 1521681 | NCBI WGS metagenome assembly OFGE01 (sample SAMEA3504093, study PRJEB24116) | mouse gut metagenome | biome: mouse gut; feature: mouse-associated habitat; material: faeces | place: Denmark | collected 2011 | reverse complement strand
CCGCCACGCTGGAGAACTCAATATTGATGGTCATGGCCTCGATCATGCTTGCCAGAGGGATAGTCACGTCGCCCATGAGCGCCGCGCCCGTGGCGGTGACAGTCTTGTACTTGATAGGGGGCATTGTCACCTTGGCAACGCCGATCAGCGCCCCGCCATTCTCGTACATGAGGTAATCAATATGGCCGTTCGGATAAATCATCTTCTATTCCTCCTTACGCCGCCAGCGCCGTCTCCATGTAGGAAACGTCGTATTCCAGGATGAAGTCGATTTCCTGCGCGGGTACGGGCGGCGCGTTGTAGATGTGCAGCGTGATAATGCCGTCCAGCAGGCTTGTCAGCGGGTTTTCCTCCGCCAGCATTTCCGCCCTCGCCCCGTAGAGGTAGCCGCCGCCGGTCAGCCCGCCCAGCCAGATATTGCAGGTCTGCAAGATGCTGTCCCGCAGCGCCGGGGTCATGGGCTTGTCCAGCTTGGACCAGAACGTGCGGATAAGGGTATTCCCGATGAAGTCAAACATACGGGACACGGGGATGAACTGGTCCTTCACGTCCGTATTGCCCGGATAGCAGGCGGTGTAGTTGCCCTTGGCGACCCACCCGGAATCCAGGAAGTTGACCGCCGTAACGACGCCCCAGCTCCCCGCGATAAGGTCCACCTGGTTCCACGTCAGGTTGACCGGCGTACCGTCCGCCAGCACGCAGGCGTCCATTTTCAGGTTTTTGTTGGACGGGGATTCGTAGGGGATGCCCCGGTTTCCCGCGTCCACCGTCGCCATCAGGCCGCAGAGCTGGGTAGACAGGTGGAAGCGGTAGTCTCCGAGCTGCACCATGGGCCAGCACAAAATCTGGTCCACGTCCACAAAGTTGTTTTTGTTCTTATAGCCGGAGAGCTGGGAGTATTCGGTCACGCCGTCCTCGCCGCTGTCCGCGTCGATAACGGCCTTGCCCTTGAACAGCCCATTGATAGCCGCCGCCTTGGTCGCCATCACAGCGGCCACGACGGTATTGTGGGACCAGCCGGGGGCGGCGATAAGGTCCGGGACCAGGCCCACCGCCGTCAGGCAGGCGTCCACCTGGGCCACGCCGTCCACCACGTCGGCCACCGTTGCGGTCTTGGGGTCCGCCGCGCTGTAGGCAACGCTCACCGTCTCCGCGTTATAGGCGCTGCCGTCCTCCAGCAGCTCCACGATGCACACATAGGTGTCCGTGTCGTCCCTGTCGTAGAACACGCTGTAGTCCTCGTCCGCCGCAAGCTCCCGCTCCGTAGGCGCTCCGTCCACATCCTCCGTCACCTTGACCTTGATGGAACCGGACACGGCTCCAATGGGCAGGCTGATTTTGTGGTCCGCAACGTCGTAGTCCGCCGCCGCGTCCTTCTTCATGCTCTCCGGGTCCAGGATGTTGCAGAAAATCACCGGCTGCGCCCCGAAAAGCTGGAAGTGGGAGTACATGAACTCGCACAGGGTATAGTTCTCCCAGTCATAGGAAAAACCCAACTTCTTCACGGCCTCATCCCAGCTTGTCGCAAGCACCGGCGTATTGGACTTGGCGGGCTTCGCCGCAGACTGCACCGGCGCGGTCCCCACCACAAAGGGGATGCCCACCGTTGCCACCTTCGGCGTCTGGACGGACGTAGCCTTTTCAAAAACGTGTACGCCGAGTTTCGCCATTGTTACTTACCTTCCTTTCCCGCCAGCTTCAGCTTCATGTAGTTGGCGTACAGTGCGTTGCCGGGGGCCTTGACCTTCAAACGGGCCTCCGGCAGCGCGTCGCCGGAAACGATAAGGGTCTTGACCAGCGGGTACGCCTTGATAGCCTCCGCCGCCTGTTTCAGCGCGTTCGCCCGCGTCCCCCGGTAGATGGTCCCGGTCTGGATGTGCTTCTTGATGTTGGGGCCGATGTAAATGTAAAAGCCGGAGGGACACGTCCCCGCCCGGCTCTTCTTCTCGTTCCCCGTGTTGTCCGGCCCTGTCACGGGCGCGTTGGTTTCTTTCTTCGCCATGTGCGCTCAAATCCTTTCCTTTCAGATTCTTGGGTCCGTCTTTGGGTAGCTGTCTTGCAGGTGCCTTACGGCTTTGTCGTCCGGTAGCCAGCCGTGCGCCACCCGCGCCGCCTCGATTCTTGTTACCGGCGGCAGCTTCCAGGCCGTCACCATTTCCCCCAGGTAGAACGGCGCGGTTCCCCGCTCTCCCGTTTCTGGGTAGACCATTTGGTTGATACCTTCCTTTAGGTCCAGCTCAAAGACCTTGTTCAGCGTCGGGTACATCAGGAGCGCAATACGCATTTCCTCCATGATATTCAGCAGCGCAAGCCCGCCCTCTTCCTCGTCCGGGTGGTAGACGCAGAACACGGACCGGATAACGGCGGAGCTTTGCAGCTCTAACCTGGATTCCCGGCCCGTCCCCTTGTTGGCGTTCTTTAGCCCGTCCTCGCCCGTCACCGCCTGGTGGAGAATGAAGGGGGCCTTTTTCTCGAACGATGTCATGTCCGGCAACCGCGCCAGAAACACCGCCGCCGCCCTGCGCTTCGGCTCCCGCTCGTCCTGTTTTTGCCGCTTCACCGGCATAAGCAGGTCCTTCACCGTCTCCGTGGTAAAGTCTTTCAGCGCGTACAGCAGGCCCACTTTGGTTTCGTTCTCTAAGGTCACTCTCTGCATGGCCCTACCTCCAGCCCGTCAGGATTCGGTACACCGCCTTGTCCAGCTCCGTTTCAAACGTCTCATAGGCCCGCTCGGTCAACCCCTGCGCCACTTGCTGGTTTCCCACCATCTGCGCCACAGAGGACCCCATGATTTCCCGGATAGCGTCGCTGCCCTCGCTGGTGCTTCCGCCGGTCCGCTCAAAGATTCCGATATGCCCGGACTTCATCTGCGCCACAAAGGCGTCCATGAACTGCGTCGGGCCGGTGTCCTGGAACTGGTGGCCCCGTGCGGCCACTCCCTGGTACTGCATGGTCCACGCGCCCTTTACCATGACCGGCTTCTTCCCCGCCGCGATGTCCTGCGTCGGAACTTTGGGGTATGCGCCGCCGAAACGGTACAGCGGTATCTTCCGCCCGGAGAAGGTGACGGTGGCCTGCACGCCGTTCTGGTAGCTGTATCGGACCCGCACGTTTTTCTCTGCGCGGATTCCCGCGTCCGTGATGTCGTACTTCTCCCGGATGGCCTGGTTGCTCTCCCGCCGCAGCCTGTCAACGGTCCGGCTCATGGAGGCTTTCATAGCCTTGTCCACGCCGCCCTGGATACCGGCCAGCAGCGCCTTTGCCCGCTCGATAGCCGCCTGCCCTGCCGCCTCGTTGACCGTGACGGTGACAGACCCGGTGATTGCGTTGGTCCTTGCTTCCGTGTTCATTCGTCCACTTCCTCCAGCTTCAACCGGAACATTCCCATTTCCGTCCCCGATTCCACCACGCGGTATTTGTGGAAGAACGTGCCGCCCTCTTCGTCGTTCATGGACAGCATGGACCCCTGCTCCGGCTTCACGCCGTTCAGGTCCTTCTCCGCGACGTAAAGGATGATGGTCCGCTTATACAGACCTTGGCCGAAATCGTGCTGCATCTGCACCACGGAGGACCGCTTGCTCTCCTTCGGCCCGCTCTCTATCACGGTGATGTCCTCATATTCCACGCCGTCATAGCGGATTGTCCGCACCTCTCCGTGTTCGGTCGGATTCAGAAACGCGGCGTGAATATCCGCCGCCGCGCATTGCTTGAACGTAGGCGGGGACCCTTCCGGTTCCCCGCCTATGCCGTAGTCGAACAGGATTTTCATTTTCCGATCTGCTCCTTGACCCGCTTGTAGAGCTTCGCCTCCGCCGTTCCCGGCGTATCAAGCCGCTTGCGCATGGCGGGAAACCACGCCGTGGAGACGATAAGCCCCCGCGCCTCCGGGTGTTCCCTGATGAAGTCCCGCAGCGCGTCAGGGATTCCCCCCTGGAAGGTAGTGTACTGCCGCGCCACGCCCCGCACAGTCGGGCCGCAGTATACGCATGGGTTCTTGATTCCGGCAAGAACGTCCCGCTCCGGCTCTTTCAGCGTGATTTCGCCGTTCTCATTCATTTCCAGCCTTGCGACATTCCCCGCTTCAACCTGTGCCGCAATCGCGGCGGCGTCCTCCGGGCTTGTTTTTACAAATGTGGCATCCCGGTCCTGGTCCTGCTCCGGCGTCTCCACGGCAGGAGCGGTGTCCTCGGTCTGCTCCTGTGCCTCCTGGGCGGGAGCGGCGTCCTCGGCCTGCTCCAGCGTCTCCGGGGTGGGGGCAGCTTTCTTCGGGTCCGTTTTCTTTCCTCTCGCCATTTCCTATCCCTCCATCAGCACACGGTAGCCACCAGCCAGCTATCCACCTTGTCGGGGATTGGCAGGGGCCGGGCGAAAGCCTCCAGGATTCTTCTCTCCGGCTTGTGGCCGATATAGGAGTTAAGCAGGCGTGGCGTCTCCACAGTGACAAGCTGCTTGGCGTCATTGTAGTAAGAACAAAGGCCGTAGGCCCGCATGAAGTCCACGTCCGGGGAAATCATCAGAATCATGTCGTCGGGAATCAGCCTGCGCAGCGTGGGATGCGTGGGGTCCGTGATTCTGTCCATGTAGACTTCCTTGTAGGAGTAGATTTCCAGGCCGGAATCCGTCAGATACCCGTGGTAGCGGACGCCGTTGGGCAGTTCCCGTGCGTTGAACTCGCCCGCCTGATAGCGCCGGTTGTCCATCTTCTCCAGGATTCCTTTGTCGTTTTTCAGCAGCTTCAACGCCTGCCGCCCGCAGATGATACGGTCCACATTGGCAAAGCCGTTGGTGTAGACCCTATCCACCCAGTCCTCCAGGGTGCCAAGAATGTCCGCGCCGGGCTGGCCCCACTGTTCCGCGCCGGTCAGCACGACCTTGTTCGTGAAGCCAAAGTCGATTTCCTCGTTGACGCCCTTGCCCACGATTTGGATTGCTCCGGTGGTGAGCGCCTGGGCGCACATCCATTCCTCCCGGCGGCTGATGGAATCGTCAAGCCGCTGGTACTCCCGTACAAGCTGCTCCGCCGCCCGCTGGGCAGGGGTCCGCTCGCTGTAAATGGTTTCACCCGGCGCACGGTGCATATAGCTTTCCGCCGTGGTCACAATGTCCGGGTTGACCATGGGCGGCTTATAGCTCTTGGTTTCGTAGCCCTCTTCTGCCAGCGTCTCCGCGCCAATCTTCGGGTGGACAAACGCCGCCATCTCGCGGTCGCCCTTCACGATGTCGATGTCAACCTCTTCCGTGGTAAAGGTCTTGACGTTGGTGAAGAACGTGTCCCGCAGAAACGTATGTACCGGGGGCGCGGAGCGCACCACTTCGGCAAGGTATCGGGGCTGGTAAATGTCAATCGTATTCGGCATGATTGTTTCCTCCGTTCGTGTGCAAAAATTTCCCCGCCCTCCTGCGGAGAGCGGGAATTGTTATTTCAGGAAAATTCCGATGTTGCGCAGGGCAATCTCGATGTCTGCGGCGGTCACGCCCTCTTCCAGCGCCAGGCTGTCGGCAAAGTATTCGCCGGTGAGCCACACCGGCCCCTCTTCACCCGCCCGGATGCTGTCCGGGGCGAGGCCGTACACGCTGGCCTTGTTGTCCGCCGTCAGCAGCGCCAGCTTTCCGTCGCTGTCCAGCGTCACGGGGGCGTGGGCTGGGATGTCCGCCGCCGCCACCTTCACGGCCTTGGCGACGGGGCCGACGCCCGCTTCAAAGTGATGCGGGTCGTAGCGGTAGGTCTTAACTGCAAGGTCCATGCTCATGTCGTTTCCCTCCCCTTAGTTCTTGGGCGCAACGCCCTTGATTGCCGCGATAAATGCGTCCCCCTCGGTCTTGTCAGTGGGCGGGGTGTTGGTGACGCCGTTCACGCCGCTGTCCTGTGCGTCCTTCTGCACCTGCGCCAGATAGGTCGCGCCCTGGGTCTTGGCGTTCTTGACCATTGCCTCGGCAAATTCCGCCGCGCTCATGGTCTTGGTGAACTTGGCTTCCGCCGCCAGCTTCTCGCTTCCGGGCAGGGCCATATCCTCAATGCTCTGGATGCGCGCCCGCTCGGCGTTGGTTGCAGCCTCCGTCGCCGCCGCCACCGCCGCTTGCTCGATTTGGTCAACCAGCGCGGGATAGGCTTTCCGCAGGTCGTCCACAGTCTTGATTTCCATGTCCTGTACCTCCTTGATGTGTCCCGGCTGTCCCGCCGGTTTTGTATTTGCAGGCTGTCCGGCGGAGCTTCCCGCCAGGCTGTCTTGCACGAATCGGGGGGCCTTGTTGAAAGGCAGGCCCATGTTGATGCTGTTAGCAAAGAGAACGCCGTTGCGGTTCTCGTAGACTGTGCGCTGCCCCTCGTCTGCCAGCTCGTCCGCAAATCCGTTTTCCTTGGCCTGCGGCCCGGTCCACCATTTTTCCGCGTCCATCCAGGCCGTCACCTCTTCCTTTGTATGTCCGGTCTTTTTGGTGTAAAGGCTGATGATGTTTTCTTTGATGGTCGCCAACGCCTCCAGGTATTTTTGCAGGTCCGCCGCATTGGCGTACCCGCAGTACATACTGATCGGATGCACCATGTAGGTGCTGTCGTTGGCGGCAATGACTTTATTGCAATGGCAGGCAATGATTGTCGCCGCCGACGCGCATACGCCGCCGATGCGGGCGGTCACGTTGGCCGGGTGCTGTTCCAGCAGGTTCCCGATTTCCACCGCTGCAAACACATCCCCGCCGCCGCTGTTGATGCGGACTGTGATATTGCTGACTGCCCCCAGCGCCGCCAGGTCCTCGGCGAACTGCTTTGGCGTCACGTCGTCGCTGTACCAGCTTTTTTCTCCCGCAATATTCCCGTACAGCAGCAGCTCTCCGCTCCCGTCCGCCGCATTGCGGAATTGCCAAAACTTATTGGGCATTTCCCGTTCCTCCTTCTTGCCCGCCTGGGTCCGGCGGTGTCTGTCCCGCTCCGCTGGGCGGCGGGTTTGCGATCTTGTCTACCTCCCGTTTTCGCGCGGCCTCTATCGCCCGCTTGCGAATGTTCCGGTTGTAGTCCCCGCCGGTAAGCTGGGCCGTCTCTTCCTCCGCCGTGGAGAAACCGGCGTCCACACGCTTTATAGCGGCCTCTACCTCCTGGGACGGATTCAGCGCTGTCCGGCTCGGCCCGTTCCACTTGCAGTCGGCATATGCCTTGCGGATTGCCGGGTCGCCAAAAAATCCCGGTGCCTTGATTCGTCCTCGCGCCACCGCTTCGGCAAGCCACGCCTCATAGACCGGTTGGCAGAAGTCGTCCGAAAACCAATCCCTCTGCATCCCGCAGGTTCGCCAAAACTCGTTGAGGGACCCGCGCGCGCTGCTGAAATTCTGCGTAAACTGCTTTTCCAGTACCTCTGGCGGGATTTCCAGCGCTGCGCCGATCTCCTTTACCATGGCGTTGAAAAAAGCGTCGTACCCGCTGTTCGGGTGTTCCGGCTTCGCAAACTCTACCGTTTCCCCCGGATTCAGCGCCACGATTGCGCCGTTGCCCAGTTCGATAGTCCCCTGGTCCTGCGCGTCAATGAGCTGTTCCGGCGGCAGCGCCTCGCCTATTGGCTTCCCGTTCTGCACGGTGGCGGACTGGATAAACACCGTGAACATGGCGGATATAACCGCCGCCGTGATCTCCGCTTCGGTATACCGCCCCAACTGTTTCAGCGCCTCCAGGACCGGGGCAAGAATAGGGACGCCCCGGCGCTGGCCCGCCCGTTCCCGGTTCATCACATGGAGGACGTTCGGCCTCCCGCTGCTCCCGTAGGCTTCTACCCGCGTCCATTCCAGCGCGCCCGCCTGATTGGAGAGGCTGGACAATGGGTGCTGGTTGCATATCCAGTAGGCAATTACCATACCGTCAGCGTCCGTCTCCACGCCCTGCACGATGCTGTGTACCCTGTGGCCCTTCACCTCGCAGGGTACAAGCCGGTCGTAACTGTCCGGCGAACACACCCGGTCGGCTTCGATAACGCGCACCCGCAGGCTGTACGGCTGGCCCGGCTGCTCCTTCATAGGCAGCAGCGCAAAGGCGTCCCCGTTCATCAGGTAGGACAGGAAAGCAAGCTGTTGCAGCTTGTAGAAATTGTCCACACGGTCTGCGTCGCATACCGGCGTATCTGCCCATAGAGCGAACTCCCGCAGGATTTGAGCTTGCAGCGCTTCCGCCTGTTCGTTGGTCAGCCGCAAATAATCAGCGTCGATCTGCGGCGACGGCATAAGCCCGCCCGCCACTACGTTTGTCCGCATGGTTTTCAGCGCGGCAGAGGCCGTCGGGATTCCCATATAGGCGTCGCGGGACCGCTGGCGCAGCACGTCAAGGTTATCCTCGATGTCCTCCTTCGGGCTTCCTCCGTGGTACATCCACCCGCGCATACTCTTCTTGGTCAGGTTCGCGCCGTAGTTCCCGTATCCGCTGTTGACAAACTCCAGCGCCGTTCTCGCGGCGGCTCGCCTCACCGCCCGCACCGGAGAGACGGCTGCAATGGCCCGGTCCAGCAAATTCATTTTTGCCATGCCTGACCTCCCTACACATCACGGATAACCGCACGGAATACCCGGTTCCTTCCGCCGTACTGTTCCTCTGCCGCTGCTACGGCAAGTTTCCCCTCCCAAAATTCGATCTCTTTCCGCACATCGTACAGGTCCGCCCGCGTCAGGCTCCGACCTTCGATCTGGTATCTCTGCCCGGTGGCGATAGCTTCCTCCGCCGCAAGCCAGGTATTGAGCTTTCTCTTGCAAAACTCTACCGAGTAAATAGCCATTTAGATTCCTCCATTTAGTTTCCGGCGTCCCGTCCGGCGCTGGACCACGGCCCCCGGTTCCGGCTTCTGGAGCGGCGGATTGTAGATTTCCAGCGCGGCAGTTGCATAGTTTCGCAGATCAAGCGGCTCATTCCGCTTGTAGTTCTTGTCCCGGAAGTCCCACGCCACGATCATTTTCCCCCGGCGGAACCTGGTGATTTTCATTTCCGCCGTCAGGCCCTTAAAGTAGGTTTCATCGTACCCGGCCTCTGGATTCAGCGGGAAGTGACAGTAGTTCGGCCCGCTCGTTATGGACGGGTCCCGGACAGTGTGCTGTAGCCGCTGATACAGGATGTCCTTCCCCTCGTCAACGCCGATGGTGAACAGCGGCGTTTTGACCCGGTTGTCCGTGGTCGGGTTTTTGAAGTAGGGGATTCCCTGCCCGCCCTTTCCTTTAATGGCGAATATGCGCCGGTCGAACTTGTCCACCGTGAACCGGTAGACCTGCACGGAACGATAGCCGCTGTCGATACAGCAGGCGGCAATTTGCAGGGCTGTCCCGTCCTTTTTGTGGAAGGAGACTTGCAGAAAAGCGTCCAGGTCCGCCCAAACCTTTTCTTCCTTCGTGTCTCCGTATATTTTCTGATACCGGATGCCCCAGCTCTCCTTGCCGACGCCCCAGCCCACAACCTCCGCCTCGAAACGGTCCTTCTGCACGTCCACGGCAGCGGTCAGCACCAGCACGCCGTCCGGCACCTCCGCGTCGTACAGCTCCCGGCGGTTTATCAGCTTGTTTCCGTCGATGCACTCCCCCGGCTCTTCCCACGTCTCGCCAAGCTCGGTGTTGGTCCACGTTTTCATTTCCTCTATGTTGCCAAGCGCCAACTGCTCGCTTGCGGAAATGAATTTGTCCACCACGTCTTTCCAGCCGCAGAAATTGGAGGCCAGTGTATTCAGGTGGAAGCCTCGCGTCTCTGCCGCCGGATTCTCTGCCCGGAAGCGTCCCAGCTTCCCTTGTTCCTTCCAGGCGTATTCTCCAAACCGCTCCCCGCACCGCTCGCACTTGTAGAGGATTGGCTTAGACGGGTCTGTGCGGTAGTCCTCGAAATCCAGGCTGCTCCACGCCAGCGGTTGGTAATGGCCGCACCCAGGGCAGGGTACGGTCCACTCTTCCCGCGTGCTTTCCAGAAACTCCTTTTCGATTTTGCTGTGTCCCTTAATGGTCGGCGTGGAGACGATCACGGTTTTCTTATCCCAAAACGTAGTCTGCCGCTTCTGCGCCAGCAGAAGCGGATCACCTTCTGTCCCGGCGCTCTCCGGGTAGCCGTCTACCTCGTCAGCCAGCAGTACCTTGATAGGCCGCATACGCAGGCCCACGGGGCTGTTGGCTCCCACGATGGTGATATGCCCACCCGGAAAATTCTTCTTCAAGATGGTATTTCCGCTGTACCGGCTCTTCGTATCCACCAGCCCGCGCAAAACCGGCGTGTCCCGTATCATGGGCGCAAGGTTGTCTTTGGATAGGGTCTGCGCCATATCAAGCGTAGGCTCCATTGCCATGACGGGGCATGGGTAGTAGTGCATATAGTAGCCGAGCGCGTTCATCAGTATAGCGGTCTTTCCGATCTGCGCGGCGCTCTTGATGACCACCTTGCGTACATGATGGTCCCCGATGGCGTCCATGATTTCCCGCTGATATGGCGCGTTGTCTGTGTGCCAGCGCGCCGTGCCGTTGTTGGTTTCCGCCGACAGCACCCGGTATTTGTCCGCCCATTGTGAAAGCGTCAGCGCCGGAGGCGGGCGCAGGTAGGCGATACACCGGATGAACATTTCTTCTGTCTGCGGCGCGATCTCAACGACCCACGCCCTCTTCTCGTCCATCCTGGTTTCCCTGCTCCTTCCTCTTCTGCCTGGTTGGCAGCTTCCCCTTTACACACGCTGGGAAAGGGCAGTAAATCAGCCTCTCGCCGATTCGCTCCGCCCATACGCACCCCTTACATGGATTCGTCGTCCTCTTCTTCATCCTCGCCGCTCCTTATCGCAAAGGCCACATTGAAGTGAGATAGTTCCTCCAGCGTCTCGTCTATGGCCGCTTTGAGCTTATCGTGTATGCCCGCCTGGTTGCCGCCCATCTGTGCCAGCTCCCCGGACAACTTCGCAGGCAGGCCAGAGAAGCGCCCGCGCATATTCAGGCACAACGCGGCCAGACCCTTTTCGATGTCTCCCGTGCTGTGCAGATTGCCCCGGCGCTCTTCGTTCTCCATGTCCGCCGCCTCGCGCTTTGCCTTTGTGAGCATGGCCCGCTCGTCATTCAGGTTGGTGCTCCCGTTCCCCTTGCGCAGATAGGAGATATACCGCACCACGCACGATTGCAGTTCGTAAAGCCCCGGCGCTTTCTCGGCAATCACTCCCTCGTCCCGCAGTTGCCGGACCCGTCGGGGAGTAACGGCCAGCCAGTCGGCCACTACATTACTTGTATACAGTTTCACTTCTCGTCCTCCCGCTCCACGTCGGTCAAGTCGTCCGGCTCCACGCCGTCCACGTCCACGCTGTTAGCGGCCCGCATACGCAGGATTTCAAGCCGCTGCTGTTCCAGTTCAAGCCGCGCCGCGCTTTCATCCAGTGCCCGCAGACTGTCCGTGATCTTGGCGATACGGCCCTGTACTTTATAAAGCGCCTCCTGCAAGCTCTGTATCCGCTTAAAGGCGCTGTCGCTGAAGCGCATGGTTGTGTTGTTCTTCCCGCGTATCTCTGTCATGGCGCTTAGATACACGGCCCCTTCTTCCGCATCCTCATACTCCGCAATCTTGGAAAGGATTTTGTTCTCGCGGAATTTCAGGATTTTCATTTCATGCTCCAGCGCTGCCCGAACCTCCAGCGGCGTTTTCGCTATCAGTTCCTTTTCCTCGTCGGTCAGCCTATCAAAAAAGACGGTGCTGTAAGCTCCGTCCTTCTCCGCGTTCTTGTTCCCCGCCGGTGCGCCCTTGTGGCTCCCGGCGGCGTTCTTCTTTCCCTTGCTGTTCTTGTTGCCGGGCTGTCCGCCCCGCTTCTTCTTCGGCGGAGGCGGCACAGCTTCGTCCCATTTTTCCTCGCGCTTTCTGTTGCGCACATATGAATAGGACAGGCCCGCCCGCTCGGCCAGCTCCCGGAGGTTTACCTTTTCACCTTTGGCCCGGCGTTCGATGTATTCTGCCCTTGCGGCGTCAATCTTCCCGCCCCCCTTCGGCACGGCCTCCACCTCCAGACAAAACAATAGCCCACGGCGTTTCCGCCGCAGGCTGATTATTCACGCTACCATTATATCTTAAAAAACTGACAGAAGGTGGCAACGCAGAAAATTTTTTTGCATCCGCCGCCGATTTTTGACGCCCTCGATTTTTGGGTCCCCCAACTTTTTTTCTGGGCAACCGGGGGAAGCTGAAAAAATCCCCTCACACCTAAAAAAATCCTGCGCTCACGGACCCGCAGGCGGCGAGGGGTGTCCAGGGAGTACCTACGGCCTCGCGCGCGGTTTTGATTCGCGCCTGTGCGCGTATGTGTTGAATCTTGCGCGGGCGCGGTTTTGTGGTCCGGCGTGGCCGGTCTGTCCCGGTCCCCGTCCGCCGGTCCGGTCCTGGCCTGGCCCGGCTGGCTGATGGGGGGAAGGGGGCGTATATATCCAGCTATCAGGAGACTATACCGCGCGCATAAAACCCCTCCGGCGCGGCTGGCTGGCGGTCCCGGCCTCCTGTCTGGCAGAGTTTGGCGCGCCGGTTTTCAATCGCCGTTTCAATTCGCCCGGCAACAGCTCCCCCGCGTCACCCCTTGCGCCGGTCCGGTCCTGGCCCTGGTGCTGGTGCTGGCCGTCTCCGGCTTTGGTCCAGCGTTGCGGGCCGTCGGCGTGGTCCGTCCCCGTCGTGCTGCCGGTCCGGTCCTCCGGCTGGCTCCGCTCCCTGTCCGGCGTGGTCCCTGTCGTGCCGGTCCGGCGCGGTTCGGTCCCGGCCTCCGGTCCCGGTCCGGCTCTTGCGTGGTCCTGGCCTCCGGTCCGGCGTGGTCCTCCGGTCCCGTTGCCGGTCCAGTCCGGCGCGGCCATTTCCGAAAGCAACCGCGATTTTTCCGCCCCCTACACCGGGCCGAAAATTTCCAGCGATTTTTCCGGCGAGGTATTTTATGCGCGCGGTCTAAGTCTTGATTCCTGGTATATTAACGCCCCCCTATAGTCCCCCCACGGCTGGAAAAACTTCCCTGGAAATTCCGGCGGCGTCCCCGGCGCAGATGTTCCCGCTTTTGCCATTTTCGCCAAAAACAGCCGGTCAAATTTGTGCAAAAATAGTTCCCCACGCCCCCTTTAGGGGGGCTGGGGGAAAGGTTTTCGGGGTCTTGACGGCGGCGCGGCCATCGGCTAACATCCGGGACAAGCCCAGGCCACACGGCCCCGGCCCAGCGAACCGCCCCAGGCGTGATAGTTCAGGCGTAACGCATTCAACCGTGCAATCTGCACAACGCAAGACGCATTCAACCGTGCAAATTGCACAAACCGAAAAAAGTTTGCGAAAATCGCTTGACAGACGCATTCAACCGTGCTATGATGCAACCATCCCGAGCGGCACGGTTGAATGCAAGCCGCCAGGGATTGAACCTTGAAAACCTAAACGGCCACCGCCCCGGCAAGAACACGGGCGGCGTCAGTTGAACGCACAACAGCGACCGCAAGCGGCTAAAGACTTGCGGACCTCCCAAACCCCCGCAAGGCCGACGGCATCCGCCGCCGCTGGTGCAAGCCCAGCCGCCGGAGCAATCCGGCGGGCGCTCATGGGGAACAATCCCCGCAACATCCACCACAGCGACACAAGGAGGTTTTTACCATGACAGCAGCAGAAAAGAAAATCAGCGCCTTTTGCGCCCGTCGCGGCCTTGCCTATGAATGGCAAGCCCTGAAATGCAACGGACGCCGCGCCGTCGTTGAATCCCTGGACCGCGAACAGCACGCCGCCACACTGGCAGCAGCCCTCCGTTTGAAGGGAATCCGCGCCAAAGAATGGACCTGCGGCGCTGGCGGAGTATGGGAGGGCCGCGTATACCTCCAGGACGCCGCCGACGGTGAACGCATCGACGCCATTTTAGCGGCGGAGCGCAAGCGCAACGAAAATTGGTGTCAGGTCTATCACAACTGCATCGTTGACGGCCTGGACCCGTCCACCGCATCCCGCCGGGCGGAAGCCCTTTACCCCACGCCCGCCACCATCTGACAGCCCGCAAGGCCGACGGCATCCGCCGCCGCTGGTGCAAGCCCAGCCGCCGGACAACCCCGGCGGGCGCTCATGGGCCGAAAGACCCGGAACACATCAACCCAACCCCAAAATTTACAGGAGGTTTTTACCATGACAAACACAGAAATTATCGCCAACACCCTGAAAGTCCGCGGCATGACGGACGACCAGCTCCAGCAGCTTTTGACCGCCTACAATGGGGATTTGCCCTTCCACACCATCCCGGAGTGGTCCCGCCGTGGCTACCACGTCAAAGCAGAGGAAAAGCCCCTGTTTGACTGCTACCTCTGGAAGCACACCAGCAAGCCCAGCCGCGCCGCCGTCGAGGCCGCACAGGAGGCGGGCGAGGATGTCCCGGAGAACTCCCCGCACTTCTACAAGAAACTGTCAAACATCTACAGCTTTGCCCAGGTGGAGAAGAACGCCCCCGCGCCGGACCTGGCGACCATCAAGGCCCGGTTTGGCGACCTGCCCGGCCTGGTCCTGAAAGTCAAGGGCGAAAAGACCGGCGCGCCCAACGTCTGGTTTACCGGCGACGTGGAGAAGTACGCCGACGAAATCAAAGCGGCGGGCGGCATCTGGTCCAAGAAGAAATCGGCCTACTGGGTAAAGCCCAGCACGGCC
>OFGE01002248.1_pt1 | contig 14603 bp, 17 predicted proteins | sample 1521681 | NCBI WGS metagenome assembly OFGE01 (sample SAMEA3504093, study PRJEB24116) | mouse gut metagenome | biome: mouse gut; feature: mouse-associated habitat; material: faeces | place: Denmark | collected 2011 | reverse complement strand
CCCGCCAGACCCCGGTTGGAACTGATAAGGATCACGCCTTTTTTTCTGTTGCCGGTCTTTTCGCGCTCAGACAAAAGCGGATGATCCACATTGCCTGACCTGGACAACATGCCGGAAACCGTCTCATACATCTTATCAAAATAAGGCTTTGTCTCCTCGGCACGTCCCTTGGCATGCTGCAGTTTTACCGTGGACACCAGTTTCATGGCTTTCGTGATCTGGGAAGTGCTCTGTATACTTTCTCTACGCCTTTTTATATCTCTCATTGAGGCCATATACAACCCTCCATTCAGGCATCATGAGCCCATTGCTTTTTGTATTCTTCGATCGCCTGAATCAGTTTCTTCTCGGTATCATCACTGATCTCTTTTTCATCACGGATAGCCGCTGGAACTTCTGGATATTTTGTATCCATAAACTCAAAAAGTCCCTTCTCAAAGTTAAGAATATCCTCAACTGCTACATCCAGCAGATATTTTTTCGTGGCTGCATAAATGATGATAACCTGATACCATACTGGAAGCGGTGCATATTGTCCCTGTTTCAAAATCTCACGGATACGTTCTCCCTGATCCAGCTTCTGCTTTGTATCGGCATCCAGATCCGACCCGAACTGGGAAAACGCCGCCAGCTCACGGTACTGTGCAAGCTCGATACGAATCGGTCCGGCAATCTTTTTCATCGCCTTGATCTGCGCCGAACCACCTACTCTCGACACGCTGAGTCCCGGATTTACCGCAGGACGGAATCCTGAATTGAACATCTCCGTCTCCAGATAGATCTGACCGTCTGTAATGGATATTACATTTGTCGGAATGTATGCGGATACGTCGCCTGCCTGGGTCTCAATGATCGGCAGCGCAGTGAGAGAACCACCACCTAATTTATCTGAAAGCTTCGCCGCACGCTCTAACAGTCTGGAGTGCAGATAGAATACATCTCCCGGATATGCCTCACGTCCCGGCGGACGGCGGAGCAGCAGGGCAAGGGTACGATAAGCCGCTGCATGTTTGGTCAGATCGTCATAAACGATCAGCACGTCCTTTCCGGCTTCCATCCACTCTTCACCGATGGCACAGCCCGAATAAGGAGCTATGTACTGCAGCGGTGCAAGCTCACTGGCCGTAGCGGCAACTACAGTGGTGTAGCCCATCGCGCCGTACTCCGTCAAAGTCTTAACAATAGAAGCAACCGTGGATGCCTTCTGTCCTATGGCAACATAGATACATTTCACGCCCTGCCCCTTCTGATTGATAATGGTATCAATAGCGATCGCTGTCTTACCGGTCTGTCTGTCGCCGATGATCAGCTCACGCTGTCCTCTTCCGATGGGCACCATGGCGTCAATAGCCTTGATACCTGTCTGCAGCGGTGTATCTACGGATTTTCTTGTGATAACGCCGGATGCAACTCTCTCAATTTTACGATATTTATCAGTCTGGATCGGCCCTTTGCCGTCAATCGGCTGTCCAAGGGCATTCACAACACGCCCGAGCATGCAGTCACCTACAGGTACCTCAACCACTCGTCCTGTAGTCTTTACGATATCCCCCTCATTGATGTTGTGCTGGCTTCCGAGAAGAACCGCACCAACATTATCTTCTTCCAGGTTAAGTACCATACCGTAAACCTCGCCGGGGAACTCCAACAGCTCTCCCTGCATGGCATTCTCAAGTCCGTGCACACGAGCGATACCGTCGGCAACCTGAATAACAGTACCCACATCGGATACTTCCAGGTCTGCGGCATATCTCTTGATTTGATCCTTTATGACTGAACTGATCTCTTCTGGTCTTAAATTCATGGATCATACGCACCTTTCTTCTAGATTTTGGTTTATAACTGAACTTTCAGCAATTCCTTCTGCAGTTCGTTTAATTTTGTACTGATACTGCTGTCCACCACTCTGTCACCGATACGGATTACCATACCGCCGATCAGAGACTTATCCAGCAGATACTTCATTTCCATCTTCTTATAGGAAGTCGTGGCAAGCAGTCTCTGCTCAATCTTCCTGCGCTGTTCCAACCGCAGGGGAACAGCCGTAGTCACAGTGGCAACCCCGATTCCTTTATACTGCTTCACTTCCGCAATAAAATAGTCGAGAATTGCATCAATCTCCCTGTAACGATCTTTGGAAATGATGATGGTCAGAAATCCCAGCAGCTCATTTGACATCCTGCCTTCGAACACATTTCTGGCAACCTGGATCTTCTCCTCTTTGATGACCTTCGGATGATTCATCAGTCTGCCAAATTCCTCATTCTCTGAAAGCACCCGTTTCAACTGCTCTATTTCTTCCAATAACGCGTCCACTTTATCCTGCTCTACCGCAAGCTCAAAGAGCGCGTCGCCATACGTCTTTGAAATTAGCTTAGCCATGTGCTCTCACCCATTTCTTTCAAAGTTTCTTCGATCAAAGTGTCCTGAACAGTCGTATCAATGGCTGCATTCACAACCTTGCCTGCCATCAGGGATGCCAGTACTACCATCTCGCGCTTCACTTCATCTGCAGCTTTATTTCTCTCCAGTTCAGCTTCCACGCCGGCTCTCTCGATGATCCGGGCAGCTTCTTCCTTCGCTTCCGAAACGATCTTGTTCTCGTTCGCCAGAGCTTTCCTGCGCGCTTCACCAAGGATCTCTTCCGCTTCCTTGTTGATCTCTCTTAACTTGGTCTCATACTCTTCCTTCAACGCCTTCGCCTGCGCCATATCAGCCGCAGCCGTGTCGAGTTCGCTCTTGATCCGGTCCTGTCTGCTCTGCATCATATTCCGTACCGGATTAAACAGGGAGTGGGACGCGATCAAGAACAACGCAAACACAGCGATGATCATCAATACCGCATCGCTCAGCAGCTGCATATCCAGGTCAAAAAGCCTGGGCTCCATTTCCGCAGCTGCCATCACCATCTGTGTAGCTACTATATTCAAACCCTCGTACCTCCTTTCTGTGATGTTATGCTTTCCGCCTTAAGGTACTAAAGGTTTTACGAACAGGAGCAGCATCGCGATCAACAGACCGTACAGACCGGTCGTCTCTGCAACGGCCTGGCCCAGAAGCATGGTGGATGTAACATCAGACTTGGCGCCCGGATTTCTTCCCACTGCCGCTGCAGCATGACCAGCCGCGATACCCTGACCGACACCAGGTCCGATACCTGCGATAACCGCAAGACCTGCGCCGATTGCCGAACATCCTAAAATAAAGTTTGTGTTAAATTCTCCCATTTTTATTTTCCTCCTTTTAGTCTTATAATTTAAAAATGGTATGATCAACGAAAAAACTTCCTGCTATTCCGTGGTGCAGGCATCGGTAATGTATGTCATAGTCAACATACAGAACACATATGTCTGGATTGCTCCGGAAAACAGGTCAAAATAAACATGCAGCGCCGCGGGCCATACGATCGCGATCTTCGAGAGCAGACCGTAGACAAGCGCCAGCATAACCGTGCCGGACAGTACGTTTGCAAACAAACGCAAGGACAACGATATCGGCACAGCCACATCACCGATCACATTGATCGGCGCCCAAATCGGCCACGGATCGCATAAACCTGCGAGAACGCCTTTGACCTTCTGGTGCTTAAACTTGTTAAAGTGAATCAACGTAAATGTCATGATACCGAGCGCCAGCGTCACACCATAGTCAGCCGTGGGCGGACGCAGACCGAATAATCCCGAGATATTGCTGAGCAGAATAAAAATGAAGATCGTGCCGATGTAATTGCGGAATCTGGGGCTGAACTTACCCATAACGCCGCCGATCATCTTATCAAGCATCTCCACTACCATCTCTGCAATATTCTGGAAAGTACCCGGAACATCAGATGCATGTTTCGCGGCCCGCCCTGCAGCGATACTGAACCCGATGATCACAAGCATAACAATCAATACGCATACATGGGTGGTCGTTATCCATACCGTCTGTCCGAACAATTCATAGGAAAAGACCCCGTGAATCATAAAATCGATATCCTGGCTTGCAGATAACATAATTCCCTGTCCCATACTTTCACCCCCTTACACTAGATTTATTGGATATATTTTAAAAATAACCGCCGCACCGGAAATCCTCCTCCGGATAAACTGTTATATTTTAAACACCTTCACATTAATTCTATGCATCAGCGGATTCAGGTAGGCCGACACCTTCATGCCCATATAACCGCAGAATGCAAAGATCGGATTGGCAAAATCCGTATAGACCAGCCCGATCATGATCACCACCAGCACAAAATACCTGATCAGGCTGTTGGCTCCCACCGTCTTCTCGGCGCCTTTGGCCGCCAGGTCAAGTCCTCTGTTCAAAGACCACCACATATGTACAGCTCCCGCCACCGCCAGGGCGACACCGATCCACAATCCCACACTGTAGGATATCTTCCTCGCTGCCAGAAGTAAAACAAGCTGAAATACAATGCCATACAGGACAATACCCAGACACAACTCAAACAGCGTCGGGTCAATCTTCTTCTTCATGTCTCTCCCCGCTTCCGGTAACAGTTTTGCAGTCAGGCGTCTGCCGCCGTCTGCGCGTCACCGCCGGCGTCTCATAGATCCGCTTTGCGAACCGGAATACATTCGTGAATCCCGCCAGCGTACCGACAAAAAACAGCAGGATCATCCAGAAGGAAGTGCCGAACTTCCGATCCAGAAACATTCCTGCAAAAGAACACAGAAAAATAGGAACCAGCATATTAATACCGAACTGCGTTATCATCGTAAGCGCCTGATAAACATTTCTATTATATTTCACTGCTCTTCCCTTCTTCAAATCTCCATTCATACCGACCGGCATGAATCCAATTATAAAGTGGCCATAGACACCCACTTCTCAAATTATACTCATTTCCCCTGTTTATGTCCAGTATAATTGTGAAAAATGTGTCAAAAACAAGCCCTCCCTTAACAGCCCGTACCTGATTCTGTTCCTGCAAAAGTTTCCCATGTAAATGGCGCAAATTGCATTGACTTTTACCTGTCGTCCATGTCAAAATATCTTTAACCATACCGCAGAGAACCAACACCCAAAGGAGGTTTTATGGCAGACCCGATTTTATACCGCAAAAGACTGATACCCGACGAATGTGTGCTGCTCAAAGATGATGTCATCCTGCATCGGGACGACCAGATGATCGTGACCGGCTGGCACACCTTGAAGCCCCGCAGGGACCTGCACCATGGGTTCTCATGCTATTATCTGTCAGAAGGCTTTAAGATCAGCCGTTTCTACCGGGACGATGATTCCATGACCTTCTGGTACTGCGACATCGTCGATCATACCTGGGATGCCGCTGCCGATACTTATATATTCACAGATCTTCTTGTCGATGTGATCGTCTATCCTGACGGCTTCGTCAAAGTCGTGGATCTGGATGAACTCGTCACGGCCAGACGCTCCGGCATTCTCTCCGAAGCCATGCTGGATACAGCCCTGCTTCGTCTGGATCATCTGCTGCAGCTCATCTACCGCGGCGATTTCCCCAGACTGCAGAAGCCTACCGAAATCTACATGGACGCCATGATCTATTAATATTAAAGCGAAGGGCTAAGCTGTGTCCTTAATAGAAAATATGGCCGCCGATTCTGTACTTGGGTGTAACACCGTCTACCGGCGTCCTGAAGAAGACACAGTTTCCTACATTCGTACTGCCTTTCATGGCCTCGTCCGCCGCCTGATAACAGCTGGATGTGGCCCGTCCCTCCGCCAACGCCAGTGCCAGCCGTCCGCTGGCTACCGGTGAAAATTGTCTGGATTGATATATAACACCCGTTACTGTATTGGGGAAGACCTCGCTCAGCACTCTGTTTATCACAACTGCTCCCACGGCCACCTGCCCGCTGTAGGACTCGCCGCCCGCTTCGCAGTAAATCAGATTGGCCAGCAGATATCTGTCGCCTTCCGCAAAGTTCACTTCCGATATATCCCGCCAGCTCGACTGGGAAGCCAGCTGTGCCATACGGATTTCTTCCGCAAGTTTCGCCTTCAGTGCCGTGATATTCTCTTCCTGTTCCTTGATTCTCTGCTCATAGGCCAATGCTTCGGCCTCGGCTTCCGAAATCTGACTGGCAGTCGCACTGATGGAATTGGATGTCTTACTGACAAGCCCTGACACACGGCTCTGTTCCGCCACCACCTGCACTTTATATTCATCCAGTTCTTCTTTATCCTTTTCAAGCATTTCCATGGCAAGCCGAAGTTCCTCCTCCTTGGCTTCCATCGCCGCCTGAGCATCCTTGTATTCCTGCAGTACCTTCTCTTCGTAGGCCGACAACTGCTCAATATAATTGTTCTTATTCAGAAAATCAGAAAAGCTTCCCGCAGAAAAAAACAATTCCAGATACAGATTGTCACTTCTCTCATAGATGAACTTGATCTGATCCTTCATGGCCTTATACTGCTCTTCCTTTAGCTGGATCGCTATTGTCAGCTCTTCCTGCACCCGCTCAATCTCCTGGTCCAGCGATTCGATCTCGGCTTCTTTATCCGAGATCTTCACCTCCAGATCGCTCAGATTATTACTCACCTGTGACAATTCCGTATTCAGGGTTGACAATGCACCCTGCAAAGAGTCCTTCTGCTCATTCAGTTTATCAAGATTTTCCTCTGCCTCGTCCAGTTTGGACTCAGTCTCCTTCTTTTCCCGCTCCGCCTGATCGATCTTCTGTCTTGTCTCTTCCGTAGCCTGTACCGTCACAGGCAGCAAAACAAACAGCAGAAAAAACAGCGCACAGACGGCCGCACTCTGCCTGCCTCTCATAAGCCCCTCCGCATTCGGCTGTACTTACTGCCCCTCGATCAAGCCGATTCTTCTCTGATGTTTCTCTTCCTCAGAAAATTCCGTCTCCAGGAAAGCGTCTACAATACTCACCGCCAGATTCGGTCCCACAATGCCGCCGCCCAAAGCAAGCACGTTAGCATCGTTATGCAGTCTGGTCATCTGCGCAGTCAGCGTATCCGCACACAGTGCACAACGAACCCCTTTCACCTTATTCGCTGTGATCGAGATCCCGATACCCGTCGTACAGATTACGATACCCTTCTCGCATTCTCCTTTGGCCACTGCCTCCGCAACGGCCCGCCCGTAAACAGGGTAATCGCAGGATTTCTTATCATAACATCCGAAATCTTTACATGCGGTCCCTCTCTCCTTCAGATGCGCTATCACAGCCTCCTTCAATTCAAACCCACCGTGGTCACTCCCAATCGCGATCATTTTAAATCCCTCCTGTTATTTTATATACTGAAGCCGTCAGCCTCGTGACTGCCGGCCGTCTATCCCTCCGACACTGTATCTATACAAGATGCACCCTGTGCCCTGCCGCTTTGAGCAGCCTGTTCATAATTGCCCGCCCAATCCCGGAATCATCGAATGCTTCCGCATAAATAACTTCCACCGCCTCATCGTCAAATTCCCGCAGGATACGATACAGTTCCCTGGCAATTGCCTCTTCGTCATGCCTGCATCCCACGCTCCTGCAGACGTCAGCGCAGTAACCGGACAGCGTCTCGTCCGTCGCTATAACACCCGTTCTTCTTCCTGCATCCCGGCATTCGCGACAACGCTCATTGATATAGGACACCACCTGTTCTTCAACGCCCTTGACAACCGTCATCTCCCCCTTCGGCGCATAATGCCTGTACTTCATTCCCGGCGCTTTCGGAGCCTGTCCACTGTCCGGGGACACAATTGCCGCATCTGTGTCAACTTTTCCCAGCACCCGGTCCAGCATCTCCCGGGTAACAAAACCCGGACGCAGAATCACCGGCTTTCGTGAAGTCAGGTCCAGAATCGTGGATTCCAGGCCGATTCCGGCATCTCCCGCGTCCAGAATCATCTCAATCCTTCCGTTCATGTCTTCCGTCACATGACGGGCGGCGGTGGGGCTGGGTCTGCCGGAAATATTCGCGCTGGGTGCCGCAATATATCCTCCGCCATATGCAATCAGTTTTCTTGCCACAGGGTGCGATGGAAAACGCACCGCCACCGTATCCAGTCCTCCCGTCGTCTCGTAGGGCACGTTTTCCGCTTTGGGCAAAATCATGGTAATCGGTCCCGGCCAGAAGACATCGGCAATTATCTCCGCCTCCCGTGGAACCTCCCTCACAATCCCACGCATATCCTCAAACCGGCAGATATGAATAATCAGGGGATTATCCGACGGCCTGCCTTTCGCTGCATATATCTTCCGGGCAGACTCGGGATTCAGCGCATCTCCCCCCAGCCCGTACACAGTCTCCGTGGGAAACGCCACCAGTCCTCCCCCTTTTATGACCTCCCCTGCCAGCCTCAGCCCTGCCTCTTCCTCCGGGGAGAATAAACCGCTCTCCTGCCTTATCTTCAGGATTTTTGTCTCCATGTCACAATACCTTTCCGTCCGAACCGCTTCTTCCCTGATCCGTTTCCGCGGACAGCCCTGTTTTCCGCACCCGTCTCCCGTCCGCCAATCCGGTTAATCCGTTTCATTCAGATAGCGCAAAATCCCTATATGTATGGCCCAGGCAATTCGCTCCTGGTATCCCGGAGAACACAGCTTTTCCGCCTCTGCGCCGTTGGACAGGAATCCGCATTCCACAATCACAATGGGAATGCCCGTCTTTTTTAACAGATAGTAACTGTCATTTGCTTTCACCTGGCGCTTGTTTTCCGGGTCAACCCGTCCTACCAGTTCTGTCTGTATGCTCTCTGCCAGCCGCTTTCCCTGCGTGCTTCCGCTGTAATAAAACACCTGCGCCCCGTGCACATATTCCTCCGGATAGCTATTCTGGTGGATGCTCACGGTCAGTGCAGGCGCTTCCTCTTCGATCAGGGCGATCCGCCGCTTCATGTCCTGGACCTTCTTGTTGGGGGCATCCGCATCGTTCAGCCCCTCGTCCGACTCCCTGGTCATCACCACCTCCACATCGCTCATCTCCAGGTACTGCTTCACCAGCCGGGCGATCTCCAGGTTCACGTCCTTCTCATTGGCTCCGTTGATCCCCACCTTGCCGGGATCGTCGCCCCCGTGTCCGGCATCGATGACCACCCGCCGCCTCTCCCTCTCCTCCTGGGCCTCCACATTGGTGCCCGCCACGTAAGCCGCCTCCCGCCCCAGGTAAGCCAAGGAGGCCAGCAGCAGCAGGGTAAGAGCTGCCGACAGCAGCCTGTCCCGCCGTTTCTTTCTGTCTGTCATATTCCCTGTTCCCACGCAAATCTTTGTACTATTTATATTCCTGACATCTTTTTTCCATTCCACTTCTTAAATTTTATTTAAATTTCGGAAAAAGGATTGCGCTCCCTCCCCGCCTCAGTTAATATGAAAGTAGACATAACAGAATGAATGTCGCATCAGGAAAAGGAGGTAATAGCTATGAAGTTTTATCAGAAAGCAAAAAAGTTCCTCACGATTTTAGCTGCCGTCGCCATCCTCATGGTGGTGCCCGGCCTCTGTTCCATAGAGGCGTCCGCGGATGGCCCTGTCACATACGCGGTGAAGTATGTACCCGGCAGCAGAGACTGGCGCTACCAGGCCAATGCGTCCGCCTTCGATGACAACGCGCCCCACAGGGAGCTCTACTATCTGCTCCAGGAGCTGAAGGACGGCGACCTTGTCGTAGTCTATAACGACAGCCCTTCCGTCCCTGACCTGAACCTGGGCACCAGACGCCTCAGCAATCTCACCGTCACCGGCACCAGCTCCTTTGTGGTGATCTACTGCGGCGACGTCGATAACTGCTACCTGCTGAACGGCGCCGCCTGCTCCGTCAACGCCAATGTCACCAATGCCTATGTATATGATACCGTACTCTGCAATTTCAACAAAAATGTGGGGGAACTGTATGTCTATCCCCAGGACGCCATGACTGCCACCATCGGATGCAGCGGCACGGTAGACCATCTGTATGCCGCCTCCCGCACCACGGGAAAGACCTATTACAATTTTTACAGCTTCCAGGCGGGCTCCCTGGGCATCAAGGACGGCATCCTGACCACGGCCAGCGGCAGATATTCCACGGCCCCCAATCCCGCCAGCGTCACCGTGACCAGGGAGAATTTCGACTATGTCCGCTACGCCAACGACTACCCTGACGTGAAGGCAGCCCTGGGGCTGAATGCCGCCGCCCTCTACGGGCACTACACCACCTATGGCATCAAAGAGGGCCGGATCGCCTATGCAGTCGCCAATCCGGGCGCGGGTGCGGGTACGGGCACAGCCACGGGCGAGGCCACCAGCGCGTCGGAGTTCAACTACATCCGCTACGCGGACAAGAACCCTGACCTGAAGGCAGCCTTCGGCTATGACGCAAAGGCGCTCTACAAGCATTACACCACCTTCGGCAGCTCGGAGAACCGGGGCAGCTATTCCATCTACGACACCTTCGACTACACCCGCTATGCCGACGACCATGCCGACCTGAAAGCCGCTTTCGGCTATGACGCAAAGGCGCTCTTCCGGCATTACGCAACCTATGGCATCTCGGAGGGAAGGGGCAATTACTTCAAATAAATGAACCGGCCGGAATAATCGGCGGAAAATGCCATGAAAAAAGCTGTGCAGGCCATCCTGCACAGCTTTTTCGTATCCGCATCTCCCAAATCATGAATTCACATATGCGCTCACCAGATCCCACACCTGCTCCGTCCCGTAGCCCAGCCGCCAAACCGCCACACCGCCTATATTCTTGGCCTTCATCACGTTGAGCTTCACCGAGATGGATTCCGCGTCCTCCACCCAGATCTGATAGGTCACGTTCCCGCTCTGCCACTCCGCGTAGTTCTGGCAGGTCTCCTCGTCCCAGGCGGGCTGCACGTTCATCCGCTGCAGGTAGTCCGCCACATTGGCCAGGGTGATATACTGGTCCGACACTTCGGCCCCCTCCGTCTGCCACAGTATGGTATAGAAGGGCAGGGCGTTCACCACCTTTTCGGCGGGCACCTGCTCCTCCTGGAGCGTCCTGTCCAGCCCGTTGGACACATAGTCTATGCTGGCCACGCTCCCCGGGTCCCCGCTGCCGTGCCAGTGCTCGTCATACCCCATGATGATTACATAGTCGGCCACCCGTCCCTGGATGTCCAGCCTGTAGTGATTGTTGAAATTGAAGGGCACATAGCTGTCCACCGACAGGACCAGCCCGCTCTCCCTGCACAGCACCGAGAGCTCCTTCAGGAACTGCGCGTAATGCTCCCCGCACTCCTGGGGCAGGCCCTCATAGTCCAGGTTGATGCCGTCCAGCCCCAGCCCCAGGGAGGTGTCCACCATGTTCCGCGCCAACTGCTGCCTCTTTGTGGTGGAGGAGAGCACCTGGTAGGTGCTGATGTCCTCGCCCGTCTCGTTCTTATAGTTGAAGTTGTCCCAGACCCCCCATACCTGGAGGCCGTATCCGTGGGCCCGCTCCACATACCCGCTGTCCGCGAAGGAGCGGAAGCCCCCCTCATTGTCGTTCAGGCTGAACCACGTGGGCGCGATCACATTGATGCCCTTCCCCTCCGCCACCATGGCGTCCAGCGTCTCGTTCCCGGCCTCTCCGCCGATGGCGTGGAAGCCGAGGCTCACCTTCCCCGGCAGGGACAGCGAGGTGTATTCCGCCGGCACATAGTCCGTGACAGGCACCTCCACCTCTGTGGACTCATTGTCCAGGCGCTTGTTCTCCACATAGCCGATCAGGGAGTCGGAGGTCTTCACCTCGCTCCAGGTCTCCATCCGGTTCAGCAGCTCTACCTTCTCCCCCTTCTCCAGCTCCCGCAGGATCGGGCTTTTGATGCCGCCCAGGGTACGCACCTGGGTATCCTTCACCACCTCCAGCATCTGCTTCTCCCCCCACTGGGTGTACATCTGGATATGCCTGTCGAACCTCTCGTAGGAAAAGTTCGTGAACAGCCTCACGTACTCCGCCGCCACATAGACCTTCTCCCCCTCCAGGAGACAGGTGGCGTACTCCGTGGGGTGGCTGCCGCCTTTGTCCGAGTATTCCCTGGCCCCGAACGCAGTGGCCACAGTGTCCTGCGCGGTGGTGTACAGGAGCTTCTGTTCCGCCGCGTCCACATAAAAGCCTTCATTCAGATATTTCTTCATGGTATCTATGTCAAAATATACCGCGTCCTCCCGAAGCAGCGCCTTCTCCTCCACCATCCCGTCCTGCAGGACGATGGCCAGCTCCCCCTGGGCCACCCCGAAATACTGGTCCAGATCCGCCAGCTCCTTGCTGTAGGTATACTTGTCCAGAATCATCCCTCCGAACCCTACCAGAGCGACTATCAGGATCAATGCCAGCGCTACGATTACCGGTATTATTCTCTTCTTCATTTTCAGTCCAGCCCTTTCTCCCAGAATAGATGCATGGTTCCCAAAAGACTTATCCATCATATCATATTTGGCCCCCTAAGTCATTACCAAATTTTCCATAAATCGCCATAATCGTCAGGCCGTTCCCCCGCTTCCCCTTATTCCGTCATGGACGGGAACACCGCCGCCGTCAGCATGAGAGGCAATCCCAGCCTGCAGCAGACAGCGGCGCCCCGCCGGCAATCCGGTCTACCTGCGCGTCACTCTGTCGAAGCGCACCTGTTCGATGATGCCCGAAGCGTCCAGCACGTAGTCAGCCATATAAGGGCTGTTCTCCCGCACCGCCTTCGACACCACCTCATCGGGAAGGGCCTCCTGCCCGTCCACGAACAGCTCCACGCCGCTCCGCCGCATCTGTTCCAGACGCGCCAGCATATGTTCTCTTACCGCCTCCATATCCTCTACTTCGATTTTTTCTTCATACAACTGAATTCCTCCTTGTTCTAAGGCTTCCCATCCAGAAGGAGCTTGTGATCTTGTGATGAATCCGAATGCGGCCGCGCGATGTGGGTCCGTAACGCATCTCCACATGTCAGGAAGCCTATAAGATGAAAGTAAAGCGAATGCCTTTGGCAGTACGGCAACGGAAAAAATTTCCATTGCATATTTTGTTTAGATTGAATTATAATTGTGAAAATTAGTTGACATACTTATGATCAAGCAATCGATACATCCGGTTTTTGCTTGTGAGACATCCTTAGATTTATGCCAGTTTCTTTCTACTGTCATATAATGTGGTATACACACTTAGAATATAAAGGATGAAGTGGAACGAACCGTTCCCAAAATCAGTTTAATCAACTTGAAGTCAAGACTGCCGCCTCCTTCCCCGTACAGAGTACCGAAGGCATCCGCAGTTTTACTATACCACAGCTATGTCGCTTTTGCAAGCGAAAACTTAGAATTATTAAAAAATATTAAAACTCAGAATCTGCCTATTGACTTAGGGAAGCCAAAAGTATATGATGTCATCACGTAGCATCGTAATTTTACAGTTCAGTTAGGCAGAACGGAAAGGGTTGTCGCATGAAGATAGAAAAAGTAAATGAGAACCAGATTCGCTGCACTCTGACCAGAGAAGATTTGGCAAGCCGCGAACTGAAGATCAGCGAACTGGCTTACGGCACCGAAAAAGCCAAGACATTGTTCCGGGATATGATGAGGCAGGCCAACTGCGAATTCGGCTTTGAGGCCGAGGATATCCCCCTTATGATAGAAGCCATCCCCCTGAACGCGGAATGCATCGTCCTGATCATCACCAAGGTGGAGGATCCCGAGGAGCTGGATACCCGCTTCTCCAGATTCGCCCCCTCCGTGGCGGAAGACGACGAGGATGAGGACATGTATTCCCAGTACCCGGAGGAGGGCTCCAATGAGATCCTGAACCTGTTCCGCCAGATGCAGACCAGCCAGGAGGACGGCGCGGAAGGACCGACCGAGGGCGGGGAGGCCAATCCCGCGAACCATGTGCGCATCTTCCGGATGAGCTCCCTGCAGCAGGTGATAGAGGTGTCCGCCATCATCGCAGGCAGCTACCAGGGCCTGAGCACCCTCTATAAGGAGGATGCTGCCGGGCGGGGCCGGAAGCCGGAAGGCTACCTGCTCCAGCTGTCCAGGGGCGACGCCACCGCCGAGGCCTTCGACAGGGCGTGCAATACAGTGTCGGAGTACGGAATCCCCCAGCGCTATGCCCCTGCCGGCGGCGCGTTCCTGGCAGAGCACTGCGAGGCGCTGATCCGGGACAACGCCGTCCATGCGCTGGGCGCGGCTTCCTGAGCAAACCGCGCGTCAATTTCGGGTAATCGATGCCTGATGTCCGCGCCAGGACAGGCGGAGGAAGGAGTCGGGCCGGGCATGGCCGACTGACGGCAGCGCAGTACCGGAGCGGGCAGCCAGGGCTCCATGCACCGGCGCATTATAACGATACGAACGATACGGACATACAGGGGGCGGCCGCCTGAGACCCAGGGGCCGCCCCTTTCCGTGCCGCGGACTCTTGTCCGCCTCCATGGCCGGATCTTACACCGCGGCTATGGCGTCCATCAGGGCATCGATGTCGATTCCATGTACCATCGCGGCTTCCTCCAGGGATTCGCCCTGGGCGGAGGGGCATCCCAGGCAGTGCATCCCGGCCTCCAGCAGCACGGGGGCTACGTCAGGGTTCGTGTTCAGGATCTCTCCAATCGTCATTTCTTTCGTTATATTGCTCATTGCCTTCTCCTCTCTGTAAGTAAAAGTTTTATAGTGGTGCCAGCCGCTCGCAGGGGCCGCTCCCCG
>OFGE01002245.1_pt1 | contig 14636 bp, 14 predicted proteins | sample 1521681 | NCBI WGS metagenome assembly OFGE01 (sample SAMEA3504093, study PRJEB24116) | mouse gut metagenome | biome: mouse gut; feature: mouse-associated habitat; material: faeces | place: Denmark | collected 2011 | reverse complement strand
CCGCCCAATGCCGTACTCCGCATAACTCCGGCGTTGCATTGTGTTTGTACCATTCCTGCGCTTTCTTCTTGACATTTCAAGCCCTCCAATCTTATGATTGTTATAGGCGTTCGGGGCTTGTCTGCATGGGCAGGCTCTTTTTTTAGGTGGCATTTTGCGGCATTCTCCGGCTGTAAGACTGCTGCCGGATAATGGCAGTTTGGCAGCAGGGTACAACATAATCATTCAAGAGAACCTTTCTTTTCAGCCTTTGCTTTCTGAATAAGCGCAACCAAATCACCCCTATTTGTATCATCCTTTTTCAGCTTCATTCCTAATGCCATGTGGCAAATGAATGAAAGGGTAGGACAGTCCGGGTGTTCTGCCTTAAATTCTTCATCAACTTTTACAATTTCTTCTGCATCCAATTCCAGAAGCATATCTAACAACTGTGCATTGCTATATTCCATTGTTTCATTTCCTCCAACAATCATTTTCACGCCAACAAACCCCACCGTAACGGCCAATCCGGCAAGTCAAAATACTCAATGTATGTATCATTCGACATTACAAGCACCATCTCCGTATTATCAGGATAGTAAAAGCTGTATTTCTTATCACAAATGACATAAATCAAACTCCGCTCATTGCACCATTCTTCAAGCTTCGTTCTGTCAAAACTGTATGGCTGATTCACATACACTATCTGGCTTGTGCCGGATTTCTTAAACAGTAAACCGTGGTCATGCTCCGGCACGTTCTCCGGCTCCTTCCATCCATGCGGATAATAACAGCTATTTGCCACATTGTTATAGCTGTGCCTGCCATAAAGCAAACGCTCATAGCTGCCGACACTTTCAACCCTTGCCATGCGGTCAAAACCAAAATACGTTACAAAATCATCATAATTTCATGCGTGAATCAATCTCGCTGTCAGGTATATTTATACCTTTCCACGGATACTCTATCTTTTCCCACTTCATTTCTGCTCCTTTTGTCTGATATACTCTGGATTGATATAGATAATTTCTGATGGTCTGCCACCCTTTTGGGGATTTTGGGGATTTTGTCCCCCTAATCGTTCTTTGTTTACACGAATATATCCATGCTCTATCAGGCATTTAATGCCGGGCAACATGCCTTCCCTTGTTTCCATGCCAGTCCTGCCTTTACACAATTTCTGTAAATCTCTCAATTTAATCTCCGTCAATCCCGTAGAATCAATACGTTTCATCAGGTATCTAGCATCCCTTACCTCCGGCGAATCCATAAGTCCCATAATGTTATAGGCTGCTTCTGCGTGTGCCTTAAAGTATCGCCCCATCTCTATGGCATTTTTCATTGTTTCACCACTTATCTTGTGTTCCCCGGATTCCTCAATGTATTCCAGACAGTGTAAAGAAAGTGCTATCCGCATAGTAGTACCGTGCAATTTTCCAAGCCATGCCTTAAACTCTGGTGAAGCATCCCCCATCTCTTTTTCAATCTCATAAAAGAAAGATTCTGCAAGCCTGTCCGCTTCTTCGTCCAGTTTTATTGATGTTGTATCATTTTAGTTGGCACCTTATACACAAGGATTTGATGTATAATCAAAGAGAAATAAGGAGGCAACTAAAATGGCAAAAAAACAACGGAAATATGACATGGAGTACAAAATACAGGCCGTAAAGCTGGCAAAGGAAATTGGCGGGGCAAAAGCCGCTGCTGAATTAGGGATCCCTGAAAACACCTTGTATGCATGGATGAAAGCTGCAAGGGAGGGGCGGCTGGATGTCGGCTCCGGTTCACATACCCCTCAGACGGCCATGAACCTGGCGGAAGAGCTTACACTCCTGCGCAGACAAGTCATGGAACAGGAAAAAGAAATCCGCCGTTTAAAGGAAGAAAACGATTTCCTTGAGGAAGCAAGCGCTTTTTTCGCCGCCAGCCGTCGGAAGTCTGCAAGGGGCAGAGAATGATGTTTATTGCCTTAAAAACTGAGGGCGGCGTTATCAAAGGAAAGATTTCTTTCTACTGCCGGATGTTAAATGTGACGCGGCAGGGATTTTATAAATATCTTGCAAACAAAGGCCGTCCGTGGAAATATCAGGATCTGGCCGACGCCATGCGGGAAATTGCGGCCGAAGATGAATGCAATGACACTTATGGGAGAATCCGCATGTATCAGGCGCTTTTGTTGAAACAGCCGGAAGGCATCCACATACCCGGAGAGCGGACGGTTTACCGCGTCATGGAGGAAACCGGGCTCAGCCACCGCCCGAAGCGCAGGCCAAACGGGATCACAAAAGCTGGCCGTGAGGCGCGCAAATCCGATGACCTGCTGAAACGGGACTTTACGTCCGAAGAACCATTAAAAAAATGCATAACGGACATAACCGAAATCAAAGCAAAGGACGGGAAACTCTACGTGTCCGCCATATTTGACTGTTTTGACGCCGCAGTCCTGGGGCTGGCAATGGACACGAATATGAAAGCGGCCCTGTGCAGACAGACGCTTGAGAACGCTGTCCGCTCCTATCCGGCACTCCGGGAAGCCGTGATCCATTCAGACCGCGGGGCACAGTACACCAGCGGAACCTATCGTGAAGCTGTCCATAAATACGGAATTCTTCAAAGCATGAACAGTGCGGGAGGACGATGCCATGACAATGCACGATGCGAGAGCATGTGGGCGCGGATGAAAGAGGAACTCCTCTACGGACGTTATCATACTGAGGAAATGAACATAGGGGAACTGAAAACCCTTATCTGGAGATACTTCATCAGCTATTGGAACAATAGGAGGATATGCCCTGCGAATGAGGGGCTCCCTCCTATGGTCAAACGACAGAGGTATTATGAATCTCTGGATGCTGCAGCTTAGACATGAATATCCTTGTAAAAAAAGTGTCAACCAATATTGACAATATCATATTATCTTTGGCTTGTCTGGAACGGGTATTGCAAAAAGCCGCTTCATAACGCCGATGTACTCCATTCTTTCCGTATCAGGAATTTTCATTACTCTATATCTCCTTTTCCCAATTGTTGACGGCGGTATGCTGTATAAAAATCTCGCATTCAATCCACGCCCAACAAATTCGCTGTTCTCCATAACTTCCTTGATTATGATAGGCTGCACATAAAGCAGCATTGTTATCAGGGGACTGTTAAGCATCTGCCCTTTCCTGCCAAGCCTGTCCTGTGAAAACCTGTCCCCGGAATATGCTTTCAAAACAATATCTATAACTGTCTTATCGCTGTATCTCCCGGCAAGGATATTGAATATGCCGCCCTCTGTTGACATTATCCCTATACGCTCTTTGTTCTGCTCCAACAGCTTTCCAAGCACTTCCATAGTCACATCATCCACGGCAAGCCTGACCGGGGCAACCTCTTCCAGTTGGTTCAGTTCATTTTGGAATGTGTCTAAATCTCCCATGTCAAGGTACTTTTCATCACCCTTTTTCTTTCCGCTTTTTGATAAGCTGTTTATAGTGTTCCTTATCCTGTTTTCAAGGACTTCTTTCTTTGCCTTATATGTTGCAATCTCCGGGGCAAGCCTTTCATTTTCCTCTGCTTCATACTCGTATACTGGCTGCATAAGTACATTCATGGCAGGGCTTTTTCTCTCTGATGGTTCCGCTATGACAGCCATATAGAGGTTTGCCGTTTCCTCCCAATCTTCTGTTGGGCGCACATTATATTTTTTCTGTATCCCTAATGCTGATACCGCCATAACTGCAGGAGCAACCATTCCAGTGCTTACTTGCAGACTTTCACATAAAGATTTTGAAAATATTCTTGCTTTGCAGGGTAAAAGGTCAAGATTAAACAATGGTAGCTTATTTGCGGCACACTCTCCAAAATCCCCAAAATCGGCAAAATCAGAAGAGTACGAAATCCCGTCATCACTGACTGCCCCAATAAAGCCTTGCCTTTCTCTATTCAATTCAGCATCTGCAATAAGTCCAATAGCTCTCTGTCGTTCTTCTGGTGTAAGTCCTGCATTATTCTCCATTTCCGTTTTTCTTCACCTCCCATCTGCTTTTTCTGCCATTGCTTTTCGCACTCTTTTCTGTACCATGCCGCCACTTCTTTCATTTCTTCATCATGCTTTTACTCGTACTCAGATACGGCTTTATTGTAATATTCCCTTGCCCTGCTGCACCCTGCATCACTCAGGGCTTTTATTGCTTCATCAGAAAAACCGGGGAAAGATATTTCATACCCGTACACTTTCATGAAGAAAGCCTTGTCCAGTTTCATTCCTGGCCGGATGCTCTGCAGCAGTTCCTCACGGCTCGCCATATTACGCCCCATATACAGTTTCAATATAATCAAAAAATACCGATTTCTTTATGCGGTAACTCTTTCCGATTTTGCGCACCGCCCCGGCTTCATCAGCCAGTCTCCGCACTGTACTACTTCCCAAATTCGATTCTGCACAAGCCTGCTGCAATGTAATAAGTTCCCCATTCTGATTTCTGTTTTTAGCAAGATTCATTACGTTTATCTCCTTTCGTCTTGACTTGTATGTATTTGTTTGTTATATTTATATTATAAATCAACAAACAATGACAGTCAACAATAACAAGCATGGTTTTTAATATGAAACAAATTCGAACATTAGTGCGTTTAAAAAGGAGAATGTGCAAATGGAAAATACAAACATAAAAAATGAAGTTGGCAAAAGACTATTAGAATTGCGCAAGGAAAAGGGCTTAAAGCAAGATGAGGTTGCGCAAGCTGTTGGGATTACTAGGGCTTCTCTCTCTTATTATGAAAAAGGGGAACGCTCCGTAGATATTGAAGTGCTTTACAAATTAAGTAATTATTACAATGTATCTATTGATTACCTATTTGGCTTATCTGATAAGACACCGCCTAAAAGGGATTTTGAAACTAATACTGAAATGTCCAGTATCGGATTCTCCCCTGAAGCAATGGAAACTTTTTGGGGTGATCCCCGTTTTGTGGAACTGCTAAATGAGTTTATTGCACATAAAGATTTTTACACATTCCGTGAATTGACTTACAGCAGATATACAAGTTACGAATATTTTTCCAAGGCACATAAATCTTTTTTGTTGACTCAATTATTGTATTCTATTATTGGGGACATTATGGAAAAATGGTATCTGGAATGCAATGATGAAATTGCCGCTCTGCCACTTGAAACAAAAGAAAAACTATATGAAGAAATACAAGAGTTTTTATCCATACGAAAACAGACAAACGAAATGCTTGATGGCAATGGCTATATGACACCAGAATATATTGAGCATATGCATGATGTAGAAGAAAACATGAATGAATTAAACAGAAAGCTTAAACACCTACTAAAAAAATAGTAACCTCTGCATTATATCAAACAGAAAAGCACCCGATACCAATTAAGGTATTGAGTGCTTTCTTCTGCTTCAAAATCCTATTTTCTTCTGAATTTGTCACAGCATTGTCACAAATCCGTATTTCCAACCGCTGAAAGCGGCTTATTTACTGCGTTCCTGCAAAAACCATATCAAGTGTTTTTTCTTTACAAACTTTTGTTCGTGTTTTTTATCTTTTGTTATCTCCGTTTATTTCAATCCTGCTGCCTGGTGGGCGCTTTGCCACCATAAAAGTTAAGAAGAATCCCCGAACTGTGCTGGAACACGGTTCGGGGATTTCGTTCTTTGTTCACATGGAACTTTTTCATCTCTTTTTATCTAATGGCACTATAGCATATATAAATGTTAATTGCAAGATACATTTCTTTTTCACAAAATCTAGTAACATTCAAGTCAGAAAATGTAATCATCATTGGCAACACCCTCCTTTCCGTCTGGAGGGCAGCCGCCCGCTTCTTACCCTTTGTCTGGGGCACTTGTTACAAACCATACTTACGTTCAGCTCAAAGGGGGCTAAGCCCCCTCCCGCCATCCAATTACTTGCCTGACGGCAGATAAGGAATCAAAGATCCAGCCATCTGTCCAATCGGCATCGACTGCAGCCAAATACGTCCTGGCCCTTTAATTACGGTATTAAATACGCCTTCCCCTCCAAACAGCATATTCTTAACTCCCGGCACCTTCTGGATCTCCAGAGAACAGCTTGCATCCATTGCAGCCAGATACCCCGTATCCACAACAATCGACTGGCCCGCCGAAAGCTCATATTCCTTAATATAACCGTCAAATTCTACAAATACAACGCCTTTTCCGGATAGCTTCTGCATAATAAAGCCTTCCCCGCCGAACAGGCCGCTGCCGATTTTTTTCTGAAGGAACACTGACATTTCCACGCCGAACGTCGATGCCAAAAATGCCGTCTTCTGGCAGACGATATCCTTACCCGGTTCCAGCTCAAACGCCCGGATAGCCCCCGGAAAACTCGACGCAAACGCAATCATGCCCGGGCCGCCCTCCGCAGTATAGTGGTTGACAAACATGCTTTCCCCGCTGAACATCCTGCCAAACATCTTGCCGGCGCCGCCGCCGACCGTTTCCATTTTCATATTTGGGGACATCCAGGACATCGCCCCTTTTTCGGTAATCATCTTTTCATTCGCTTCCAGTTCGCAGATCACAACGGGCAACGGTTCGCCCTCAATTGAATATTTCATTTTCGTATCCTCCTAATTTTTATTTCTATTTTCAAAGCCTGCCGGACAACTCCTGTGCGCTTACTTTATCAGCTCAACCGTTTCCCGGCAAATCGCCAGTTCTTCATTGGTCGGCACCAAAAGCGCCGTAACCTTGGAATCCGAAGTTGAAAGACGTACTTCTTCCCCGCGCGTTTTATTCGCTTCTTCGTCTAATGTCATGCCAAGGTAGCCCAGATAGCCGCAGATCTTCGCGCGCACCTTCCCGTCGTTTTCCCCGACGCCCGCGGTAAAGCAAATCACATCCACGCCGTTCATTGCTGCGGCATAAGAGCCGATATATTTTGCCGCACGGTAACAAAAAGCGTCAACTGCCGCTTTTGCGCGCCCGTTCCCTTCCTCCGACGCCTGATCCAGATCGCGGAAATCACTTGATACGCCGGACAGGCCGTATACGCCGGATTCTTTATTTAATACCTTTACAACCCCTTCCAGATCCAGGTTTTCTTTCTTTGCCAGAAATTCCACGGCGGAAGGATCGATATCGCCGGAACGCGTCCCCATAATCAGCCCCTCAAGCGGTGAAAGCCCCATGGAGGTATCCACAGATTTGCCGTCCTTTACAGCACAGATGCTCGCACCATTGCCAAGGTGGCAGACAATGGTTTTTAAATTATTATAAGGCCTGCCTAAAATTTCTGCCGCGCGCTTCGATACATAGCTGTGGCTGGTACCGTGGAAGCCGTATTTGCGGACCTTGTATTTTTCATAATATTCATACGGCACGCCGTAAAGGTATGCTTCCTGCGGCATAGTCTGGTGGAATGCCGTATCGAACACGGCCACCATCGGCACATCTTTTAATACCTGCCGGCATGCGCGCACACCTATCAGGTTTGCAGGATTATGCAAAGGCGCAAGATCGGAACATTCCTCTACAGCTTTTATAACCTCTTCATTAATTAGCGTAGAATTCGCAAATTTCTCGCCGCCATGTACAACCCGGTGCCCGACTGCATCAATTTCGTCTAAGCTTTTTAAAATACCTGTTTTTGTGTTTACCAATGCATCAAGCACCATTCGGACCGCTTCAGTATGTGTCGGCATGGGCGCTTCTATGATTTCCTTTTCCCCGCCCTTTGGCTGATACACTAGCCTGCCATCAATTCCAATCCTTTCACAAAGCCCTTTTGCAAGCACTTCTTCGCTCTCTGCATGGATAACCTGGTATTTTAACGAAGAACTGCCGCAATTAATGACTAATACATTCATGCTCTCTATCTCCTTATTTTGTTATATTTATAAAAAAAGTATAAACCTTTTTTTTATGGTAAACAATGTCAAATAGGGGATTCTCTGTATTTATTTGAGAACACATCTTACCATCACCGGAAACTCTTTATCCATGTAATCAGAGAATCATGATAAACATTATCTAAAACGTCCTTACGCATCTGATCAGTGACTGGTCCGTTTTTCTCCATAATTGCAAGGATCGCCTCTTGAAGCCCTGCAATCCTGCCTTTTTGAAATTCCTCACTGTCCTTTTGTACTGCTGACGGAATCTCTTTTTTCTGCTCAGACGCCTTTTCTGCCTGCACCTGATCCGATGCTTTTGCTTTGGAAGCGCTATTTGACGTTTCCCTTGCTTTTGATTCTGCCGTTATATTTACCTCTTGCACTTTTTCAGAAGTTTTTATCCTGGACGCGGCATCGCTTATATTTAGAACCACTGGCTGGGCTTCTTTTTGTGCGGCTGCGCTGCCGGATACAGGAAGCCAGATATCCCCCGCATTGGCTTTCACATTTATGACGATATTGCCGCCGGATACCGTTACACGCTCTCCAGACAAAGCCCCGGCATATTCGGACACATTCCCTGCTGGAAGCGTCATAACATAATCGCTGTCGTCATTATTAACCGTAACAAGCACGGATTCGCCGTTATAATTCCTTGAGAATGCATATTGGCGGTTTGTCAAAAGCAGCTCCTTATAATCCCCATAAGAAAGCGCAGGCGTATTTTTACGCACCTTGCCAAGCGCTGCAATCAGGCGGGTAAAAGAATTTTCCCGTATGGCGTCCTTATAATCCGAAAGCGAAAGGGCAGGGCGCAAAGAATCATCAGAAAAACGCTCCTTACGCCCTTCGATCCCAAATTCCGAACCATAATAAATAGATGGAACGCCCGGAAGCGTATAAAGTAAAATATGAACCGGGGCAAAATGCTCCTTTTTGTTTAACTTTGTATAAATACGCTCTACATCGTGGTTGTCCACAAAATTATACAGCTTTAACCCATCCGGCCGGTTCCCGCCCTTTGCGTATAAGTTCTTAACCGTATGGGCAATTTCAAAATAATTATGGTCATTATGCCCTGAATACAATGCCTTATGTAGCTGGTAATTCGTAACAGAATGCAGAGTGCCTTCATTGACCCAACGCGTATAATCACCATGGATAACCTCGCCCATCAGCCAAAAATCCGGTTTAACTTCATTGGCCACCGCGCGCAGCGCCTGCATATAATTAAAATCCAAAACATCTGCAGCATCCAGGCGGATGCCGTCAATATCGAATTCGCTAACCCAAAAACGGATGACATCACAGATATAATCCCGAACTGCCGGGTTATGCTGGTTTAATTTTACAAGCAGATCATACCCGCCCCAATTCTCATAAGAAAAACCGTCGTTGTACTGGTTATTCCCCCAGAAGTTTACATTACAGTACCAGTCTTTATATGCAGAGCCCTCCCTATTCTTTTTAATATCCTCAAAAGCAAAAAAATCACGTCCAGTATGGTTAAATACCCCGTCTAATATCACACGGATCCCCTGCTTATGGCACTCTGCCACATAATTTGCCAGATCCTCATTGGTTCCAAGGCGGCTGTCTAATTTTTTGTAGTCAGTCGTTTCATATCCGTGGCCAACAGATTCAAATAGAGGGCCAATGTAAATTGCATCGCAGCCTATTTCTTTTATGTGGGATATCCATGGGATTAATGTGTTTAACCGATGTTCGGGTGTACCGTAGTGATTCTCTTTGGGCGCACCGGAAAGCCCCAAAGGATAGATGTGGTAAAATACTGCCTCGTCATACCATGCCATATTTAAAAACCTCCTGTTTTTTCTGATTGTTTGTTATTATTATAGAGGTTTTAGTGAAAATAATCAACTGTTGACTCATTATTTTGGGAAATTACGGCGCCCTGGCATTTCCCCCTCCACCCGGATGACGCATTTTCCACATGCATTCACTACACAGGTATCTAAATACCGATCATAGCGCTTTGCCCCTTCCCCATAAGAAAGGTGCACATGCCCATGCACAAAATAACGCGGGCGGTATTTCTCCATCAGCCACAAAAATACCCGAAAACCCTGATGGGGCAAATCCCGCCCGTCATTGAGACGGAATGCCGGCGCATGTGCCACCAGGATATCAAACCCGCCCTTTGCAAAGATTTTGGGCACAAGCATTGCCGCCCGGCGGCGCATTTCCCATTCCGTATACTGGTGCGCCCCCTCCTTATAGCGCATCGAACCGCCAAGCCCCAGTATCCGGATCCCTTCATGCACATAAATCTTATCTTCAATACAAATACAGCCCTCCGGCGACGTCTGCCCGTAACGGCAATCGTGGTTCCCATGCACATAGAGCACCGGAACGGACGAAACCGTCGCCAGAAATGACAGGTACTGCGGATCCAAATCCCCGCAGGACACAATCAAATCAATGCCGTCAAGCTTTCCTTTTTCATAATAATCCCACAAAGACGCCGACTCCTCATCCGCAACCGCAAGGATCTTCATACACCCTTTTTCACCCCCTGCTGGCTGATTACCGGCTTCGCCTGCTCCTTCAATTCCCCTTCCTCCGGAATCGAACCGACCACATTTTCCGCCAGCCAGTCCATCGTCATAATCTCCTCCGGTGAAAGGCACGCGTCCGGATCGGAGAGCACCGTCCCGTCCTGCGAATACAGCACACCGGAAAACGGGTTAAACTGACCCATACAAATCGTCGATTTCAAAAGCTCCACCAGCCGCTTTGTCCCAATCGGCAGATACTTGGAGCAAACCACGTCAATCACGCCCGCCGACATCCCCCACCAGTAATTAATAGCCTTTTTCGCTCCTGGGTTTTCGTCATATTTCCAGGTCCCCTCCATAATCGTGCGGATCAGCTGCTCGTAAAATTTGCCCCAGTGCCACAGCGGCATGGCAAGGTTTCTCGGCCTTTCGCCGTCCATATGGTAAATACCGAAAAAACGCGACGCTTCCTCCGGGATCGCCATATCCCGTCCGGAAATACAAGACGAACCGTTTTCCCTTATTTTTTCCTCAATATCCCCCTCTTTTTTGGCAGTCCATTCCAGATAAACCTTCGCGCGCGGGTTAATCATCTTAGCCCCCAGCGCAAAAGCATTGATATTTGCAATCGATCCGTAAATCGGGTAATCCGCAATATATGTAAGCTTCGCATTTTCTGCCATGGCGCCCGCAATCGCCCCCATCAGAAATTTCGCTTCGTGCATTCTGGAATAATAGGTGCGGATATAACGGTGCGAGGTATTTAACGAACAGTTTAAAATCCGTACCTGCGGATATGCAATCGCCGCCTTTACGCTTGCCTGTGCAAACGGAGGAGTCGTCGTAAAAATCAGCCCGCACCCCGCGTCCACGGCATCCGCTAAAAGCTGCTCCGCATTCTCCTTCGTACCGTTCCCGTAGCAAACGGTGCTCACCTCATCCGCAAACGCCTGCTCCAGATACAGCCTGCCAAGCTCATGCGAATACGCCCACGCAGAAGTCCCCGGCGTCTTTTCGTAAATAAACGCAATCTTTAGCTTGCGTGAACTGTGCGAAAACAGCTTATGCAGAGGCTTTTTTTTGCGGTTTGGATCCATTTTTAAATCTACGCCCTCTTCCTCCTGCAAAAGCGCGTACTCCTCAAAGCTTTTTATAATCAGCTCCCGGATTTCATTTGCCGTCTTCCGGCACGCCTCGTCATACCCGTACAGCATAAGGAACGAAAGGAATGCATCACCCGGCGTAATAGACAGCTTACCGCCGCCATTTGCGCCAAATTCCGCCGCAAACCGAGTATAAACAGATCTGAATAAAAGCAGCTCTTCCTGCGTCCAGCATTCCCCCGGCGCTTTGCCCACAGCCGCCTGCAGCTTCGCAAAGCTTCCCTCCCTAGAAAACCAGATATCATGCATCGGCGCGGCCTTATAAAATTCCATAAATTCATAATAAATCCGGTTTTCCGGTTCCATTGTACGCTTCGGCACAATCCGGACGACCTCCCCGCGAATCGAATCCGCGCCAAAATATTTCATCACGCTGACCCGTTTGTTGCCCTCTTCCACATAAAACCAGTTCATATATTCATAAGCCCGGATTGGCTCGCGGATCCCATCTATTACATGGGACGTGCTAAGCTGCGCCCATTTTGCGGCAAATTCGGTCGTCTCACGTAATATCGGCATAAAGTTCCCCGCAAATGAGCTGCTCCTGCCCACCGTTTTCGTCCCGGCCACCCGTTCGAGCGGAATCTGCACCATGCCCAACGGCTTCTCCGAATAAGACCCCTTCTGGGGCAGCAGATCGTCCAAAACAGGAAGCGTCGGCTTTTCCCCGCGCAGCAGGCGTGCCTGGTAATCCTTTTTCCCCAGCTTAAACGCCCTGGCATACTCTTCCCTTCCCATAAATGTCCTTTCCTTATATTTTCACAAAATACATCTGGTACGCCCGGTATTCCCCCATTTTAGACGGAACCGGAACCCCTGCTTCCATCAGCGCGTCCGACGCATAAACCTTCCCGCTGTGCTGCTCTTTATAGCTGCACCCGGGTAAAAGCCCCTTTAAGCGGATATAGCTCACCGTCATATTCCCATGTATCTCCTGCATGACCACACTGACAAGCGCTTCTGACCCATCCTCCGAAACAAATTCCCAAGCCCCGGCCTCTTCGGCGCACGGATCTGTCAACCGGTAATAAAGCCCGTCCAGCACCAGATGCGCATACTTCTTATAATCCCGGATCTGTTCCCGAATCTTTTGTTTTTCCCGTTCGTCCAGCGCCGCCAAATCCAGCTCATACCCAAACGTACCCGCCATGGCTGTCACGCCCCTAGTATGAAATGGCGTCACCCGTCCGGTCTGATGATTCGGCGCTGCCGAAACATGCGCGCCGACTGCCGAAACCGGATACCCAAACGAAGTCCCGTACTGAATCCGGACACGGTCTATGGCGTCCGTATTATCGCTGCACCAAATCTGCGGCGTATAATAAAGCATCCCGGCGTCAAACCGCCCGCCGCCCCCGCTGCAGCCCTCCAGCAGGATATCCGGATAACGCTTCATCAGCCGTTCCAGAAAATCATAAAGCCCCAGCACATAATCATAAGCCACCCTGCCCTGATCCTTCGTATTACACGAATACAAATCGCTTAGGCTGCGGTTTAAATCCCACTTAATATATTCTATATTGCACGCGTCCAGAATATGGCACATCTTTCCGAAAATATGATCGACCACCTCCGGCCTGGAAAAATCCAGCACCAGCTGGTTGCGCCCCCGGACCGGGTTCCTCCCCGGAATCGTAAGCGCCCAGTCCGGATGTTCCCGGAACAGATCGCTGTCCTCATTCACGCCTTCCGGCTCAAACCAGATCCCGAATTTCAGCCCCAGCCCGTTAATCTTTCGGATCAAAGCATCAAGCGGCTCGCCCAGCTTCTTCTCATTCACATACCAGTCTCCCAGCCCGCTGTTATCATCATCACGCTTCCCGAACCAGCCGTCATCCATCACCAGCATCTCAATCCCCAGATCCGCCGCCTGCCTTGCCAGCTCATACACATTCTTACCGTTAATATCAAAATACGACGCTTCCCAGCTGTTCAGCAAAATCGGCCGCACACAATCCCGGTACTTCCCCCGGCAAAGATGCTTCCGGAAGCAGGCATGCAAATCCTGCGACAGCCCCGAAAGCCCGTTCCCGCTGTACGCACAGACCACCTCCGGAACAAAAAACACCTCTCCCGGCTCAAGCGGATAAGAAAACATCTCATCCGAAAGCCCCAGAAGCGCACGCGTCTGGTTAAACTGATCCTTCTCCACTTCCCCCTTAAAACTGCCGCTGTACACAAAAGACATCGCATAACAGCTTCCCGTATCCTCCGTCGTACCGCGCCCCGCCAGAACAAACATCGGATTATACTGATGGCTGGACGTCCCCCTGCGGCTTCCGATCACCTGCGTCCCGTGCGCCACCGGAGTCCGCTGCACATTCCGCTCCATCGCATGCCGCCCATAAAAACAAATCAAATCATACTCCCCGCCCACAAAATCCAGGCATGCCGCCTGCGCCTTCTTCAGATAACATTTCCCCGCGCCGTGATTCTTAATACAGGCGCTCCTTGTAATCACATTCTGTTCCGGCAAAACCCCGTAAAAAAGCGTCACCTCAATCCTACTCGTCTCATCCAACAGATCAATCTCCAGCGTATCCGCCTCATCCTCCCCCGCATAAACGGCAGGAAGCCCCGGCAGAGCATACTTCCCCTTCCGGATACGATGCCCCTGATAACGGAAATCACACCCATAAGACCCGTCGGCATTGCGGATCACCACCGCCGTATTCCGAAAATCCCCCGTCCCCTGGCAGGGCAGCTCCTGCGGCAGCGCGTCCATCGAATACGCCCGGTCATTCCCCGCATCATAAGGATTTCCGGAAAACCCGCGGTCCGCATACTGAAGCAGATAATCCATACACCCCTCCGTACGCCTCCCATAATAAAGATGCAGCAAAAACCCAAATCGATCCACCTGCATCTGATATGTAGAAGATTTCGTATGTAACGTAAACGTATTCTTCCCTTTATCAAATATAATTCCCATATTCATGTCCTCCTTCTCAGTAATCCCAAAGCGTGCTTAAAAACCATTCCCGTCATCTGTCAGAAAGCATTTTTCAAACACACTCCAGCCGGAAAAAATAATAAAGAAAATTATGTTGTTACCCATCAACAACCCTCTCACACATCTACTCAAATGACTCTACATCTTATTGTAGAGAT
>OFGE01002243.1_pt1 | contig 14638 bp, 16 predicted proteins | sample 1521681 | NCBI WGS metagenome assembly OFGE01 (sample SAMEA3504093, study PRJEB24116) | mouse gut metagenome | biome: mouse gut; feature: mouse-associated habitat; material: faeces | place: Denmark | collected 2011 | reverse complement strand
TGCGCAGTATCTCCCTTTCGAGGGCATTTTCCGCATTGCGATGTTCAACATCAAGACGCAAGGCAAGCCTTATGGCATTGATATTGTCACGCATGGTCTGGAGCCGGTTATAACTCATAGCCGTCAAGTATTTCGGATATTTCTCCCAACAGTTCGGTCAGCATCGGCTGGTGTGTTTCGCGGTCAAGGAAATCGCCGTTGACCTCATAGCGGTCAAGAATGTCATGCACGCTTTTCTTTGTAAGCAGATGCACGGCGAAATCGGGCCAGTATTCTTCAGGGAGCCGTGTCCACAGGCTTTCCTCTATGACGCTGTAAATAATGTCATAGCGGGACACATACAGTCCGTCAAGGAGTGTGCGCATCGCCATTTCCTGTGCGATAACCGGGTCATGACCTTCAAGGCGCAGGGTTACAAACGTGTCGTATGCCTCGTCAACACGGGCATCCACAAATTTCTTATTGGTGTATTGGGGAAAATAATGGTCACGCAGATGACCCAGAAGATAGACGCGGTAGCCGTCCATCTCCCGTAATTCAACATCTTGTTTCATCGGGTTCTTGGAATAGTGGTTTACCGGCGTCCTATGTGTCTTTCAATGGGATATAAGAAAAGGACACCGGGTATCCCTCCCGATGTCCAACCACTAAATCCAAGTCATAAATTTGAAACAAAAACATTATGACGTTGAATTGAGTGCAAAGTTAACAAATAAATCGGAATCGGGCGGGATAATTGGTGTTAATTTGTGTATGGATCAAGCGGTTCAGAGCTTGTGTGTCGGTTATGCGAAAGCGTCAATCACGCTTTTCACAATCAGGTTGTAGAGTTTTTCCTCGTCACGGCTGAGGTCGGTGGGGTGGAGTCCGGTGGTTACAATACCGAAGCCATTGTAAATACACTCTCCGTTGCGGAAGTTGTGGCGGCGCGAAGGTTTGCCGGGAGCTATTTTGCTCCCCCACTTGCCGTTATACCGGAGGATCTCTTTGTTGTGGCACATCTTTCGCCACACACCGAATGGTATGCCGTTCTGCACTACCAGCGGATAGGAGATTAGTTTTTTCGCATAGAGATTTATGGCTAACTGTTTGGTCTTAGCCATGTCGAAGCCGAGTTCGTCCTCTGCATGGATTTCAAGGAGCATTGCGTTGAATAAATGAGGCCCATCGGAAATTTCAAAGATGATGCCATCTTCATAGCGTTCATTTTCCTTGAGATCGACTGATTCCACACCGGCACAGCTATCTTCAAGGGTTGCGATTGCGCTTTTGAGGCTCTCGCGGACTTCGGTCAGCTCATCTTCTGTGAGGTTTTCTTTGATTTCCTCCACAGGCATTTCAATCACGGCCTGCATTCTCTCGGAAATCTGATGGAGAAAAGTGTTGATAAGTTCGCCTTGAAGCCACTCTTCATACTCTTTCCTGTCGGCGGGGCCATGCTGCACGGCATGGCGGATTGTACCTTTAGTCAGCACGGGCAGCCATGCACGACGCACTTTTACAGGGATTGCCAGATAGTAGTAGAGATTGAGGAAGTCCAGTTCTCCGTCTATTGCCGGACGCATGGCGTTGACAACAGTATGGCTCATCTTCCAGAGATCCTTGATTGTGGCGAGTTGTTTTTTGTCCTGCACACTCTTTTTGTAGCCAACAAGTTTGTCTATGTTACGCATACGGAACTTGAAATTGTGGGCATACATCAGTCGCATATCCATTGAGGATGACATGATAAACGACTCGTCGGGAGTGTAGATTGACTCGATGACCCCGCCGTTTGTCCATGTCACGGCATAGCCGTTGCCAAGGTAGTAGCCTTCGTGTTTTTCGTTTGCGCCGATTGCTCTGGCGATGGTGTCTGCCGTGAGTTCGTGGTCGGTCACGACTGTTATAAGATTTTTCTGTTTCATATTTATGAATTTTATCGGGTGGATTATTTTGGAGATAGTGGTTTTTGCGGTAACGACATCGGGAGTTCCGGACCTCCCTTATGTCATTTCAGCGGGTTTTGATTACAGCTTCGGTCCTTTGGGCTTGCGCTGCTGTTTAGCCTGATTCTCGTCTTTCGGCGCGGTCTGGTATTTCTGGAGCGGTTCGGCAACATGCTTGGTAGCCTCATTAGTCAGACCGTCATTGTTGACCGCTTTCTGTGTCTTTGACTCCTCCCCAACCTTGACGCGGGGGTCGTTGAGGGATGTTGTCGGACGCTGTTTTTCGGGATTGAACTGGAGATAGACGGTGCATTTCTGCCCCTGCTTGTCAACCATATCAGTCATTTCGACAACCTTGCCGGCAGTGTAGTCAGCCTGCTGTTGCGGTGTCATCGGAACGCCCGCCCATTTTGTTATGGGCTTGATGTTACCGTCCTTTGTCAGCCACGAGGACTGTTGCTGCCCCTGACTGTTGCCTTGCTGCTGGTTCTGCTCCTGTCGTCGCGCGCCGCCGGGTACAAACTCGACGCCCTTACGGTCAGCCGACACCTGCAACACCACATTGTAGGTCTTGCCGTTCTTGTCGGTAATCTGTTTAGGCGGGAGGGCTTTACCTTTCTTCAGTTCGCTTATTTCTGCCATAGTCAGTTTTGTCTGCCCGATGGTGTCCTTGATGAACACGGCCTTTACGGGCACCGATACAATCTCGTTGGTAAGACGGTCAACGCTGACATAGGAGGGCTTGACTTCCCCGGTGGCTTTGTCAACAAGGTCAACGACCTTGCCCAGATTTCCAGTTTCGCGCAGTGCCGCCTTGTCCTCTTTTGTGAACTTGTACCCCTCAAACTCTTGGTCGAGTTTGGGCTCGCGGTGTATGAAATGGGGCACAACTTTCACATTGCCGTCGGCATCGGTTCTGAAAGAGAGTCGTGCGTCAATCGGGAATTTCTCCCCGCCGAAATTGGGCGTGACGGTCACGATTTGCGACTTGCGGTTGTAGAGCATCTCGCGGAGGTCGCCCGACTTTTCAAGCTGGTCGCGGTCTATGCCCCATTTCTCCTTGAGCATTGTCCAGTCGATTTTGCTTTCGTCGATGGCGTGATACTTTGGCTGTTCAGTTTGTGCAGCCTGTTCCTCCGCCGGCTTCTGCGCCTGAGTTTCGGTTGTCTTATTCTCCTGAGCCTGTTCCTTGACGTTTGTCTGCGTCTGCTGTGGGACATCGACCTTGAAGTCTTTGAGAATTTCAGCGTTTGTTTCGGGATCCTTGATAAAGTCGCCCATCGCCTGACCCACGCTGTCGTAGCGGTCCGCCGGGACTTTGAAAAATCCGAATGTGGAGGGGTTCTTGCACTGGCGGATAAAGTTGGAGAGAAAAGCCTCCAGCGGGTTCTGACCTTTGGAGAATTTCACGAGGTCGGAGAGTTTCGCCGATTTTACATCGGTCATCTTGGGTGTGCCGTCCTCATTGAGTCCGGTCACTGCGCCTACCTGCCCGGTTTCGTTGTTTCGGGCAATCAGCACTTCTTCATTTTGGTCTTGTGCCATAATTAAAAGAATTTTTGGTTAGAAACTTGCGCCGTTGCCGACGCGATAATTATTGTGTGTATGGATTGTCTATGCGTTGCGGGTTGCGAACAGTTCCATTATATCCGCCTTGCGGTAGCGGATAGTGCAGTTGGTTCCCTCCCCGGTCTGTGTGTAGGGCAATTTGCCCGACATACGGTAATTGTATAGGGTCTTGCGAGATACATGGTATCTGGCGCGCACCTGCTTGTCTGTCCAAGTATCTTCGTCCGGGTCAAGTATACCGAAGCCTTGAAAAGCCTCCATCACGGTTTTAGCGACTGACTCGATACGGCTGTCAACACCGGTTCTTATCGCCTGTACCTCTGCTCTCAGTTCGGAAAGCATCTGGCATACCATCGTAAATTCTGCTGACTTCATGAGAGATATTTTTGAGGTTCAACCATAGTGTTTATTTCAGTGGACTTTTTCAAGTCCATTCCGGGCATCTGACGGGATAGTTTCGTGCCGGAGATTATCAGCGTTTTTGTTTCCATTTTATTTCTTGGGTTTAGTGTTACGCTGCGAAGTTCGGCAGAAATCAAAATCCGTGTCGGGTACGTTCCCGGAACATTCCTACTTTATTTAACTTTCATTAAGGATTTAGCCCTTGTTATTCTACTTTTGGTAGGGGTACAGGAGTCACTGCACCAGCTTTTATGTCGATTAGCCGGTGAGCCTTTCTGAAATATATTTTTCAGTGGGAATGAAATCCGTGAAGCCGGATAAAACAGTCCTGATTTGGTTCGATTCGCGTTGCAACCCGAACCAGACAGTCGTCAATTTTGGTTCGGTTCCACGTGCTACCTGAACCAGATTGAACGGCTGGAGTGATGTTTATCCGTTGTGGATTTGACATAGAAACAACCGGAATATGGCTGTTTGTTTATGACAATTTTTCAAGTTGGGTAATGTTGGGTAATCGGTGTGTAACCGTGGGAAATCGCTCATTTTCAGCAATCTTTTTCCGCTGTCGGAATGTTACACGGACAAAGCGACAGCCCCGATATATCCCAAACGGGCACAGCTATCCCCGGCCCATAAAAATATGATGATGGCAACCCATAGTCCGGAATATGGATTGCCATTGCTGTATTCAGGGCAATTTCAAAATCACTAAATCCAATGTTATATTATGGAATACATTACCATTGAACGCAGCGTCTATGACGCTATGGTAGCCACTCTTGCCGAGTGCCGTTCAATTCTTGGCAAAGCAATCAGACGCTTGTCGGGGAATGAACGGCAGGAGTGGATAGATAATATTTCGGCTCAGTCAATCTTGCGGCGATCACAGCGGGGCATGACGCTACTCCGAATGGAAGGAAAAATCGGTTACTCGATAATTGAGGGCAAGGTTTATTATCCGGCAGAAGAAATTGGTCGTCTGCTCTATCATTGCAAGGTTGATTATGAGTGAAAATAATCAGATATTAAGTAAGGATGAACAGCGCGATGTTTTCAAAATCATATCTGAAATCAAAGCCTGTGCCAAAGAGCTGGCAGAACGCTCACGCCCTATGTTTGACGGAAACCGCTTTCTCTCGGACTCCGAACTTGCCAGACGGCTTGGTGTGAGTAAATCCACACTCGCCAACTATCGCCTCAAGGGGATATTCGGTTATTATTCACTTGAAGGCAAAATCCTATATGCCGACACCGAAATTGAGGACTACCTCAAAGAGAACTACCACCCGCCTTACCGATAAGGCTATCCAACGGCAACGCCCCCGATAATCCATTGAGAATTACCGGGGCGTTAGCCATATCATCACCGTTTTGTCGGACTTTTTACGTAGAAAAACCGACAAAATCAGATTTTCACTTTGTGTTTTTGATGAGTTTTACTTTGTTAAATTGATTAACAAAACGGACAAAACCACATTTTCAATCATTTCAAAACCATCTACTCCCACGTTTTCAAGGGAAACAATCATACAATAATATTTGCTATTACCTGATCTAATCCAAATTCAATAGCCTTTTCTGTAACTATCCCGCCAAAACCTTTTATGGCTCGTAAGGCCTGACGAAGGATTTTAGGCGATGGCATTTTACTATCCAGTTCCTTCTGAATTTCATCAAGATATTCGGTAAATTCCACTTCGTCAATATTTAATTGGCTTTTCAAAGAGTTCAACTGGTTTACAAGCTCCTGAATTTGCTGCTTTGAATCTGGAGATATTGTAATATGTGCGTCATCTCCTATAACCATATTATTATTGGATACATTCATATCGCCAGTCCCTGTATGGACGGCATTGGCATAAATTGTTGTATTCATAATTTTATTTATCTTTTCTTGCCCAACTGATGAAATATCAATATCCAATTCCAGCTCATTCTTGATTTTAATGATAAAATCAAGCAATGTAGATTTGATTCGTTCTAACATTCCTATCACAGATTGAGATGGAATAATAACCCATGCTTCAGTCGTCCTATGCCAGTCTCCATCCAAGACTTCATCAACATATCTGTAAATAGAGGATGGCATACTTACTTTTAACATCTGTCGTTTATTATCAGGAGAAGGTGCGGTATATGCCTCCAAGGTTGAAACTGCTTCTCTAAACTGGACTACGGAAACAAGAGACTGAACGTGTTCAGGTAATACATCGGTTGGTATTGTAAAATTTTCCCACATGCCTCCTCCTGCCATAATATTAGCTTTTAGAGTCCCGCATCCAATATGACGATATTCTGGTACAACCGCATCTAACGGATAGCCATATTGCTCACTCTTTAGCCACCTTTTGAGATTGTCATTGTCCAGTAAAGAGACAAATAATTGAACTTGAAGCATAACAGTTGACAAATTCTCTCCATTTGTCAACCCACTAATAATTCTTTCGGCTAATTTCTTCTTATCATCCATACTACTTCATCTCACCTCTAACGATTTTACATGATCCATCATGCCAATCACATTTTTCAAAACCAATTCAGATGACGGGATGGATTTATATGCAAGTTTTGAGAGTTCATCTTCATAAATGTCAACGAGTTTGTGATGCCATATATCTTCCAAACTGCTAAAAAGCGGCGAATCGGTAATTGGACGTATATTCCAACCGTCAGGATAATCAAACATATCCTTGTCATGTCCAAGTAGAGATTTTAAATCTGATGAAAAATCATTAGAATAGAAATATTGCCGGCACTCAGAATCATTCATAAGGAAATAAAGGTCGTAAAAATGCCTTATTTTCTTTGTTAATTCACTCTCAAAGTCTTTAGCCATTGAAAAGCGAAGAAGGGATACAATCTTTTCCGTAGCAGTTCTTTTCTTATCAAGAACTTTCATACAGAACGTCCCAAGTCCATATGTATCAACAAGATCTTGATGTCCAGTATTGAACAAGAATACTCGTATGAAATTGTCTATGACGCAATCATCATACGGGTATGGGTTGGCGAAAGAATTTATCTCAACCATGATTTGGCCGAGTTTTATGCTATTGCCTGTAACCGAGTCATTCAATTCGGGTATTCTATCATATCCATATATTGCCTTATAGAAACTGGATCCTTTGCTTGTAACTCCCGGTGTAGGTATTTCGTCAAGTCCGACTGTCATTGATTTTGCGAGACGCTTTATAAGCTTCTTCCTTTGGTTACCATTCAAAGATGTGGCATTAACGATTGCAATATCTATATCCTCCGAGAATCGTGACCCAATATTGTGAGCTTTAGACAAACTTGTGCCGCCTTTGAATATTGCACGATTGTCTTTGTCAGATAGGGCGAGTAATTTCAATGATCGCGTTATCCAATAATCCTTCTCCACAAATATCGGGGATATATTAAGATGTTGCGATGCAGCAAGGACAGCATCAGCAAATAGTTTTTTATTTTCGTGCAGGTTCATATATTCTCCATTTTAATTTGTTGGGAAGTGTCGTATCGCTTATTGGAAGGCGATATTTGGATATACCTGTCAAAGATTGCCGTAAAGCGTTTACCAGTTTTGCCGGACAATCAAGTTTCTCCATGATAGCACCTAATAATGCCCTGACAAACGGAGGGTAAGAAAGAGCATATTCAGTCATGCCTTTTTTTTCTATGCTGCTTAAATTCCGAATTATACAAATAATACGTTTACAGGCTTCATCAACAGTCGTTCCGGGTATGGCTTTTATAAATTTAATGCAATCCAATAGACGTAGCAGGTCCACTGAATCTTCATTGATTTCATTTTGTTGCAGGACAAACGATATTTTATAGTCGCCTCGTTTCAGTGGTCGTCTATAATTATTTGTGCCTATTTGAATTTCCGATGAGATTTGTGTAGTCAGGGAATATTGGGAAAATGCACTTGCACCAGTAAGATACCCAATCACACGACCATCCTTTATTAAAAACTCCTTCGCTATTTGGGAGGGAGAAGGTTTCAACTCCCCAAATATAGTTTTACGAGGCTTATAATATCTGCCGTTGGATAGTTTTGAGATTTCACCCCGTTCCACCATGCGTTGCAAGGCCCTTGCAGCCGCTTCACGCTGACTAACATCGCAGTCAAGGTCATAAGCCGCAAAGACAAAATCATCGGGATACCCTGAGATTTCTCGTTTTATTCTTTTTGCTATCGTCATCGGTAAATATGATTTACTGTGCAAAGTTAATAAATTTGTCGGATTTTTGCCGTAGAAAAACCGACAAAATTTCCTCTAAAGTCCTAAGAATATTTGGTGGAGCGGAAATAAATTCGTAACTTTGCAATCATAGAGAACTTTTAGAACAAGGGAAGATGTTGCTAAGGTGTTAGATAGCCAGAGCAAAACGCCCCAAATCGCTAAAATATAGCAGTGTAGTCAACGGAGTTTTTCTCCTTTAGATAGCCAGTAATAGTCTGATAGTCAAAGCAATATTGGATTCAGAACAATTCTGGTGGCACCACCAGTTAAAATGCTGAAAATCAGAGAGTTAGATAAATTCTGACTCTCTTTTTTTATGCCGTTTTTGCCCGAAATACACCACGAAAACGCAGACTGTGTAAACCAACGTGTAAACCGTGTCAACCACAGTAAACGTAATCTGTTACAAGTCTAAAGTGCTTAGTAACAGCGAATCACCTCTAATGCTGAGGGTGAACAAAGACCGAAAACGTAAATATGTCAGTCTTGGCATATCCGTACTTCCTGAACATTGGGACTTCTCAAAGAATCAGCCAAAGGCAGATTGTCCCAACAGAGAGTACATCGAAATGCTCATAGCCGATAAGATTAAAGAATATTCGGCTAAAATAATAGAGCTAAAGGCTAACAATCAAGAGTTTACTGCAACTTCTCTCGTTGAGAGAGTCTGTGTAAACCGTGTAAACCGACAGACGGTAGGCGACTTTATCACAAATCACATCAGCCATCTAATGACGGCAGGTTGTAAGAGTTACGCATTGTCAATCAGACAGCTATATAACTCAATGGTCGAATTCAACCGCCACCTTGATATTCCGTTTGCAGATATTGACGTAGCTTGGCTTAGACGCTATGAGCTTTTTCTAAGGGAGAAACGTTTGGCAGAGAATACAATCGGAATACGTTTCCGCACTCTCCGCTCAATCTACAATTTGGCGATGGAGGAAAACGTGGCTTCTCCTGACAGCTATCCGTTCAAGAAGTTCAAAGTGTCGAAACTTCATCAGGAAACAGCCAAGCGAGCCTTATCAAAAGAGGATATTGAACGTGTGCTGTCCTACAAGTCCACAAATCGCTATATGCGCTTACCTATTGACATCTTTGCTTTCACTTACTACTGCGGAGGAATCAACTTTGTGGATATAGCGCATCTGACAAGGGCAAATATCGTGGACGGTCGTTTGATATACAAGCGTCAAAAGACCAAGAAGCTGATAAAGATTCCGCTTCAATCGCAAGCCGTGGCACTCATAGATAAGTACCGCAATGATGAATCGCCCTATCTCTTTCCGATTCTGTCAGCGTTCCACAAGACAGAAGTTCAGCAAGCCAACAGAATCCACAAGGTAATCACAAAGGTTAATGACCGCTTGAAACAGATTGGAGAATCTCTGAATCTGCCTATCACACTAACGACCTATGTAGCACGGCACAGTCAGGCTACGGTGATGAAACGTGCCGGAGTGTCAACAGCTGTAATTCGTGAGATTATGGGGCATAGTTCTGAACGAGTTACGCAGATTTATCTTGACAGCTTCTACAATGAACAAGTGGATAACGCTCTGAAATCTCTTTAATGCTTAAATAGTCCTGCCTATCATAACGATAGGTGGGATTATTTTTTTAACTTTACACTAAAATTCCAATTATGAAAGAACTTGATTTTTCGCAATACAATACAGCGATAATTATTGGCAATGGATTTGATATAAATTTAGGTTTGCCTACTGGTTATGAAAACTTTATAGAAAGTGCTCAATTTGAGACGCTGATAAACAATGGCAATCAACTTGCTGTGCATTTGAAAAACAATTATAATTTAAAGAATTGGATTGACATAGAAAAGGAGCTTTCATTATATTCGATGGAGGGTGCTACCGAATCTTACAAAAAAGAATATGATGATTTATCGGCGAGCCTTACCGATTATATCAATGATATTGACTACTTAAAAATGAAAAAACATGGAGCCGCATATGATTTGATGCACCAAATAGCTAAAGGCAAGAGTTTTATAATATTGGATTTTAACTATACGAAGTCAATTAGGCTATTGCTTTCTAATTTTGGACTTTCTGATGAAAGAATTGAGCTATGTCATTTAAAGGTACATGGTGAAGCAGAAAAAAGGAATATCGTTTTTGGGGTTGAGGACAAAGCTCCTATAAAGCCTGAGCATGTTTTTATTAGAAAGGCATATAACAAATCATTTAAGGCTTTAAATTTTACGGAACTATACAAGAATGTAAGTTCGGTGATGTTTTTCGGCCACTCATTAGGAGAATCAGACCATACTTATTTCAAGGCGACGAAAGAGGCTGCGGTGACGTGTCCCCGAAAGGACAAAGGAAGTGCTGTCGGCTATATTTCGCTAAAGCCGACGGTTGTTGCTGTCGTCCTATCAAGGTCGGCAGAGGGCGTAGTTCACCCTTTCCCACATCGTGCCGAAAGGCAACGACATGAGGGGCATCCGTTCCTTATACGGGACAGATACAAGGGCGGTTGTGTCTTACTTTGCAATAAGGTAAGGCATACGCATTTTTTCTTCTTTTTAATTGATTGTTTTTGACGTACAGATTCTGTACGGGCACAGCTGTGGCTGTCGCAAAATTCAGCTCGTATAGGCTCTATGACAGTTTATGTCTGTGCCGTTCTTTTTTCTTCTGCCGTTGTTCCACGCATTTAATCCGTTGAGCATCGCTTCCTTAGTGCGAGTTGATATCGGGTTAAACCGTTGCGGTTCGTTCCGCATTCAACAGCAGGTTCTTCATAGTGATGCCGGAAACAGTGTTCCGGTCTTTCTGATTGAGGTACCTCTTTTTATTGTTACAGTGTCAATATCGGGCATGGCATCCGTCAGGGAGCATCGTTCCTGTTCCGGTCTATAAAGCTGAACGTGTCGCTTCGGGCGTGCGCTGCCTTCAATCGTTACATAAAGATAACAAAATTATCCGAAACTTCCAAATCTGCACAATCTCCCGTCGGCGGTTGACAATGTCGGCTATCGTGTGTTATGATGTAGGTGTGTCGATAGCGTCCACAAGTGTCACACCTGAACATAGGACTGATGTCGGTGTAAAGTTCGGGGAAGTACCCGCACACCGATTTGTTCGCAAGGTATTGCGCATCCGGCAGCAAAATTCAGGCACACACTTCCGGGTGTTGTGCGTCGGTTTGTCCGACCCTTTGGGGTCGGCTCATAGAGAGTCAGCCCACTCTTGGGCTGCGGGGTATGTCTGCGGCGGATAACGGCGCGACCGTCACGGCAGAGCAATCTGACGCTCCGCTATGGTCGCAAAACTTGCCACCGCAATCTCTATAACTCAAAGAAAGTTGAAAAGGTTTACGGCCGCCTCGATTTTTAACACTTTGTCCGGCTATTGCCGGTATATGCCCGAGAACGGTTTTGTTTTCGATGGTAAAAATTAGATATTATAAGACATAAGAGTATTATCCATATAACACTCAGGATAAATAACCTTAAAATTATCTTTCCCGATAACATTTCTGTCTTTTATACATATCTGGATTGGCGGCTTTAAATCTAAATACGCTCTTCCATTAGGGAAAATACGATCTTGATAATCTTGGATGTTGATACAATCCCTAAATTCGGCTCTTATAGCTATATATGGGAAATTCTCGCCCATAATATTTTCAGCGTGAGTTAAGACTTTCTCAATAGTCGCTTTACTTTTAGGAAAAGTTTTGACGTACTCATCTCTCCATGCGGCGAACATTATTAAATCCGATGGTTCCAGCAAGTTTAATACTTTCTCTGGTGGAAGAGAGATTTCCGATTGAGCAATTATATATCCTTTCCCGGCATTTAAATAAGATACGCGTCCCCAAAAATGAGCAGAATTGATAAAAGTATCCCAATAGTAATAGCCCCTTCCAAGCCACCTATCTCTTTGGTTGCCTAGAAAAGGTCCATTCGCCTCAACGTAATCTACGTTATCGCAATCTTCGAGTGTCTGATAAAGAATACCCAATGTATTTAACGTAGTTGTGTGTTCTCTTTGAGACTAGATTGGAGTCCCGTAAGGTTTAATGTGGGTATGAGTATGGGCGTCTCAATATTGGCCTGAAGCGTTACAGAACTAACGAAAGAGCGCACATAAGGGAATACGATAGCAAGACTGTTTGGGAAGAAGTAATCTGGTATTTCATCTATCTGCAAGGGTTCTTTAAATTCAAATACCGCCTCGCAAATAATTTTTACAATCACATTCACCCCCTCACCCTGTGTGGCTGTAAATGCGAAACGGAGACGATAAGTACTTGTCGTTGGATCAAAGATTCCAGATGGAGAGAACGATAAATCCAATGGAGACTGATCAGAGAAAAGTCCCATGTTCATTTCCACATTTGTAAATGTGTAGGATTTAAACGCAAATGCAGCGGGAGTAGCCATTCGATATTATGTATAAAGAAAAATCCAGATTATAATCTGGATTCATGTTATAGTTTACTAATTCTTGTTGGTTTGAATGCCGTTTGTTCTGAATTGTTATAGCATAAACATAATCGTAAGCATCGACTGTGGAGAGGCATTCATTCTCTAGCCGATTCAAATCCGCCGACTTCTGCTTTTCAGAAGCACAGACTCGATAGTGTTTTAATGCTACTAAAACGGGATCCATATCTTTAGTGTTTCGCTTTGCGAAGTTACAAACAATTTTTGGAATAGCCAAACTTTTATGACTAAGTTTATCTATTCATTCGTCATTATAACCAATTACGTCCTTAATAGGTTCATTAAGAACACCTACAATCATGTCAAGTTATATATATAATCGCGTTTGGCGTTCAGCTCTATTACTTTTTTGGAACCCGAAAGAAGTTAGAGACTGTCCGCAATTTCTTCGTTAAGAATCGCGAATATGAAGTATATGGTGAGGCAGAAGATTCTCAGCTCAATCCTTATGTAGCAGAAGAAGGCTCCAGCCTACACACTCTTATCAAGGAGTTGAATGAGTACACCAAAAAGAACCACGGCACCACAGATTTTTCGGTCATTCAAAACAAGACTGACCGAAAAATCAATGTCTTGTATGATAATGCAACGTCACGTATTGCATTCCCTACCTATGTAGGTCTCATGGGTACTTTCATTGGTGTATTCCTTGGCTTGTTATTCTTCACTATCGGCTTGGGAGCTTCTCCGAATGGTGAGGGCATTACTGACGAGACTATTGGCAATCTTATTTCCGGTGTTCTCGTTTCGATGTCAACAAGTTTCATCGGTTTGCTTCTTACGACGATTACTCATCATCTTGCAGCTGAGACTCAAAGGGTGGTTCGTGAAGACAAGAACGAGTTCTACGAGTTTATTCAGAATGAACTTATGCCGACCCTCGGTGTCAGTATGGTTGCCGCTATAAATAAGCTGCACCATACCATCAATCTCTTTGAACCGTCGTTCAATAATGTAATCGACCGCTTTCAGGCAACATTTGACTCTTGCACTCAACGCTTCGGGTCTGCTTTTGAGCAGAACGTAACCATCGTTTCCGAAGCTGTGCGCGTTATGGGTGAAAATATGGACAAAATCAATGAGAATGTTGACCTGCAAGCTCAACTTCTCAAGACTCTTCGCTCTCGCGGTGTCGTTGAATCCCTCGATGCTTTTGTTCGTGCTTCGCAGAACTTTGACCTAGTTACAACGGCTCTTAATCGCTTTGAGGTCACTCGCAACGCGATCAAGGATGTTACCGTTGAACTTGTCAACACGCAACGCCGTTATAATGAATCACTCGAAATTCCGCTTAATGTTGCCAATAAGCTCAATCAGATACTCTCACGCATTACTGACTTTGAGAAAAGCATTAATGCTCTTGGTCGCAGTATAGAAAAAACTGACCTTCTTGGTAACACCGAAATTGAAGCCCTCAAACAAGCAATTACTGCTATTAAGAAAAAGCAGAAAGTCGCTGTTGAGGCTATGGAAGTATCCGACGGACATCTTGAAAATATTTTCAAGATGCAATCCGAAGCTATCGTTAAACTCGGCCGTACTTACGAAGAAAGTTTCGCCACCTATGCCGAGAGGTTCCAGAACATTCTCGATGGTCTAGAAAAAGAAATGCTTGAACGCCGACGCGAGATTGTGGTCGCTATCGAGGAGAAATTCTCTCTTGACCAGATTCAGCAAGAGTTCTCTCAACTTAGCAAGCTGAAAAAGATTGAGGAATTGCTTACCTCAATCAACACTAAAAGTTCTCGTGAAGAAGTAGATAAAACCATCGAAACCACTCGTCGCGAAGTCGAATCGATACGTAAACTTCTTGACAAGGCGATTGAAGATGCCAAGAAGAAACCGGAAACCACGACCACATCGGGTGGCGGTGGCTTCCTCGGCGGTATCTTCGGCGGTCGTAAATAACTTTACCAATGGATAGTCGCAATAATAAAAGTGCTTTTTGGCCGAGCTATGTGGATATTATGACCACATTGGAGAGACCGGAGCATGCTGGGACAGCATGGGAGGCATAAAACAGTGCCGAA
>OFGE01002242.1_pt1 | contig 14646 bp, 8 predicted proteins | sample 1521681 | NCBI WGS metagenome assembly OFGE01 (sample SAMEA3504093, study PRJEB24116) | mouse gut metagenome | biome: mouse gut; feature: mouse-associated habitat; material: faeces | place: Denmark | collected 2011 | reverse complement strand
GTAAATTCTTTGCCGCCTCACTATATCTGTCCGAATTGCAAATATTCGGATTTTGAATCTGAAACTGTAAAAAAATATGCAATGGAAGAGGCGAGTGGTTGTGATATGCCGGATAAGGTCTGTCCTGTCTGCGGTACAATGCTGCATAAAGACGGGCATGACATTCCGTTTCAGACTTTTTTGGGGTTTGAAGGCGACAAGGAACCTGATATTGACTTGAATTTTTCCGGCGAATATCAGCAGACAGCGCATGCGTATACCGAGGAACTTTTTGGAACGGGCCATGTATTCAAGGCTGGAACGATTGGCACGCTTGCAGATAAAACGGCTTACGGCTTTGTGAAAAAGTATTTTACAGAACGGGATATTACGGTACATAATGCGGAAATCAATCGCCTTGTAGATGGCTGTACGGGAATTAAACGTACCACGGGGCAGCACCCCGGCGGACTGATGGTCGTTCCGAGTGACCATAATATTTACGAATTTTGCCCGATTCAGCGGCCCGCAAATGATGTAAATTCCACGATTACGACGACGCATTTTGATTACCATTCCATCAGCGGGCGTCTGCTGAAACTTGACTTACTTGGACACGATGACCCGACAGTTATTCGTATGCTGTATGACCTGACGGGTGTGAATCCGCAGACTGTCCCATTGGGCGATCCGGAAACGATGTCATTATTTGAATCTCCCAAGGCATTAGGTGTAACGGCGGAGGAAATTGGCTGCAAGACGGGAACACTCGGCATACCAGAATTTGGCACGAAGTTTGTACGGGGCATGCTTCTGGATACAAAACCGAAAACATTTGCAGACCTGCTGCGGATTTCCGGTCTTTCTCACGGTACAGACGTTTGGCTTGGAAATGCACAGACGTTGATTGAAAATGGCACAATCACACTGAAGGAAACAATTTCAACGCGTGACAGTATCATGATTTATTTGATTAACAAAGGAGTGGAAAAGAAGAAATCCTTCAAAATTATGGAAAAAGTGAGAAAGGGCAAAGGGTTGACAGAAGAAGATATTGCCGATATGAAGGCATGCAATGTGCCTGATTGGTATATTGAATCATGCCAGAAAATCAAGTATATGTTTCCGAAAGCGCATGCCGCGGCTTATGTAATGATGGCGTTCCGGATTGCTTATTTCAAAATCAATTATCCAGAGGCATATTATGCGACATATTTCACTGTGCGCGCGTGTGATGATTTTGATTATTCCTGCATGTGCAAGGGAATAGAAACGGCAAAAGAAGCAATAAAGGAAATCCATGCAAAAGGGCAGGAAGCTACGGCGAAGGACAAAAATAAGCTGACTGTTTTGGAAATCATCGTAGAATTCTACGCGAGAGGATTTCAATTCCTGCCGATCGACCTGTATCGGTCGGATGCAAAAAAGTTCATCGTAACACCGGATGGGCTGATACCGCCGTTTAATTCCCTGCAGGGGCTTGGTGTAAATGCAGCGCAGAGCATTGTGGACGGAAGAAAAGACGGAGAATTTAAGACACTTGAAGAACTCAAGGAACGTACCACGCTGGGGCGTTCCCTGATAGAACTGCTGAAAGAAAACGGTGTTTTGGACGGGATTCCCGAAACCAATCAGCTGACGCTGTTTTGAGTGACGTAAAAAATGTGGACAATATACATATGCGTATACTGCCCACATTTTTATTTTTTGGAGAAAGCAGAGTCCAATGCGCGTTCAGCAAGCTGCTTTTCCACATTTGCGCGGATAACAAGAAAAAGTACCATCATGATTTGTTTTGTTTCTTCATTTGGAAATTCAGAAATAAAATCCCGCTCAAAAAAGGTCTGGTCGGGCACGCCCTGCGCAGAAGCGGAAAGAGTATTTTGAACAGCCTTTTGCAGATAGATAAACCCGCTGTATATACTTCCGATTACCTTTGCCTGCTGCACAGGGTCCTGCTCTGCCAATGCTGAGTGGAACAGGGTACCAATGTCTTTTATGGAAAGTATGGATTTCAGGTGATAAATCATAATCAGGAGCATTAAATGCGTCTGGCTGTATTTCTTTTTTACGGGAGCAGGAAAAATTTTTGCTTTCGCATAGTTGTTTATCATTGTTTTGGTCAGGATTTTATCGCTCTCGGAACGCTTATAGCATTTCAGGGATTTTTCCATAAAGGTTGTCACCTGATCCATATAAAGGTCAATATTGGGAATATCCTCAATTTCGATAATATCTAATGCGCGAATCTGAGAACAAAAATCCGCTGTCAGTTCATCATATGTCTTCATGCTTTTCACCTCAAATTATAAGAATTCTTTTTACAGAGGAAAGGTTTTTCCACCGTAAAATGTTTTTGTATCTTTATTATATAGTATTTCATACTATGTATCAAGTTTTTGTGATTTTTTTCCCTTGATTTGGAAGAAAAAAAATGATAGTATAGTAATATAATAATATATAGTATCGAAAACTACTTGTAGAGGTGATGACATGAATATATCAAAAAGTAAATTTAAGGTAAAAGACCCAATCAGTGCGTTAACACATTTTATCGGCTTTCTGGCAGTAATTGCGATTGTGGCTGTTATTATTTTAAGCATGAGCAAAAAAGGAAAACATAAAGATGTGGCTACCATTATGATTGGCTTTGCCGTTTTCGGCGTATCCCTGCTAATGCTTTACGGCGCAAGCACAATTTACCATACGTTTGAATTGCCGCCTGAAAAAACGAATCTTTTGCGTAGAATTGACCACATGATGATTTTTGTTCTGATTGCCGGAACATATACGCCCATCTGTCTGGTTTCCCTGCATGGAACATGGGGCTGGACACTGCTTGTGGCAATCTGGGCATTTGCGCTGTTTGGGCTTCTGCTCAAGATATTCTGGATGGGTGCGCCACGGTGGCTTTCCACACTGATTTATGTGGTAATGGGGTGGCTGGCAGTTTTTGCGTTTGTACCGTTGGAAAAAGCGGTATCCTGGAAAGGCATTGGAATGCTTCTGGCGGGCGGAATTGCTTATACAGTCGGGGCAATTATTTATGGATTGAAAAAGCCTAACATTGCGATGCTGAAAAACTTTGGATTTCATGAAATCTTTCATGTTTTTGTTCTGGCAGGGAGTGGGATACACATTGCTTTTATGTTCCAGTATGTGCTGTAATGTTAAATTTTTCTAATTTGAAATACTATTGACAGAGAAAAAGAATATGATAAAATGTTTAGGTATCTAATTATATGATTAGATACCTAATTTTTTTGTAGGACGTGAATGAAATGCTGACCTCGGAACTGTTTCAAAAAAAGAAGTTCATTTTCGGAGAAAAAACAACAGATTTCTTTTTTCTTTATCATACTCTAAGCAGGGGCTATCACTGCTGTATTACACAAATTTCTAAAGAAATCGGACTGTATAAAGGGCAGGCGCCAACGCTCTTACTTTTGAACCGGAAGGATAACCAGACACAGAGAGAACTTTGCGGCGCATTGCGAATAAAAGCAGCTTCTATGACAGATATTTTGCAGAGAATGGAGAAAGGCGGGCTGGTGATACGCAAAAGAGGGGAAACCGACCTTCGTACAATGCGGGTTTCCATTACGCAGAAGGGACGTGAAAAAGCAGAACAGTTTTTACAGAGGGAATTGGAACTGGATGATGTTTTTTTCAAAGGATTTTCCAATGAAGAAAAGGACGCATTTCTCTATGCCCTTGCAAGAATCACCGGAAATTTAATAGATGAAATCAACAGTTGGGAAGAACATGAGGTCGGCAAAGACTCTTTTCCTGAGTGACACAATGTTACAGGTTTTCAAAGATTATTTCTGAAAAGGGAGGCGAAACCATGAAATCACTTTTAGACTACATTCGTCCATATCGCACACTGGCAATTCTTGCTCCATTGTTTATGATGCTGGAGGTTGCCAGTGAGCTGGCAATGCCTAAAATTATGACAGTGCTGCTCGATCAAGGCGTAGCGCAGGGAGATGCCGGATTCATTGGAAAAATTGGCGGGCTGATGCTGCTGATTTCTGTTATCGGCATCATCGGTGGTATTGGCTGTCTGATTACCAGCAGTATTGTCAGCCAGAGGACGGGAACGGACTTGCGGAAAGCGGCGTTTGGGAAGATACAGGAATTTTCATTTCATAATATTGATACATTTCAAACTCCTTCGCTGATTACTCGATTGACAAATGATATCACACAAATCCAGATTACTGTGCTGATGAGTCTGCGGATGTTGGTTCGGGCACCGTTGCTCTGCGTAGGCAGTATTATAATGGCGTTTAGCATCAATGTGAAGATTGCCACGCTGTTTTTGCTGGTTGTTGCTTTGCTGGCACTGGCAATCAGCCTGATTCTGCGGGCAGCAATGCCAAAATTCAAAATTGTGCAGGATAAGCTGGATAAGGTAAACACTGTAATGCGGGAATGTCTGGCGGGTATTCGAGTGGTAAAGGCATTTGTGCGGGATGAATACGAAACGGAAAAATTTACGGATTCGAATATGGAATATAAAAATATTTCAGTCAACGCATTCAAAATTATGCTTCTGATAATGCCGACGATGATGATACTGCTGAATGGTTCGATTGTCACGATACTCTGGATTGGCGGTTATCAGGCACAGGCGGGTGTGATGGGACCGGAAGATATTATGGCGTTTATCACTTATTTGATGCAGATGCTGATGTCTATGATGATGATTGCAATGGTATTTATGTTTATGTCCCGCGCGAAAGTTTCGCTGGATCGTGTGATGGAAATATTGGAAACAGTGCCGGATATTTCTGACCCTGCAAACCCTGTTGCGCCGAAAGAGGCAAGAGGCAGGGTAGAATATCAGAATGTATCCTATCGTTACCAGCTGGGAAGCGGCGATTCTGTACTGGAGAATGTTTCTTTTATCGCCGAACAGGGGCAGACCATTGGTATCCTTGGAGAAACAGGGGCTGGAAAATCTACGCTGGTAAACCTTTTGCCAAGACTTTACGATGTTACAGAGGGGCAGATTCTGCTTGACGGCGTAGATGTCCGAGATTACCGAATTAAAGACCTTCGGCAGAGGGTTGCGGTCGTTCTTCAGGAAACAATACTGTTTTCTGGTACAATTCGGGACAATATCAAATGGGGCAAAGGGGACGCAACAGAGGAAGAAATTATTGCCGCCGCAAAAGCCGCGCAGGCACATGATTTTATTATGGAACTGCCGGAACAGTATGACACAGAGCTGGGGCAGAAAGGTGTGAATGTTTCCGGTGGACAGAAACAGAGAATTTCTATTGCGCGGGCATTGATTCAAAATCCGGATATCATCATTTTCGATGACAGTACAAGTGCGGTAGATTCTTTGACAGAAAAAAAGATTCGGCAGGCTCTCAGGGAATCTCACAGCAAATGTACAAAATTTATTATTGCACAGAGAATCAGTTCTGTTCGCGATGTGGATAATATTCTTGTATTAAGCGGCGGAAGGATTGTTGCGCAAGGTAACCATAATTATCTTATGGAAACAAGCAGGGATTATCAGGAGATTTACGCGTCTCAAATGAAAAAGGGGGTGCTTGCAGATGAGTAACAATTCGAGTAATGGAGGCAGTTCTGGACATGGACCGGGGCACGGTCCGGGCAGAAAACTGGCTATGACACACAGGAAACCCAAAAATACGAAAAAAACACTGCTTCGCCTTTGCTGGTATTTGGGGCAGCACTGGGTTTTGTTGTTGTTTTCATTGTTCTGCATAGCCTTTACCACATTGGGGACGATTTACGCAACACGACTGATAGGGGTTGCAATTGATGACTATATTACCGTATTTGATTTTCCGGGGTTGGCTAAAATTTGTGCTGTGCTTATGGGGATTTATCTTCTTTCCTCATTGGCAACATGGCTGCAAAGCTACTGCATGATGAAGGTTGGACAGGAAACGGTTGCTGTTCTGCGGCAGGAGATTTTTCAAAAATTTCAGAAGCTGCCATTGAAATATTTTGATGGGACAACACATGGGGAACTGATGAGCCGCGTTACAAATGACGTGGATAATGTATCTATAGCATTAAACAACAGTGTTTCTTCGATTTTCCAAAGTATTTTAACCGTTATCGGCACATTTTTTATGATGGTCTATTTAAGCATTCCGCTGACCATTGCGTCGCTTATCAGTATCCCGATCATGCTTCTTGTCACAAAATGGGTGGCAAAACATTCCCGGAAGTATTTCAAGGAAAAGCAAAGCCGGCTAGGGCAGCTGAACGGTGCGATTGAAGAAATCATTTCGGGACAGAAGGTTGTGAAGGTATTTTGCAGGGAGGAGGAAGAAATCAGGGAGTTTGAAAAGCTGAATCAAAGTTTACTGGAGGTAAGTGTGCGTGCAGAAATTTTTTCCGGCATGATGGGACCGATTATGACTGCGCTGAACAATATCACCTATGCTATTGTTGTGGCAACAGGCGGCATAATGATGGTGCTTGGCTCGGCGATGACTCTAGGGACGATTTCCAACTTTATCATCTATTCCAAACAGTTTGCCAGACCGCTGACAGAACTTGCAAATCAGGTCAATACGATTATGGCGGCAATGGCCGGAGCGGAACGCGTATTTGAGGTATTGGATGAAACGGAGGAAGATCCTGACGCAGCGGACGCAGCTGAACTGAAAGATATGCAGGGGGACGTTGTTCTGACAGATGTTCATTTCTCATATGAAAAAGGGCACCCGATATTGAAAAATGTAAATCTCTACGCGAAGCCAGGGCAGACAATTGCATTTGTAGGGCCGACTGGCGCGGGTAAAACAACAATCATCAATCTGCTTACACGCTTTTATGACATTGACAGCGGTTCTATTACTATAGATGGGCATGATATTTATCATTTGAAGCGAAAAAATCTTCGTTCGACACTGAGCATTGTTTTGCAGGATACTTATTTATTTACGGATTCCATAAAGGAAAATATCCGTTATGGCAGGCTGGATGCGACAGATGAGGAAATCAGGCAGGCGGCAAAGCTGGCGAATGCACATGAATTTATTCGGCGGTTGCCGGATGGGTATGATACTATGCTGGCGGATGGCGGTGGGAACCTGAGCCAGGGGCAGCGGCAGATGATTTCCATTGCGCGGGCGATACTGGCAAACCCTGCAATACTGATACTGGATGAAGCAACGAGCAGTGTTGATACGCGAACGGAAGTGAAGATCCAGGAAGCAATGCAGAACCTGATGAAAGGCCGGACAAATTTTGTCATCGCGCATCGGCTGAGTACCATAAAAGACGCAGATTTGATTGCGGTTGTCAACCATGGAGAAATCATTGAACGTGGAAACCATGAACAGCTCATGCAGAAAAAAGGCTTTTACTACTCGCTTTATACGAACCAGTTTGAGCAGAGTGCCACGGTTTGAGTATTGTGGACTGTATTCTTGAAAAATGTGGCTAAAAATACTTGATTTTTTTTGGTAAATATGATATAAATAGTTTCGTGATAAAGACTTTGATGAGGAAGAGTATGCTCTTTCCCTTTTCCACAGAGAGCCGGCGGGGGGTGGAAGCCGGTAAAAGAGGGGAGCGGAACTGGCCTCGGAGTTTTGCGTTGAACACAGCGGTTTCCGCTGTCAGTAATTCGCAACGGCACCCCCGTTACAGGTTTTGAGTCTGCCCCAAAAAGGTGGTAAACTAGAGTGGTACCGCGGAGTTGAACCTTCGCCTCTAAACGAGGCGGAGGTTTTTTATTCGCTACGAAATACCAGAATAAGGGGCTGTGGACCAAAAAAATTTGAGGAGGAGTATGAAATGGAAAACCGTTATGATTTTATTAACATTGAGAAGAAGTGGCGGGCTGAATGGGAAAAGAATCCCATCAATCTGGAGGACGACAAAAAGCCCAAGTTTTACTGCCTGGATATGTTCCCGTATCCTTCCGGTACAGGCCTGCACGTTGGGCATTGGAGGGGCTATGTGCTGAGCGATGTTGTTAGCCGTTATAAAGTGCTGCAGGGATATCAGGTGTTGCATCCTATGGGCTGGGACGCGTTTGGTCTGCCTGCGGAGAATTTCGCAATCCAGCACAATATCCATCCCCGTATTTCTACGGCGGATAATATTGCAAATGTAAAACGCCAGCTTCATGAAATCAGTGCAATTTATGACTGGGACAAAGAGGTTGACACCACAGATCCCGCTTACTACAAATGGACGCAGTGGATTTTTGTACAGATGTTCAAAATGGGGCTTGCGTATGAAAAGGAAATGCCTTTGAACTGGTGTCCGAGCTGCAAATGTGTTCTGGCAAATGAAGAAGCGGCGGGCGGCACATGCGAGCGCTGCGGCTCTGTTGTTACAAAGAAAAACCTGCGCCAGTGGATGCTGAAAATCACGGCATATGCGGACAGACTGTTGGAAGACTTGGATAAACTGGATTGGTCGCCGAAGGTTAAAAAAATGCAGGCAGACTGGATAGGCAAGAGCTACGGTGCGGAAATTGATTTCAAAGTCGTAGGTATGGATAAAGCAATTACGGTATATACTACAAGACCTGATACATTATACGGTTGTTCCGCAATGGTACTTGCGCCGGAATATGCGGAATTGGCAGAGCTGACAACGGCTGACCGTAAAGAAGCCGTAGAAAAATATTGCTTTGAAGCATCTACAAAGTCCTCTGTTGACAGAATGACAAATAAAGAAAAAACAGGTGAGTTTATTGGTTCCTACTGTGTAAATCCTGTAACAAAGGAAGAAATCCCTATCTGGGTAGCTGACTATGCGCTGGCGGATTACGGCACAGGTGCAGTCATGATTGTTGCGGCGCATGATGAACGCGACTTTGACTTTGCATCGAAATTCAATCTTCCGATTGTCCCTGTTATCGCACCTAAGGACGGCAGTCTGGAAACGCCTTTGAAAGAAGCATATACCGGTGATGGTATTGTAATCAATTCCGGCAGCTGGAATGGCATGACTGTTGCCGAGGCAAAGAAAAAAGTGCCCGAAATGATGGAAAAAGAGGGCTGGGGCAGAAAGAAAGTTAATTTCAAACTGCGCGACTGGGTATTCTCCAGACAGAGATACTGGGGCGAGCCTCTGCCGATTATCCATTGCGAACATTGCGGTGCGGTTCCTGTACCAGAAGATCAGCTGCCTGTACTTCTGCCGGAAGTAGAATCTTATAAACCTACGGATACAGGTGAATCTCCGCTGGCACAGATTGACGAATGGGTCAATACGACCTGTCCCGTCTGCGGCAAACCCGCGAAACGTGAAACAAACACCATGCCCCAGTGGGCAGGTTCCAGCTGGTATTTCCTGCGTTATGTGGATAACCATAATGATAAGGAGCTTGCAAGCATGGACGCGCTGAAAAAATGGGCGCCGGTTGATTTGTATGTTGGCGGCATTGAGCATGCAGTTCTGCATCTGTTATATGCGCGGTTTTATACAAAGGTGCTGTATGACTGCGGTGCGGTTCCCTTTGATGAGCCGTTCCAGAAACTGTTCAATCAGGGCATGATTACGAAGAACGGCAGCAAGATGAGTAAATCCCTTGGCAACGTTGTTTCTCCGGATGACCTTGTGCAGAAATATGGCTGTGACTCTCTGCGTATGTATGAGCTGTTTGTTGGTCCTCCCGAATTGGACTGCGACTGGGATGACAGTGGTATTGACGGTGTGTACCGTTTCCTTAACCGCGTATGGAAAATGATGTTTAATTATAAGGACAAAGCGAAAGCAGCAACAGCTGAAGAAGAATTCCTGTGCAATAAGTTAATTCATGATATCACAAGCCGTCTGGAGGCTCTGACAATGAATACGGTTGTCAGCGGCTTTATGGAATATACCAATAAACTGCTTGCTATTGCGAAAGCCGAAGGCGGGCTTTCCCGGGAAACAATGGAAACGCTGGTTATTCTGCTTGCACCATTTGCGCCGCATATTGCAGAAGAACTCTGGCGGGAACTTGGGCATAATTCTTCTGTGTTTTTCGCAAGCTGGCCCAAAGCTGACGAAAGCAAAATGGTGCAGGATGAAGTGGAAATCGCGCTCCAGATTGGCGGCAAGCTGAGAGGCACAATGGTAATTGCGAAAGATGCATCAAAGGACGACGCTCTGGCAAAAGCAAAAGAGACTCTTGCCAGTCGGCTTGAGGGTAAAACAGTTGTGAAGGAAATTTATGTTCCCGGTAAGATTGTGAACCTGATTGTAAAATAAATAAAGGATATTACGGGAAACCCTACATAGTTGTAGGGCTTTCCTTGCTTTATCGTTTTGGCAAAGGGGCGTCTGCATTGATTGAAACCATTTGGATAGACACGACTGGCCTGGAAAAGCCGGATTTGCTGGGAAAATCAATAGCGTTTTTTGCAGAAGAACGAAAGGAACACTTGAGGAAATTGAAAAATCCTTCTGCAATCAGGTTATCAGCAGGAGCAGGGCTTTTGCTGTTTTACGCATTGAAAAAAAACGGGCTGGAAAGCAGAATAAACGATATTCGAAAAGGGCAATTTGGGAAACTATTCCTACCAGAAAGTAGCTTTTATTTCAATCTTTCTCACTCCGGCAGTCTGGCTCTGTGTGCCTTTGGCGATACCGATTTAGGTGCGGATATCCAACAGTTAAAAGAAACCATTCCCCAGAAAACGATAAAAATTCTTTCTCCACAGGAAAAGGAATTTTTGCAGGGAAAAGAGGGGAGGGCGCAGACGGAGGCATTTTATCAAATATGGGCACGGAAAGAGAGCCTCATGAAATGGGACGGGCGCGGTCTTCGTCTGCCAATGCAGAGCTTTTCCGTTGTACAAGATAGTATTCCCGTTGAAAGAATGATATTTGAAGGGAAAGTAATTTCTTTTCAGGAGTACAGACTTCAGGGATACGCTGTCAGTATTTGTGCGGAACAGAGGCAATTTTCTGATGAAGAAAGTATAAAATATGACAAAAATATTAAAGAATTATTAAAATCCGAAATTTTTCATTGAAAAAGGTGTAGAAAACCTTATAATAAAAGCAGACGATAAAAATACTGTGAATTTGGGGATTTTAGTATGAAATTTTTGAAAAAAACAACTTGTATCGCGCTTGCGACAACGCTGACAATGTCCGTGTTTCCTTCCTATTCCATAGGTGCGGCTACTATAGCGGAGCTGGAAGCCAAAAGAAAGGCTTTAGCAGAAAGTTCGCAGAAAGCCATGAAGGAAATTGAAAACATAAAGGCAAAAAAACTTTCCGCAGAAGAGGAAATGGCAACGCTGGATAAGGCTTTGAGCAGTTTACAGGCAGAGCTTGACGCTGCAGAAGACGATTTGGCATTCCTGACTGCCAAACTAAACGCGGCAGAAGCAGAACTGGAAGAAGCCACGATCAAAAGAGAAATGCAGTTTGAGCTTCTTGGTAAACGGCTAAAATTCTTGCAGGAAAAAGGCTCTACCGGCTATTTGGAGATTCTTTTGGAATCGGAGAGCTTTTCCGATTTGTTTTTGCGTATGCAGTATGTAAATGATATTATGATTTATGACAGAAACATATTGGATGAGCTTCAGGAAATACAGGATACCATTCAGGCTAAAACAGATGAAATAGCTGAAAGCAAAGCTGCACAGGAAGAAGTTGTGCGTATCCAGCAGGAAAAAGTGGACAGCATGGAAGTTGTTGTAAAAGAGAAGCAAGCGTTGGTTGCTTCTTATCAGAACGATGTGAAAAAGTATGAACAGATGATTGCGGCGAATAACAAAGCTGACCAGCAAGTATTGCAGACAATCGCACAGCAACAGGGAAGTTCTACCAAATATTATACTGGTAATGGAAAACTGGGCTGGCCCGTACCTTCAAAAAGTGCGTCTTCTTCCAGTCTGAGCAGCGGCTTTGTTACAAGAAAAAGCCCGATTACAGGCAAAACAGAATCTCACAGCGGATATGATATCCCGGCTGGCTATGGTGCAGCGATTGTTGCGGCAGAAGCTGGAAAAGTTACGTATTCGGGCTGGATGAACGGCTATGGAAATACCATTATCATTGACCATGGCGGAGGGTTAAGTACATTGTATGGACATAATTCTTCACTGGTTGCTTCAAAAGGACAAATGGTGTCCAGAGGTCAGACTGTGGCAAAATGCGGCAGTACTGGCTGGTCTACTGGCAATCATTGCCATTTCTCTGTAATGGTAAACGGCAAATATGTCAATCCTGAATCCTATCTGGGTGTAAAGAACATAAGCAGATAATTGCAGGCAGTAAAAAAGAACCAAATGCTTGAGAGAAGCGTTTGGTTCTTTTTTTATAGATATAATGAAGTTTACAATAATAATATTATGAAACCTATTTTTGTTGATATTGGGTTTCATATCCATATTTATTCGCAAAAGTATCGTTTTGCGAATAAATATGGATATGCTTATTTCTCCCCTATCTTGCTATATGATAATAATTTATATAGAAAATTGCAGTTGGAAACTGCCGACATAAATTACATCGGGCAGCTTCCAACGAAAAGTATTATCAGATTAGCGGTTTTATTTCTGTAAACATTCCGGCATTTTTCTTTATCAGCTGTTCATTGCCAATGGTGCAGACGTTTTCCAGTGGTTCTGCCATTTGCAGCAATGCGGCACAATCTTGAATGATACTTGCAGAGGTATGCAGGACTTCCAGCCGTTCCTGTTTCAATTCCTCATCGGAAATACCTTTATAATACCGGTTAATCGCAGCGTTGAATTTTTCAGTATTTATTTTGGGCTGATCCAGTCGACTGATTGTTCCAAGGATATATTTTGCCATTTCTCTGTCTGAAGCATGGAATTTGCTGATTTCCTGCCAGAGATGCCGATAGATTTCGTAGGTATTCAGCAGATTTGGGTCGCGGTAAGAATAAAAATAACATAATCCGCTCCTCTGGAACTGGCAGCCACAGCCATATGCGCCGCCCTGTACACGCACAGAATTCCAGAGGTATTCCAGGTTGACGATTGTCCGCAATACCTGATAACTGCCATGATAGGAAAGCCCGTACTTTTTCATATCAAACGCTAAACAGTTATACGCAACGCCACCCGCGCAAGTATACGCGTTTTTCGCGGGTTTGGCTGTAAAGCGGTATAGTGTCGGTTCTGCGTCTTTTTGCGGGAACCGTTCTGTAAATTCATGCAGCTTTTCTTTTATTTCTCCGAAATCATTTTCTTCGCAACCAAGAGAAATTTCCAGATTATTTTTACGGAACAACAAATCTGCAGTTTTCCGCAAAGCATCTGTTACAACTGTCGGCTCTTTTTCCAGTGCCTCATCTACCTGGCAAAGGAAACGGTAAAAGTTGATACCGGAAACCTGCTCCTCCATCTCAAGGCCCTCAAATATATGACTGCCACAACAGAAAATTCCAACAAGGTGCGAATTGTTCAGAATATAGTTTTCCTGCCGGATCTTGGCTGATTTCACTACTTTCTTCAAGTTTTCTAATTTCTCAAAATCTGTATGAAGCAGGATTTCTTCCGCCAGAGCAAGCGCACGCGGCATATCCTCGCGCAGCAGTTTCCCTCTTACCGTTACAAAGGAACGGTATTCAGCTGCGTTTTTATTCAGGATTTCGTTAAACGCTGTAAAATCCCCAAAACATTCGTTAATAGCAGTAGGCAGATTCTGGAAGGAGTAATTTTCTGTATCCAGTTTGCCCAGAATTTCTGTTAAAAGCCCTGTATATGGCAAAAGCTCTTGCGGGACTGCAGAGGTGTCAAAATGCAGCTTCCAATATACGATACGTCGGCTTTCCAGTGGAACAAACAACAGCGGAAATTTTCCGGCAAGTGTTTCTCTTCTATATTCCGTTAATACAGGCTCTGTATCAATTTCGGAAAGTTCCAGCTGTGGAATCTGAGCCAAAACCTCCGCAGAATCCTCCTGTGTCTGGAAAAGTTCCAGATTTCTGTTTTCTTCTAAAATCCGCTCAATTTCCTCAGTGGACATCGCAGCCTTTTTCTGCGCCAAATGCGCTTGAAGGGTTTCGGCTTCTTTTCTCCCCTTCCCTTTTTCCGGTTCAAATTGTATGACGGTTTGTTCTCTGTTTTCCAAAAAAACAGTCCGTATCAGAGTTTCAAAATAGCCGTTTTTGCTTTTTTTCTTGATAGATTCAAGGATTTCATTCAGTCGTAGGTTTGCAAATGGCGATTCTCCATGTAGCCAGCTTTTCATGATGCGGGTAAAATAAATCAATCCTTTTGGTGTAGAACCAAAATCTTCCTCAAGCAGCAGAAATTCAAATTTCCGCAGTGCACTTTCCAAAAGAGCGGAAGGAATCCCTTTTTCTGCTAAAGAAAGCAAGGTTTCTTCTATGGTCCTTAGGAACAAAGGCAGCTTTTGAGGTGCGGCATTTTTTGCAATAACGCTGAAAACCATTTCATAGCAGGAGGAATCGAACCAACCGTCTGTTTCCTCGCAGATTTCTTTTTCCAGCAAAGCGTTTTTTAGAGGTGAAGAATTCGTTTCCAGCAGAATGTAGGATAAAATCTGCATTGCCATTGCATGCTCGGAATCTGTGCAGTGCCCCGCCTTATAATTACAGGTTAGATAACAGCTGCCACTTTCCCCGTCCTCTGGCACAGGATATGTTTCTCTGAGAATTTTTCCTTTCTGCACGCAATCTGTTTCTGTGATTACCGGCAGATTCTCTGAACACTG
>OFGE01002240.1_pt1 | contig 14666 bp, 9 predicted proteins | sample 1521681 | NCBI WGS metagenome assembly OFGE01 (sample SAMEA3504093, study PRJEB24116) | mouse gut metagenome | biome: mouse gut; feature: mouse-associated habitat; material: faeces | place: Denmark | collected 2011 | reverse complement strand
GCTGCTTTGACTAAGGGATTAATGCCATCATTTACGTCATTCATGTAATCGATAAGTTCATCCATATATTTTTTAGTTTCAGTGTATGAAGGGGGAATAAAAACAACTGAACCCATACTGTTTACAATTTTGTTGTCGATTTCCTTATATTTGCCAAGAGAATTTTCTTTTGCTGGGGGAACAATACTGTGCAGAATTAACTTGTGTAATTCTTTGATAAACGAGTGTGAAAAAGGATTACTGCGTAGATACTCTGCCCCATATAGTATACTACGGCTATGGTTATTTGCCTCCTTGATGGTTTTATCCGTACTTGGCTGTGAACTAATCTCACTTTCAAAAATATCGCTGAGGGTTGTTTGAGTGCCTTCGATATACATAGTCGAAATGGCCTCTTTTTTGTGCAGCATAGGAACTAAAATACGATCAAATTGATATCCTGCGATTTTAGCTTCTAAGATACCTAAACACTTTGACGCTTCAAATAATTCACCGATAAATGTATTGGCGTCGTAATCCTGTTTTCGCTCCCTAAGAAATCTTAACATATCAGACACCTCCGGGAGAAATTTTTTCATTCGTGATTATAGCATGGTTTATCTCAGATGTCAAGACAATTACCTGCATTTATTTGAAAAAAGTGCAGGTATAAACGATAGCAGAGGATGATTAAATGCATCTAAGCAGATAATGCGCTATTAGATGGGAACCCAGAAACAGTCATGTCAGTTATGCGGTCCCCTTTTCTTTGTTTTCTGCTACGCAATATTTGACAGGGTACTTTCACAATTAACAGAAAACGGTGCGTTCCACTACCCGGAACGCACCGCTTTGTTTCATATCTGGTTATGCGTAGAAGTTGACGCTGTTGGGTATTCCGACAAACATATAGCAGTAGGTGATGCCGTCGTACTGGGTCACGCCCACGCCGATACAGTCGCATCTGGGGTCGATCATGGTTTCAAAGTGACCGGGGGAGTTGATCCAGTTATCGACGGCGCGCTGAGCGGCGTTGTCTATACCAGTGAACACGGTGAGGTTATCACCGAAGCCGTAGGGATATCCGGCCTCGGCAGCGGCCTGACCCTCCTCCGGGGCGTGGTGCCAGGTGTAGCGACGGTTGGAGCAGGCTTGGGCGGCGTTCATTAAGGCCTCGTTGACCGGCAGTTCTGACACTCCGTTGTCCTTTCGGGTCTGGTTGATGAGCCAGATCATCTCCTGCCGTATCTCCAGGTTGTCTGTCAGGCTGGTGTTGTCCCCATCGGATAGGGGTTCTGGAATGGTGGGAGTAGTGGAACTGACTGTCAGTGTCATGCTTCCACACTCCCCGGCGCTGTTGGATGCGGTGATCTCCACGCTCCTCTCTGCCTTGGCGATAGCCACCCAAAAGGTCAGCACCTGTTCCACCGCCACGACGTCCGGGGCGCTGGAGATGACGGTGTAGTCCGCACCGCTGGGGCCGCTGATGAGGCCGCTGCGCTCTCCCATCTCCAAGATACTGCCTTTGTAGCTGCTTACCCGGATGGGTTCACCAGATGTTTCGGCTGCCATGGTAGGGATGGTGAGACCGATAGTGAGGGTGGCCGAAGTCAGTGCGGCGGCAATGCGTTTTTTCATGTTGGTCACTTGCTTTTCCTCCTGATTTCTGTATTTTGTGGGACTTTTGCAATCAATGCAATACAGAAAAGCCACCCCAAAGTCGAGAAGAAAATGCAATCTGCAATGGAGAAAAGCGTGGGTAAAAACGAAACATATTACACAGCGTCCACGGGGCATCCGTTTGCCCTCGGTACAGCTCCTGACCACATAAACAGCCACAGACAGCCGTGGAACACGTGGAAACACTGTTTTCAAAGAGTGCCGGAGAGTAAATAAAATGGAGCAGAAACGGCTATAAATTGTTAAAATTTGCCCAAAAAATCTTTGTAGACCTCTTTGCTGACACTGGTGCAGACTAAATCCGCCTGTATTACAGCTCTTGAAAGCGTTTGGCCAGCTGCATGAAGGAGGAGCTTGGCAGAACCTGTTTGGATGGGATAAACAAATAGCGCCATTCCTTATAGCCGTTGGCTTTGCCCCAGCGGGAAGCCGCCTCGCAGTACTGTATACCGCGTTTTTTCTTGGCGATCACATCAGGATCGTTCAGTTTATCCTCGCCCTTAACCTCGACCAAGTAGATGATCTGCTCTGTTTCCACAACAAAATCCGGCTCATAGATGTGGCCGCAGTTGTAGGTGATGTTGAACTCTCTGGGATGAGGGCGGAGCCAATTCAGAACGTCATCGTCTGATTCCAGCACACGGGCAAGAGTCAGTTCGCCCTCTTTGCTGTCAAACTTGGCTGTGGTGAAAACACCTCTTTTGATTCCGGTGAAAAGCACAGAGCGGATGTCCTCTGTAAAATCCTCATACAGACCAACCTTTTCTTTGAACTGGTAGCTCTGTTGCATGTTGTAGTTCCTGGTACCCACAACCTCCTCCTGGAGGAATCCGTTCTCACAGTAGAAATGCCGCATCATCTGTTGGTAGATCTTGTTCCCGATATCCCGCTTGTACATCATGACGATGTTCTGCATCCCGTTTGTGCCATACGCTGTTTCATAATGGTCACAGAGCTGTGTAATCAGCTTGAACAGCAGAGCGGAGCATTTCATGTAGTCGATTTCCGGTTTATTGCGGAGCTGTTCCAGAATTACCTTCTTGGGGTTGTACCCCTCAAAATCAATGGCGTCACCCTTGATCCTCTGCCTGTCCTGCATATCCTCCAGGTTCTGAATGAGCAGTTCGTTCTTGATCGGCACGTGGGTAAACTCAGTCAGGTCTAAATCAAAATCGGCAAAGACATATTCCTCCACTCCAGCGTCCGTGATTTTGATACGGGGGATGGGAATAAATCCGGACTGTGCGGCGCGGTGGGTTTCCTCGGTCTGGTACAGCATCCAGGCGGTGAGGGGCATTTCGTTCTCCCGGAAAACATCTCCCAGATCCTTGTCCTCAGAGACTTTCTCCTTCACCTCAGCCACGATTTTCTGCGCCTGAGCGGGGGTTACGGTGTGCTCCAGGGCGGTTTGGATCTGTGCGGTGACGGCCTGCTGGATGAGCTCCACTGTAGTTTTCAGCAGAGCGTCAGCGGCGTCGGACTTCTGCATTCCGGTTTGCTGATAGGCGGTTTCCAGTGTCTTGTTCGGTTCCAGGTCAAGGGCAAGCTGGGTGTGTGTGACCTGCTCCGGGATGATCTCCTCTGCCTTGATGATGTTGCCCGCCTTGAAAATGGAGTCGCCCTTCTGTGCCTCGGCCAGAATGTCGGCAAACTTGTCGTGGGCGGTCAGCATGACCGCGTCTACATCCCGGTCGCCGGTGCGCGCCCCATAGGGCAGACGAAGACCCCGGCCCACCATCTGTTCCCGCAGGATTTTGGACGCCGCGGTACGCAGAGGCACAATGGTGTAGAGGTTGTTGACGTCCCAGCCCTCTTTCAGCATATTGACATGGATGACGATTTCCACCGGATTATCCGGACTCTCCACATCCAGCAGCAGGCGGGTGTTGGCCTCGCTTTCCGCGCCCTTTTGCTTTGAATGAACGACGATGGTCTTATTGCGGTACGCTCCATCCCGGAACTCGTCGGAGCGGATGTAGCTCTCTACCCAGGAGGCGTGTGCGGTGTCCTTGCAGACCACCAGCATGAAAGACTTTACTGTGCGGATGGGCCTGTCTGGGGTGCTGTTGTTGGCGGCGTACAGCTCCAGTTTCCGCTTTGCGTTTTCGTGGCAGGTGATACCGTCGGTCAGCATCAGCTTGTCCAGCGCCTCGTCGCCGAAGTTATAAAAATCAATGTCGGAACGGGTCACCGCGAATGGAGTGCGGGTGTATCCGTCCTCAATGGCCTTAGACAGCGGATACTCATACACCACATTCTTAAACGGGACTTGCTTTGCTCCCTTGGTGACAAGAGGTGTGGCGGTGAGCTCCAGACCCAGCAGCGGGTGGAGCTCGTTCAGGGCCTGGGCGCCCCTTTCCGCCCGGTAGTGATGGGATTCGTCCATAATCAGCACCAGGTCCGGCAGGCTGGAGAGATACTGGTAGAACGAGTCACCGATCCACTCGTTCACCTTTTTCATGTTGGCGTCTTCCTTGTTGAACTTGTCGATGTTGTAGATAAAAATACGGATTTCTGAGGTGAAAATCGGGAGCTGCTTATTCCTGTAATCGTCGCCGGTGACGATCTGCGGCGGAGCGGAGAAGCATCCCAGGCCCTTGAACACATACTTGGGACTGTTCCAATCGCTCAAGTCCCGCTTCAGCTTTTCATAGATTGTGGTGTTGGGGGCGACAACAAAAAAGTTTCTGATATTGTGCTGGGTATACAGGTAGGCGATAAAGGCCCCCATCAGCCGGGTCTTGCCAACGCCGGTGGCCAGGGCGAAGGTCAGGGACAGAAACTCCCGCTCAAAATCAGAGCAGATTGGATACATAGCGTGGACAGCGCCCAGAGCCGCTTTCAGATTCATATCTTTGCGCAGCTGTACACTGTTTACGATCTCCTCCAGGATTTTGAGAGATTCCTTCTGGGGCTTGCGCAAGGACATGACGCCGCTGATGTAGTCCGTGGTATACAGAGGGAAATCACTCCGCATCGTATTCCTCCTCGTCCTCATACACCGGGGGATGTACAATATTCAGATTGTAGTCCGCTTTCCCGAACTCACAGCGTTCCAGGAGCATTTGGGGGATTTTCTTAATGGTGATATGGTCATAGGCCCTGTCTACTCCCTTGTCATAGGAGCAGCAGGCGATGGTGAGGTACTCGTCTTCCTCCATGCCGCTTTTGATGGCGTCGAGATACTGGCTGTTCAAATGACGTGTGGTGACAAAGAGGTAGGATTTTTCATTTCCAACGGACTGCTTCCAAAACAGATTGCTGTCCGGGTGGTAGGTGAAACCCTCATGGAGCGCCACACCTGCGGCCAGCATATCTGCGTCATATTCCTCATTGATCACATACTCGCCGAAAGCGTCCTGGTTGATGAGGGTGGGGGCCAGTTCATAGAAACGGTAGCCGCCGCCCCTTTCCCACTTAGCCGATTTGGTGATCCCGCCGGGGTCTTCTCCGGCAATCACCTTGTCCAGACGCACCTTACAGTGGGTGTATGCGTGACTGCCCATTTCAATCCCGATGTACCGGCGGCCCATCTTGTGGGCAACGGCGGCTGTGGTGCCGGAGCCGAGGAAGGAGTCGAGAACCAGGTCGCCGGGGTTGCTGGCGATGTGAATAATGCGTTCAATCAGGCGTTCCGGTTTTGGAGAAGTAAAAGTATTATCTTTACCAAAGAGGAATTGACTTTCTTTTTTTCCTTCTTGTGAATGACCAACTTCATCATGTTCCCACCAAGACCATGGAACCATACCTGGCATTTCAGATAGAAATCTTTTTACCGAAGGAACCCCGTTACCATCCTTTCCATAGTACATTTTGTTTTCAGATTTGAATTGATTAAAACCATCTACTGTAACTCTCCAACAACGGCCAGCAGGTGGAGTTACAATTCTGCCAGACGGTAGTTGTATTTCATACATCTGGTTTGGTCGATAGCCAGGAGCTGTAAAATCAATGGCTTTCCACAACCCACGAGGATCATTATCTGGATTAGTAAATTGTTTGGTTTGGGCCTCAGTCAACGGTAAAAGGTTACGAGATTCCTTGAATATTTTGGAGTCTTTAGCATAACACAGTATGTATTCATGTGCATCACTGATTGCCGTTCGTATGTCTGGAGAATATCGTTTTTGCCAAACCATGCTTGTTATATATTGGTTTCGACCGAATATCTCATCGCAAAGGACTTTCAAATAATCCCGCTCATCATCATCAATGCTGATCCAAAAGCTGCCGTTCTCAGACAAAAGCCGCCACAAAATCTCCAGACGAGGCCGGATCAACTGTAACCACTGGCTGTGCTCCAGATTATCGTCGTAATGCTCAAACGCAGAGCCAGTGTTGTAGGGCGGGTCGATGTAGATGCACTTCACCTGCCCGGCGTACTTGCTCTCCAGTGCCTTCAGCGCCAGGAGGTTGTCCCCGTGGATCAGCATATTTTCAGTGCCCGGGTCGGCGGCGGTGTTGGACAGTGCGGCGTTCTCGATCAGCAGGCGGGGCTCCACCAGAATGGGTTCATCCTTGCCGTACTAGGTCAGTTCCAGCTTATTGGCCATTGCGGTGTGCCTCCTGTTCTTTTTGTACCAAAAATGTAAGCTGGCTGTCTAAAATATATCTCAGGTCAGTTTCTGTGATTTCCTGCACAGGTTTTTGAACTGTTGACGGCAGAACGGATACTTTGGCATAAATATCGGGGTACTTGAGATTGTGTGACACAATTTTCTGATTTGCAGAGGACATATCAAGCGGGTGCTTTTGAAGCTCGTTCCATGTGTCAAGGATATCTTGTTCCAAAGGAGTGATAAACCGATTTTGTTTTAGTAGCTCGGTAATAAGACCATTGATGTCCATAGTACAGATTCCTCCTAAAGTAATGCAATTTTAACTTAAAATAGCATCGATATGGGAAAATGTCCAACAGAAAGGAAATATTCAGGCGAAACCGCCCACTACAAATACAAGAAGTCGATTTGAAATAAACAGGCGCCACCTCATATTATATTTTCTGAGGTGGTGACTGTTTTTCGTCATTATTTACTGCCTATGCGTCGAAAAGGTATTCTTCGAGAGACTTTGCCAAATGCAACGGCAGGGGAAGCACAGTCGATTGGCTATATTGAATTGGAATATGCCGTAACGCATTGGTATAAAAAATCCAATTAGTAGCGTTGTCACCAGACTGAAGCTGTAAAGGATACAGTTCGATCATATCCTTTTCTGCAAATTGCTGTTGAGGCTGGTCGATTTTGGACATTTTAAAGCTGTTTGTATATCGAAAATCATTCGGCTTTTCATGAATGCCCCAATACACATCGTCATACTTGAAGATGCCCGAAGCGGAAGAAAACTGCAAACGGTCATCCGTAGATTGCGCACTCAGATTTGTGAAATAGTCTGGAACTTCCTGGTTGCTCCTGATTCGAATAATTCTCACTCCGGAATCTGTTAACGAAAGAGGGTAAGGATTTTTGGGCATTCCAACATTGATTTGAGATGGGCAGTATTCATCTGTCACAGTATATCCGTTAATTTCTTTATCCGAAATACCACTCCATACGGCACGAGTATTTCCGTCTGACTGAATAACGAACAGTACACCATCCTCTTTCATATAATAGCGGTTTTTCAGCTCTATCAGCTTTTGCTTTGCGGGGACACGACTTGCGTCAACACAGCGTTGTTCCAAATCATTTTCCCAGAAAAGCTTCGCCATTTCAAGGCAGGCCTCCCGATAAGAAACTGTTCGATTAGAGAACGCATCACAATGCACCTGAGTCTTTCCTTTTAATAAATCAACCGTAACATAGATGGGAAGAAAGCGTGCCTTATTCGAAATTCCATGAACTTGTGTACATAAATGCATACCAACACAGGGCGTATACGCCAAGGGTGGCAGTTTCTTTTGGAAATTCAGCAAGGTTACAATGCCTAACTGACGGTAGAGATCATATACCGCATTTTCAATCTTGTTTCGATTTATATCATTTTCAGGATTGATAAACTGCACGACTCGTCCAGTCCTGGCGAATGCATTTCGGAGAACTTTTTTGGGATCGCCTTTAATATATCGCTCTTGACCGGGCAAAACAAAAATACAGGCGGTGACCAAGTCGGCTTGTCCTAATTGCTCAACAATTTCCCTGCATCGCTGGATTTTAGTTTGCTTATCGTCATCAGGCATACCGTCAGCAAGGTTACCAATTTCTTTGTGTAGACACTGTATTTTTAAGCAGGACGATTCGGATTCAACGCCAAAATCTTGTTCGATCTTCGATTGAACAAGTCTCAAAAGATCCAACTGGTTAGGATCTTGCCAAAGGCCATAAATCTCAAATGTAATCCGGTCTGTATCAACACATTTGCTTGCCCAACTTCGAAAATCTTCAGGACTCTCATATTCTTGCGGAGACTTAAAATATGAGAACTTTTGCCCGCTTAACATGACTCGCTTTGCTTCGGGTTGCTCACAAACCATATCGCCCAGCAAAACAGAAACAGATTTGTATAATGATGCTTTATCAACGACGGAAACGCCAGTTCCGATTTTTGAAGCCACGAACCCGGTCATGCCGTTTTTATAGGGAAGAAGAATTTTCTCTGTGTATATCTTGGGATCCCTCAAAATATCGTTAGCCGATGGCAATTGCTCATATCCCCAGATGTTGTAGCATTCTTTGTCTTGTACTTTCCAGTCAAGCTGTTTGCTGATATAGTCATATGCGATTGGCACCTGGCAGTACTTGCTATCCGAAACCTTAATGTGGGAACCAATGCTCTCAGAAAGAAATGGAGATCGTTCCTTGTTATAATTGTCAAGAATCCAGCGGCGAATGCTCATCTGGCACAGCAGCAAAGCCTTTCTTTGCGGAGGAGTTGTCTGAACCGATAAGTCGAACACAAACGAGTACTGATGATGGCTCTTGGAATCAATTATAGGATGACTGATCAACTGATTCTTAGCGGCGTAGCAAAGATGTAGCGTTCGCCCGCTTAAAACGATTTCCTGGCCCAGTAAGCGGTTGACCGCCAAAAGTGGAACCGCTTGATATGCTTCTTCGCACACAGTACCATCTTTGAGAGTAAGGCAGACTTCGGACGTAGCCTGAAGCGCCTTAAAATCATCGGTATTAATCATATCGCAAAAATCATTTGCAAGTTTTTTGACCAAAGGCAATGTTCGTGGATCTGTCACATAAGTTGCCTTTACCCATACTTTAATAATACCGCATAGAGCCTGGATGTTTTTCTCCGAATACGCATAACAAGATGTAAGCCAATGTTCATCATGGCTATCTTTTTTCAGCGGTGACAGAGCAATGACACCCTCCATCCAGCTATCAACCAACTTTTTCAGCGCGTTAGTAGGAAGTCCATACTCGTCTTTGAACCGTGGATTATTTTTTCGTGCAATATCCAACAAGGTTGCTTTCCAGGTTTGAGGAAACCCCAAATAGTAAAGCGTACAGGTCTGTCCCGGTGAGAGTTTATATGCCAGAGGATAGATTTTACCGTTCATATTGAATGTCCTTTCTGTAAGCTTTATAGAATGGCGCGTACAGTGTCTCGGCAATTTCTGCACTTTCTTTCTGCGTCATCAGCATTTCTAAATATCTGCCCAATTCAGAAAGGCAATCGAAATCACCTTGTTTGCTTTCACGTCTGCGGAATGCGCCGTCAATAAAATAGACATGCGGTTCGGGTTTTGTTACGTCAGTGACGCGCGCTAAACGACCGAAAATCTGAAGGATCAGAACAAATAGAGTGGCAACGACATCCTTGCGTGCTTCATTATCCAGTTCAGCCAGACCAAACGACTTGCTTTTACTCATTTTTGCCCACTGCTGAGCAGCAAATTGACGGATTCGTGTATTATATGCGAATAGTGATTCATGTGGAGCTCGCTTGCAATGGGATTCAATAAAGCCATTAAGTTTGCTGCCTTGCTGTTGGATATCATCGGGAATGGCCATGGGCCGCACCATAAAAAACACAGCGCAAAGTGCGGAGTGACCATATTCGTCGACAATGTTATGGCCACGCTCAATTGCCATTGCAGGAGCAATTAGGATTTCCTCACTCATTTTTGTAAACCGGCCAACCTCACCGCGCCGTATAATCCCTCGGTCATTTTGAGTGCTAATAGCATCAGAAATCATTCGACAAACATGTATGGAACAATTGGCTTTTCGCAAAGCGGCTTCCAGCGTTTGTTGCACTTCTTGTGCCTGGGCATAGCTATTGACAACCAGTAGGATTTTCCCGGCTTTTCGTTCATATTCTCTAATGATTAACTCAACCGTCTTTTGCGTAGCAAAGCGCAATTGTGCCATACGTTGGTCATCTGCGGCACCAGAGACTCGCTCTGGAAATCCTGACTCAAAGAAGCGTGTCTTCTCCAAAAAAGCACGTTTATCACTATCTGCCTCTAAGATATAGTTCACTGGTCGATTCACGTGGTATTCATACGATCCTTCCGCCCAACTTGAACCCGATAGCAGAACAACATGAGGACCGGCAGGTTTCCCGTGCGAATCTGTGCGCAAATAAGGTAGATCTTTCATCAGACTTCTTCCAAAAGCAAATTGACGGAACAGAATGATGTCTTCATCATCCGTCTTTTTTAGGCCGAACAAATTTCCACACAGTGCGGAGGGGAGGAAGTATTGCTGCTGACGGAATCGAGTCTGTAAGAATCCGAACAATTCATTTTGGCCATAAGATGTTTCATGGCTTGCCTCGTATGCATCACTGAGTCCGCGAATAAAATGGTCAAAGTATATTAGCCGCAAAATGAGTTTGATGTGGGCATCTTGAATGCGTTTTACTTTATCCTTTTTGGGCCGTGGAAAATCGGATCCAAGCTCATTCAGCCAGATGCGATACATTTGATTAAAAAAGGTTTCATCTGTGCTCTTGCAAGAACTCTCGAGCACTGCCCACAGGGTACTTTGACGGATATCATCTTCATCTTGTGTATCGATCAAGTTATAAATGGCTTTATAGACGGAATAGGGAATTCCATATTCCGATTCTTCCCGATACATATCCTCCAAAAGGGTAAGGGCTGAGAATGGATCCCCATACGCAATTTTCTTCCATGTGCCCAACTCATGATGCAGAGATTTCACAAGGCAGCTGAGAACCGTTACACTCTGGCGCTGCATCTCATCGTATCTCTGCTCAGCCAGGTTTTCTTCTCTGCGTTTACTGCTCAGTCTCATATATGCACTACAATCTTCGGCGCACTCATGGATGTAGTTATTGAAGCTTGTTTCCGGCATAAAGAAGTGGTCAAGCGTCTTCTGAACTCTGTCACTCTCGTCAAAGACGACCAAGTCAAAATCGCGCATTGTCAGTTCCAAAAATGTTTCCCGCTGTTGCCCCACTCGGGATGCCGCAAATCCCGCGACCGTTGTAAGTACGACCGAAGCAGTATAGCATTCTCGGAGCATCCTTGTGCCCAAACACTGATTGAAATAAGGACACAGGTAATTTTTGTTTCCCTTTTTTAAAGAGTAGCACGGTTCTTTACCGAAGGCGATTGCCGCACTGTGCTGTGTATCCATACCATCAATTAGGCATACCGGTGTCAAGTATTGAGAAAACCCTGTAGATAAACAAGTTTCATTAGGTTGCGTAACTTGATTGATGTATTTCAACCTCTCGTTACGACCAATCAAAGGACTTACTGCAACACCAAAAGCAGATAAATACTTTTGAAAATTCAAGACTTCGGCTACTGTATCAACAACAATTGCAATGCGATAACCATTTTGATGGCACCAAAAAGCCAAAACCTTAATCAGTGTTGATTTCCCCGCACCAACCATTCCCACAATATTAACGACTTCCCGGAGGGTAAGCTCTGTGCATGATTTAACTGAGCTGCCGACAATTTGCTTGAGGATATTGGTATTCAGAATCATATGGCAAGGATCACCGGGACAGATTTCGGCCATTTCTTTTGCGGCATTTAGAAGTTCGTTCAACGAGATAGTAATCGGTGCTCTGCAACCCTTTTCCGGAGTGGTCGATTGAACTGGCGGCACATAATCGTTTTCAAATTTGACTTGAACTGTTTCTGTTTCTCCACTCTCGAGATTCGGATATGAATACTTGTATGTTCCTGCTTCGGCATAAGAAGGAGTTTTTGAATCTTCAAAACAATCTGGCCAGAAACGTATCCATTCTTTTTGGCGTTCCTCATATGGATAGGGATATGTTCCTTCCGTCTTGGAAAAAGACACTGTTCCATCGAGGTCTTCAAATGAAAAAGCACGAACTGCATGATACCTTGGTTCTCGATAATCTCTCAAATCATCCTGCCAGTATTTTTGAGAGCGATAATATCCCAGCGTGTGTCGAGCCTGTTGTAAAGTATGTTCCATGGTTATGCACTCTGTTGTACCGATAAGTTGATATTGGGTAAATAAAAGATATGCTTTTGTCGGATCAGAATCGGGTGCATTAAGAGCAAGCAAATGCAAAACCGCTTCAATTGCTGCAAAGCGGGAGAGAGGCATAGCTTCCTCTATCGTCTGAAACTGTGCCGAAAGAGGTGCATACCATAAATTTTTGTTATCCTTCACAACAAGAATCCTCCTTTCGCGTAATTTCGGCCTTCAATGATTGCAGAGTTACACACTTTACATTCTTTTGATTCTCCAGTATACGATTGACGATTGCGGTATAGTTTTGCTGGTTTACTGTGTATTCGCTGGGAATAACAAAATACCCCCTTGCATATTCACCGTCAGGGAATCCATTATCATTTTGAATTTTGGTGCGTAGTGCTATGGGGTTGCGATACGCCTTGGCATCGATTTCCCAAATCTCTCCATCAGAGAACTGAATTTCCACATCATAGCGATCCATCTGTGGCCACAATGCCCAGCGAATTTTCTTTCTCTCACAAAATGCTACAATTTCAAGTTCCAGCTTTCCGGGAGAGGCAAAATAACGCATAATGCCTTTCTTCAACCGATAAAGATTGTTACTTGAAGTATCCAGTTTCATCTCATCTGTGAGTTCGGGAATAGTGTCTGTGCAGTGTGTCGAGTGACAACTATATCCGTATTTTCCGGGTATCATGGTCCAGCCACAGTAAGGGCAACGATAACAATTTTCGGTAATTTCTTCGTAAGCAAACTGGAAGGCATCTCTTGCTGCTCGATTATCAGCCAGGTCAAGTGACATTGCTCGCCTGTCTTCAAGCGTAATGATCGGATTCTCGATAATATATCTTCGAACCTTGCAATAAGTTTCCTGATCTAAAGTGACCATTTTTTTATAAAGAAGCCGCTCATCCGTTCCGTCCATGATATCGCTGTCCTGTGTTTCTAAGAACTCATAACAATCAGCGCTGGGAGTGTACATATTTTCACTCCTTTGATACGCAAAGGCATCGTAGGCGTAAAAGGACTCTTCCGAAAGATTTAGCTTATCAATTACCCCTGGATTCCATTCATCAAACCATTCAAAAATAGACTTGGTAATAAAATGCTCAAGAAAGGAGGCTTCATCGGCATACTGTGTAGTGGTTTGGCAGCCTGCCCACTGGCTTGCTGCTAAGAACATATTTACCCCATGTTGTAATACCTTGCTGTATGGATATCGTGTTGGTTCCTTTTGTAGGAGCTGTTCTTTTTCGATTAGTCCCTTTGCAATCAGAGCGAATGTTTTCCTCATGAACGCCGCATCCATATAAAAGCCTCCTGTCTTGAAACAAAATAAAAACGACTCTCTTGGAATGTACAAGAGAGTCGTTGGAAAATACAATGTTTCCAAACATACATGCTACTAAACTGCAACTTTACATGTTGGATCCACATACTTTTTACTTTTCTCGTGTACGCATGCATTATATATCCAAAGTTTGGAGATTGTCAAGGGCGTATTTCATTTTCTTTATTCTTTGTTTTCTGCTACGCAATATTTGAACAAAAAATCCGAACTTCCCAGTACCATATTTCTCTGTTTGTGCTCTGTTTTCTGCCAATATGAGGAGGGCCATTCAGCTTCTTGGACGGCCCTCTTTGAGTACTATTCACTTACGCATAGAAGTTGACGCTGTTGGGGATTCCGACGAACATACAGCAGTAGCCCCTATATTGTTTACAGCATAGCAAATTCTGTGTGGGTGCGGGACTTGTATCTCTCGGTTTTCTATGGTATACTAAAAAAGAAAAGTGGGGCGGTTAATGTGGCGAGATTTGAACTTTTTGTTTGGGACCGGTTGGGAAAGAAAGTCCCTGCCAAGGCGCTTAGAGCGACAAGAGAAGACTTGGAATTTACTGTTGCCTCACCCGTATGGCAAACGGACTGGACGACTGAGTATATTGTAGAAAGCGGATTTGAAATCTATGCGTTAAAAACCAAGCAGGGTGAATTGGTGGCCCTGGGTGCTTATGGGATTGAGGAAAATGTTGTTGCTGTCCATATCGTTTACATGGAGAGCCAAGCTCAAAGTAATCCGACCCTTTGTAAAGAGCCGAAGTACCGGGGGATCGGACGGGCGCTGGTTGCCTACGGTATCAAGCTATCTGTGGATGCCGGTTTCAATGGAGATGTGACACTGGACGCAAAAACGCCGGAGTTGGCGAAGCATTACGAGCAGAACTTTGGTGCGCTCTTGATTCCGGGGCGTAAGAGCGGCGCGGCTCCACGGTACTTGATTTGTGATGAGGCTGCCATAAACATTTTCACATCCTACTTGGAGGAGGGCTGATTATGGATGACGCAAAGTGGTATTTCACGCACGAGAGCGATGAGGACAGACTGTGGTATCGAATCTTTTTTTCCATGTGTCGGAAATTTGGGGTGTCCTGGTCCAAGGCTGGCGAAATGCAAAAAGCCTTTATTGAGGAACTGACCCGCATCAATTTTGAGCGGGAGACGGCAAAGAAAAGTGCTGTGGCGCAGCCCATCCGTGGCTTTTTTGACACGGAGATATCCGCTTGACCCACACCGTGACCCACACGCGGAAAAAAGCGGGTGGAGTTAATGGACAG
>OFGE01002237.1_pt1 | contig 14693 bp, 14 predicted proteins | sample 1521681 | NCBI WGS metagenome assembly OFGE01 (sample SAMEA3504093, study PRJEB24116) | mouse gut metagenome | biome: mouse gut; feature: mouse-associated habitat; material: faeces | place: Denmark | collected 2011 | reverse complement strand
TATTGGCTGGCGAAAGATTTTTTTGCTGGGCAAATCCGGTTTTTCGCCGGAATACCAAAACAGGTATTTCAAGAAAAACTGGCACAGCACAGCGGAAAAATATCCGCCAGACAGCGTTTTGGAAGATGCAGAACAGGTTCTCCAGTCGCTCCGATCTGGTATGCAGTCTGCCGGGACTTTTCTAAAAACATTTTATATTCCCCGCTGCAATTGATCCTCATGGCGTACTGCCGGCCCTGCTTTCCGTTTCCGGCTGTACAGAGTAAAGTATCCTGATTGCTGGATATGAAGTTTTCAAGGTTCAAAAAGGGAAATAAAATAACCCCTCACTTTTAATCCAAAAAGAGAGGGGTTATTATGACGTTTTTTCAAAACTTTTTTTATTTTATTTCATTTTTTTAGGAGCCGCGCCAGCTTCTTAAAAAGTCGCTTTTTTCTTTTGTTTACTCCAGACTGCGTAAGACCGCAAATCTGTGCAATCTCCTCCTCCGTTTTTCCTGCAGCGACAAGGCGACAGATATGGTATTTGCAGTCAACCTCGTCTATGTATTTCCAAAAACTTTCTCTATCGAGCCTTTTTATCGCTTCGGCCTCGGTATCAAAATTTATATCCGGTACATACTCCACACCATTTGTCCTTTCGGAATCCCATGCATCATAATACAAAAGACCATGCCTGTAATCCCGTTCTGTTTGATAGGCTGCCTTCCTCTGCATTGAGTAATAGGCTTCATAGACCTCCTTTGTTACCTCTATTCTCTCCGATTTCAAACGGATATAATATTTTTTATCCTCAGTATCCATAAAATCCTCCAATCCAAATTTGTAGTTTCAAAACCAACAAATTTGGATCAGAGGCGGTGCCCTGCATCTTTTGGAATATAAAAAAAGACGTGCCATAAAAAACGGCACATCTAAAATATACTTGCAGATATTCTTTTGTAATTCTATGAGTATAAAGTATTTTCGTTCAAACTTTATTCCGGGCGGGATATGGATTATGAATCTTTTCAACTACTTATCCCGACGATATTTCCTCTTTCGAATAATTGCATATTGCCAGATTAAATGATAAATTCATTATTATTTTTCCCTTAAAGTCCATACCTCTTTTGTATTGTAATAACCATGTACTTATAATGTTTGAAAAATAACAGGGGGATTGGGAACTAATAAAATTCTATTTTCGCAAGCCAGCCCTGGGCAAGCCACCCCAGAATCCGGCACTGTCCCGCCATGCAAAGAAACAGGAATATCAGGGCTGCTGCGACCGCAACATCGTAGAGGGTACGTTCGGGACGGTCAAGACTGCTTATGGCCTGAGCCGAGTCATGGCGCATCTGCCGGAAACCGCATTCTGTGTGATTGGCGTTGCCCTGCTGCTCCTCAATCTCACCAGATCGCTGAGACTGACTCTTGCCTTGTTTTTCTCCTTGCTTGTATTTGCTTGTTTGCTGAGGTTGCGGAGTAGGGCCTAAGTAGTTATATCTTGAATATACGCATTAGTATATCATGACACTTCTTCGGTATGTATACTTTGGAATGCTTAAAAACAATGATTACACTGTTAATTTGATATTTCGCCACAGATCTGTTCCACTAAATAAATGAGAAAAATGTACTTCTCATTGAATTTCTAATTGTATATCTCCACAATAGTAATCGCCAACAACAATAATTGAGAATTTGCTATTTTCCAAAGTTATTTGAATTTCTTCTTTATCTGTTTCCAATAAAACCTCGTTATTTTCTTTGTCAATAATTATTATTTTTGCTTTCCCTAAAAACCCATTTTTCCTAAGTACAATGTCCTTTGGCTCATTTATATTTTCGTCAAAAATAACTTTAGTTCCACCTAATAACATATAAGAAAATGTTTTTATATTCCCACCTTCTTTATAAGAGAAAAAGAGGAACTCATTATCATTATTTTTTAAGGTGACTTCATCTGCTTCTAAGAAATAATATTGGCTTTTATCAATAATATCAATAGCACCCGAAGCAACAAGAGGAAATGCCATAACGAAGCCACATAACGTAACTATTATTAGGAATTTATTTTTCATGATATATCACCATTCTTGCGTATTAAAATTTCTCGTTCTGCTAATTGACTAGATTCTCTGCTATAGTTTACAAGCTATTGCTCAGTGGAATGCTATGAATTCACTTAACAATAGCCTTGTAAACTAAATCTTAATTTTATGGCTTTTTCATTTTGTGCAATTTACTATACTTTTATTTTATTGCGTCAATTTGTTTCTTAGTTGCTGGCTTCATGCCTGCTTTAGTAATATCCCATCCATAAACATAATACCCTTCTTTATGCAAAAATATACTTGAGTATTCTGTGTGAACAGAGAAAATGAAACCATCATATCCGGCCTCTGCATTTACCCAAGCTATGATACCCAAAAGTGTAGATGCAATTGCCAATCCTGGTATAAAGTTTGCTCCCATTTTTTTTGTAATCAACTCTTCCAACAACTTAGTTGCATTTTTCTTAATTGCTTTTGTAAGTGTAACCGTTCCGGCAATAGTACTAGGCAGTCCCATTTGCTGATTTGTAAGTGCAAATTGAAGGAGTTTCTTTTCTCCGACTTCATATTCTGGATACATTCCCGTTGGTTCAGTTCCATTTGGATCTACATATTTATATTCTCTCGCAGGAATTTTGACTTTTTCTCCATCAATTTCGATTTCCACAGGATCTGAATTCATCAAAACCCAGATACCTTCTTCATCGCTTACAGTATTTGCAAATGCAGTCAATGAGGCACCAAATGTCATAATCATAGCCATAAACAACGCTACTAATTTTTTATACATACATATCTTCTCCTTTCAATCATAAAGTGGAAATTAGCACAATAAAAATACTATGTTCAATTTGTCAAAAATATGATATACTTTCACCATATCCTGTTTGAATCAGATTTTTGTGTTGGCCGCACGTTCTCTGCATTTTCATTCAGGATATTCTTTCACCCCCGTTTCTGTAAATTCCGTTTTCTTCATAAAACCACACCCTTTCTTTAGAATTTATAAATATCGTCATTTTTGACGTATTTACCTGCTGTTTTGAAGCAATCAATGTTCAATATAAGTTACAGATAATTCCTGTATATTCAGTGGCGGCAAGGATTAAACGTGTCTGTAGAAAGCATCTTGCCAATGGTCATTTTGCCGCATACTGTACATTCAGTCGCCGCATATGTAGTAACAACGCAGGAGCCATCACTCTTCTTTACGTGCTTTTTTACATTTGTATCGACATATTTGTGCGTATGGGCTCTTTCCTGATCCGCTTGTTCTGCAAATGCTTTCCTTGTTCCATCTTCATATACAACCTCATACTCTGCATCATCACTCAATACAGAAACTGTTTCCATGGCGTCGCTGTTAAAGCTGACAAAATTATAACCGGTATTATCTTCCAGTTTGTCAGCCATAAAGAAAGTTTCTTCCTCAAAAACAGCCGCATGGTTAGAAAGGATCTCGTTTACCGGATACTCCAGATCCCTCGCAAGCGCTGTTCCGCACACCGTCGCACAGCATATGCTGGAAAGAGCCAATACCTGAGCCGCCTTTTTTACATTTTTCTTTTTCATGATCCCATTCAGCCTCCTCTTGATACATTTTAAACTTTTGCCATCTTGAAAATACGCAGCGGATTTATGTCCGCTCAATTCGTCCTGTTCACGCTGTTCCTCCATAACCTTTATCAGTGCATTCACATACTCATGCTTATAGGAGGAATCGGCAAACGCAAGCATCTCCTCGTCGCAGCTAAGTTCAATCCACTCTGCCAGAACTTCATTCAGATAATAGACAAGCGGGTTGAACCAATTCAGGCTGCAAAGCATAAACATCCCTATTTTCAGCGGGACGTCATTCTTGCGGACATGCGTCAGCTCATGCCTCAAAATGATACCTGTTTCCGATTCATTCAGCTTTTCCAGCAGGTATTCCGGCACCAGTATTGTTTTATGAAACACACCAACGGTACACACCTGCTGCTGTCCTGATGATGCCGCAAGCCTGATTCGTTCCTCCTGAAGCCCGTTACTCCAGCACAGTGTATGGAACTGTTCCCTCCAAATGCCGGTTTCTATTTCCCATGTCTGCTTTCGGATTCGATTCACAAACACAGCATAGTTGACAACATAAATCAGGAGGTAAATCCCCAGCCCGACCAGCCAGAACAACGATATTTTATCCGCAAAGCCAATCGTTTCTTTCAAGGAATATACCGCCTTTTTCAGCGTTCCCTGTTCCACAATCACCAAAACATCATTTTGCGTTAAATATTCGTTTGTGCGATCCACCAGTCCCCATATATAAAAAAATGGGATCACAAACGCAAAAAATACAATCTTGTTGATTTTAACCATAAATTCTGCCGATGTATGCTTATATAAAAAACTTTGCATCGCCAAAAAAGTACTTCCTACAATCGTCCCTGCGATGGACAGCAAGAATACTGTTATAAAAATCCTGTTAATAATCATCATCGTGCTGTTTCACCCATTCCTTAAGCTCGTCAAATTCCTCTTGAGTCAGTTTCCTGTCGCAGGAAAAAGCCGCTAAAAACTTGCTGAACGAACCCTGAAAACAGTTCTCAATTACATTTGCCGCCTTTTCCAACCCCGCTTGCTGCACGATTTCCTTTTTTTGCAGTACCTCATGCTTTTGAAGCACCGCTGTATAGAAAAATGTAGCGCCTCTTTTCGTAGAATGCACATACCCCTTCTTCTCCATGCGCCGCAGGACGGTTCCGCCGGTCGTATATGCCCATTTTACGCCATTCTCGTATTCCATAAGCTCTACAACCTGTGCTACGGACAATGCTTCCTCTGATTTCCAAAGCAGTTCCAGTACCGTATACTCAACATCTGTAACCTTTTTTTCTTTCATACTACCACCCCCTTTCTGTAATACTATACTGCAATGATTTGTAGTTTTATTTATCTTAGCATTTTTGACTTAAAATGTCAATAAATTAGATTTACAAAAATTGTATTTGTAGTTTTCGACAAAAATAAAAAGGCAGAGTGCAAAATTTTGCAGTCTGCCTTTATCGTCTATATGGTTTATTTTTACGGATTTTTATCTTTATCTGAAGCGATCTCCTGGCTTGCAAGACAGCTGAATGATAATGCTGCTTTTCATTTTACAATACATTGAGCCCTATTGAAACATAAAAATAGAATACCAATATAAAGGTCATTGATATACTGATGAAAATCGGGGATTGACAATTATTTTATTATCTTTTTGTGCTATTTGACGAAAATTGACAAAAAACAAGGAAACTTATGGCATACAATAATCCTCCTTGGCTAATCCTTAAAATGGATTTCCAGTTCTTTCAAAAACATATTTGTGTTATAGGAAACTGGCTTTTTTTCATCTACAAGCCCCACAAGGTAAAGCCATGAAACATCCAATGCTTTTCCCAATCTCTCGCAGGTATGTATGTCAATTTTTGCCAGATTGCATTCCATACGAGCCATTTTGAACAAACTGACACCGCATTTCTTCGCCAGCTCCCTGCGGTTCATCCCTCTCTGCGCCCTCATTTCCCTGATTCGGCGTGCCGCTGTATCGAGAAATACTGCCGAAGCAGCTGTCTTAACCTGTTTTACCATTTCTGTCAATTTCCTGCCTCCAATCATTTCCAAATCAAAATCAGTAAAATGCAAATTCTTTGTCCATATACTTTTACTATAACTCAAATGAGATGAATTTTCAACCATATCAAACTCTTTTTTATGCTTCATTTGAAATATAAAATAGAATTATAAGGGGAGTGGTATTTTGGACGTTATACGACACATTCTGGAATTAATGGCGGAACATGGCTGGACAGAATACAGGCTTGCCAAAAAATCCGGCCTGCCTCCATCAACCGTTGCAAATATTTTTCACCGCAATACCGTACCGGGCATATCGACATTAGAAACTATCTGCGATGCCTTTGGCATTTCCCTCAGCCAGTTTTTCTCGGAAGGCGATTTCGTTTCCCTTACGCCCGAACAGGCTGACCTGCTGAAAAGATGGTCCAGTTTGTCAAGTTCACAGAAAGATGCTGTACTTCATGTGATGTCCGAAATGGGAAAACAAGTATAAAGTTCGCGAAATTTCTAACAAGGAGGCACCTCTTTTTTCTGTATAGAGTACTATATATTCCCATATTATGTATACAGAGTGAACCTAAAATCTTTCTTTTCTGTAACTAACGTTAAATTGAATAGTTAACATTCTACGTCCACTCTGGCCTATGGCATAGTCCGGGAAATGGACAGACTGCCCCTGTCTGGAAATTTTGCCGTTTTGCAGGTTGTGAAATTATCCTTATTTATAAAATATAATATAAATTGCTGCTTTTCCCGCCGTTATTCCGGAAGCGGTGTTCCTTTGTAATGTACTGCCGCTCTAGCAATTCATTCAGCGACCGCTTTACCGAACTCTCTGACAGTTTTACCTCCCTGCTGATGGTCTTGATGGAGGGAAAACAGGTTTTGCTTTCCCTCCCCGAACGGCCGCAGAGGTACAAATAAACCAGCATTGCCTTTGGTGAAAGTTCTGTGTCTTTGTATGCTCTCAGTTTATCTACCATGTGTTTTCCTCCTTATTTACGTCCTAATATTTCTTCCGTTTCCCTGTCCTTTCGTCGGCATCGGTATGTTCCTTCGCTGCTGTTCCTCCTGCCTGCTGCCGTATTTCTCGCGGATCAGATCCTCAATCATGCTGCAGTCCGCATAGGAAACTTCCCGCACTTCAGATTTCCTCGGCTTATATGGGCTGCCCAATTCAATGCCCCATTCAAAAAACAGCCGCAGGATTGTTTTCATGGGTTTCACGCCTGTTCGAGTGACAATGAACGTATCCTTCGGCATGACTTTCAGTTCGTCCGGCGTCATAATCGGGCGCCCTGTCATCTGGAAGGAAGTCGACTTGTCCTTCCCTTTGGAAACACTTCCTGTTTGAACGGTTCTATCACCCAGCGTTTTGGACAGCACCTCCGCAGCTTCGGAGTTTGGCGCAAAGCCGCCGTAAATGGCAATCTGGCAGTTGTCAATAATGATTGCAGAACCTTCTTTGCCATAATTCTTCTCCAGCTGTGCCAGCGATTGTATAATCGGCACGAAGCTGATCCTTCTGGATCGGCTCGCGGAGAACATCATTTCCGCAGATTGTATTTCCGGCAACGTTCCAAACTCATCCAGCAGGAACATTACCCTGTTTGGCAGCTTTCCGCCCATTTCATCAGCTATGGTGAGCATTTCGCGGTAGATTTGCTGCACAAAAAGGGAAACTAAAAAATGCTTCGTATTGTCCTCCTCCGGTAAAATAATGAACAGAGCGGATTTATTTTTACAGAACTTTTCCGTATCCAGCTTTGTTTCAAAACACAAAAGCTGTTCGATTTCTGAATCGAGGAATGCGTTCAAACGGGAAAGGGCAGTTGACATGACGGACGCCATCGCCTGATCGCCTGTATTCAATGCTGCGCCGGAAAGCCATCGTGCCTTATGTTCATCGGGCAGCTGTTCCATAAGCAGCTTGAAGCGGCTTTTTCCCTTGACAGAAGATGGCTCCAGTAAGTCCTGTATCATTTTGAACACGCTGACAATATGCCGCTGGCTGCCCGGCAGAGGCGTTTCCTCTGGCTCCGCAGGTGTTTCTTCGTCCGGTTCCGTGTTTTCTTCCCCTGTTCCCTGTGGTGGTTCAAATAAATCGACCTTCACATCGAAAATTTTTCTCTCCTGACCGATTGCTTCAAAAGCTACTTCCGGCTTTCCATATTTTTTCTGCAGCTTCTCTAACTGCTGTTTCCGTTTCTCCAGCATCTCTGCCTTGCCTTTTCTCTGTTCCGGGCAGAACAGGTACGGTGAGCAGAACTCCGCAAGAACGAGAATGACCGCTGTCAGCAAGCCCTCTGCGGAATCATAGAAATACGCGTTTTGACCGGCATTGGAGGAGTCGAAGCCTCCAGCATTCATAATGGTTTTGGAAATCACCTTCGCATATTTTTCTGCCTTTGCCTTGCTGACAAGGGTGCCTGTCTGCAAATATTCGTCCATGTAGTGGTTCACCATATGCAGCATATTGAAACCGTCGCTTTGCGTTGGATTGCGCAAATCCAGCACAGAAATATCGTAACCATAGTATTTTTCCGCAATCGGCGCATAGCTCCGCACCAGGTCGCCCTTCGTATCGCTTGTTACGAAGCTCATGCCGGACGCACAGCAGTATTCCATATTGGGATACAGGAATTTTGCGGTTTTGCCAACGCCCGCCGCGCCAATCATAAGCGCATGGACGTCACCCTCATCTACGATTGCCGTTACTTTATTCGTTTTCCCAACCTTCCGGATCTCGCACCCAACGATGATTCCCTGCGGCAGATCAGACGGATTCTTTTTCCGCCATTCTTCCGGTTTGAATGCAATACGCCGGAAGGCTTTGCTGATTTCCTTCGGCGCGGCGGAATAGCCCAGCCGCCAGCCCGTCATGGAATGGGATTTGGAAAGCCCGTTGATGATGACAGTCCTGTCATAAATTTCCTTGGAAAAAGCCGCAATACTGATATGCTTGTTCCCATCATAAACCAGCTTTTCGTAAACCTCATCAGAAATTACATAAAAATTATGCTTTGCCGCAAGTTCTGCCAGCTTCTTCAGGGATTCTTCATCGTAGCACGCGCCGGTGGGGTTGTTCGGCGTATTGATGATAATGGTTTTTGTTTTTTCCGTAACAGTATCGGCAATCGCATCAATATCCAATGAATAATCCGCTTTTGTGGAAACCAGAACCGGCGTACCCTCCGCCAGCTTTACCATTTCCACATAGCTGACCCAGCAGGGAGTCGGAATAATTATCTCATCGCCTCTATCGCACAGAGCCATCACCGCATTAAATAAAGCCTGTTTTGCCCCTGTAGAAACGCAAATCTGATCCGGCGTATATTCTGTATGGTTATCTTTTGCCAGTTTCCGGCAGATTTCCTTTTTCAGTTCCAAAATACCACCAATCGCAGTATATTTTGTTTTGCCGCAATCCAGAGCCTTTTTACAGGCATCAATCACCGCCTGCGGCGTCCGCAAATCCGGCTCACCCGCGCTGAACGCGACAATATCCTCTCCTGCCGCCCGCATCTCGGCAACCTTTCCTAGCAGCTCGCTCGTTGCGGAAGGCGTCATGTTTTGAATCCTTCGTGCCAGCATTTTTTCACGCTCCTTTTGCTTCAAATTTTCTGCCCCATCCTGTCAAAATTGCAAACCAGAATACCACAATCAGAGCCCAACAGTGGAAAGAATAGGGGACATAGCTCATAACGCTGTAATCCGCAGGCACAAGCCCTGTTGCTACAATCAGACCGACAGGGAACAACGTTGTCGCGGAATAAGGCAGCGTTCCACCTAGACCACTGGAAAATCCATCCAGAATGTTTGCGCCCCTGCTTCTTGCAATTCCATGTTCCTTCAATATTTTCCGTACAATAGGGCCTATCGTAACGATATTTACTGTCGGAGAGGAGATAAACAAAATACCGATGATTGCTAAAAAGCCGCAAGCGATTTCTGCTTTTTTGGGAGTTGTTGCGAATTTCTCGATTTTTTCCACCAGTTTTTCTAGTATGCCGCTGGCATTGAAAATTTCGTTCATGACATACATGAAGTAGAAGAATGGGAAAATACTCATCATTCCGGCAAAACCGTCCGCAATAACGCCGTTTCCGGAAAACACCTGGTCAACGGTAATCAGCCCGAACACGAGGGACATGGCAATTCCTGCCAGAGAAGCGATAATCATAGAGTATACAAGCCCTTTCCGTTTCAGCATCAGGAAGATGACCAACACAGGTATCAGCAGAAGGCTCAGCGCGATAGGCTTTACGCCTTCCATCATTGCCGCATCTGCGACAACGGGCGTTGTTGTTTTCATGCCGATATAGCCGAAGCATACAACTGCGATGGCTGCCGCCACGAATGTATATTTCAATCTGGATTTTACAACATCAATGACCTCTGTTTCCTGTGTCAGTGCAGATGCAATTGTTGTATCGGATACAGGGGCGATATTATCACCAAACATTGCGCCGCTCAGGATAGCACCTGCCACGACATTGATGTCACAGCCCAGCGCAACTGCCAGAGGCAGCAGGATTGGCGTTGTCGTCGTCATTGTGCCGCCTGATGTGCCTGTGGCGGAGGAAATGATTGCACCTGTCAGGAATACAACGATTGGCATGAACTGCCCGCCGATGCCGAGGCTGCTGGCAAACCATACCAGGGCTTTTACCAAACCAGCTACATCCATAATCTTCGCAATCGTGCCCGCCAGCAGAAACGCCATAATCATCTGCGCAAGCATACGGGAGCTAAAGCCCGCTATCATAAATTCCGAAAATTCCTGTTTATCCTTTGTTACGAAAAATGCTACGACAATCCCCATAAATGCGCCCGCGCCTGCCGCCTTTGAGGACAGCGAGCCTTGCGCTGCCATATACAGCCACGCCGCGACCATTACCAAAAACGCAAGGATGACGCCAAACTGCCCCATATAAAACTTTTCGCCTGCATTTTTCTGCATTTCCCTGTTTTTCGCATCTTCCATACTACGCCCCCCTCATCGTTTTGTCTGTAAATGATGGTAACCGGACTGCTTTCTTGCCTCAGCCAGTGTGCTTCCCGCTTTCAACGCTGCCAGAATACCGCTTTCCTTTGTATCAATTTCCTGTGCAACTGTCAGGATTTCCTCCGCTTTTTCCTTAGGAATTCTCAGCGCACCGTTATCGTCGCACATAATCAAATCCCCCGCGCAGACCTGAATATCGGAAATTGTGACAGGCTGGTTCACACTCTCGATTTGCACCCTGTCCTTGCCTGTTACCATGTAGCAGCCCTTTGTCGTATAGATAGGGTAGTCCAGTTCTTTTACAACCTTTACATCACGGCACACGCCATCAATCAATGTGCCCGCAACGCCCTTCATTTCCGCGCAGAAGGACATGATGTCGCCCCAAACCGTGCAGAAATCCCTTCCAGCGTTATCAATGACTACGATGTCGCCTGCTGGAACATCATCCAAAAAATCACCAACGGTTTTCTTTTCCAGTCCGACCGGGATATATTTTACCGTAAACGCCGGGCCGCAGACAACCTTGCCTGTTCCCGTTACAACGGGCTTTGCGTGCAGCAGCCCGCCGGGAATTCCCAGTCTGTCCATTGCATCGGATACGCAGGGAGTATCCAACGCTTCAAATCCTGCAACAATATTTTTCATTTCCATATCCATCAATCCTCCAACCCGCATTTTTTCTCAAATCCGAAAAGTTCCACTGTTGTTTTGCCAGCCGCCAAGAGGGGCTTCAGCTCTGCTTCTTTTGCTTTCTTCGCCTGTGCTTTCTGCAAAACTTCCTCCGCATTTTCCTTTTTCACGCAGACAATGCCGTCCGCATCGCCAACGATGATATCGCCAGGGTTGACCTGTATGCCCGCGCAGGTAATCGGCACATTGATATTCCCACAGACCTCCTTGCGCGTTCCGTTCGGGTTTACGCCAAGGGAAAATACAGGAAAATTCATTTCGATCAAATCTTCCTTATCCCGGCATGCGCCGTCAATCACAACGCCCGCAATTCCCCTTGCCACACAGGAAGTTGCAAATAATTCGCCAAAAACGCCCCTGTCTGTGTAGCCCTTGCAGGTAATGACGAGCACCGCGCCTGGCTCCGCCAAAGCGATTGCTTTATGTATCGTCAGGTTATCACCTGGCTGACATTCTACCGTCATAGCAGGACCAGCTACCTTCATTTTATAATGCAGGGGCATCATATTCGCCGCCATTGCGCCTTCCAGTCCGTTCATATCGCATATGTTCCCCGTTGGGATTCCCAAAAATTCTTTTGCCAAAGACATTGCAAGCCCTCCTCCTGTTATTTGTTCAGCATCTGCTCATAGGAATATTTTGCATCAACCTCAAGCATGCTCATGCCTGCTTTGAGATCGGCAACCATGGCCTGCTCCTTCTCCAGAAGCTGCTCTGCTTTATCAATGACTGCATCCAGAATCTCTACCGGAATAAAGACGACACCGCTCTGGTCTGCTACGACTACATCGCCGGGGCGTACCTGTACACCATGGAACTGTATCATTTCATTTGTGGATTCTTCCATCAGCCTGCCCCTGCCGGTGGAAATAACGCGTCCCCTTGCGAATACAGGATAATCGCATTCATTGTAATCCTCAATGTCCCTGCACGCGCCATCAATCACTGTGCCGGAAACACCCTTCAGCTTTGCCGCAAGCGCCGTCAGACCGCCCCAGCAGTTTGTATCCAGCCTGCCGCCATTGTCAATGACAATGACGTCACCCTCCTGTGCAGCGTCAATCGCTTTGATACACATGTGTGTTTTGGATTTTGTCATGCCTGCCGCCGTAATTTTGACCGTCACCGCTTTGCCGATAATTTTGCGGGGATTTGCATTCATTGGGTTAATCCCGTAAGCAAACCTTTGCTGGCTGCCCTGTACGGTATCAATCGCATCAGCAATCAGCGTTGTTTCCAGTTTTTCCAGTCTTGCTCTATATTTTGTATCAAATTCGTTCATTTTTTGACCTCCTCATTTTTTTGAATATGCGTTTTGTCAATCTTTTAAGGTTTGGCCTAACCTATTGTGTCTATATTGTATAACATGGCGATTTTCCGTGATTACGGAAAAATCGCATATATTATTTGGAAAAAAGAAAAAGCGTTTTTTTTGATAGGATTTGTTTTTTGAAAATTATTTTCAAATACCTTTTCAATCCTTTTCGAATGGAGTAGAATATAGAAAATATGTAATAAGTTTGATGAAGGAGAGGATTTTTATGGATACCAAGCAGCTGATTACATTTGTTACCTTTGCAAAAGAAAAATCCTTTACAAAATCCTCTATGAAATTGAATTATGCCGTTTCCACGCTGTCGGAACATATTAACAGCCTTGAATCGGAGCTTGGCATACAACTGCTGGAGCGGCATGGAAAACGTACTACGCTGACGAAAAACGGGGAAATTTTCCTGGAATACGCAAATAAACTCCTTTCCCTCTGGCATGAAACGCAGGAGGCTATGGCATTCCAAAACACCGTACGCGGCCCGCTGCGGGTGCTGGCTTCCGAATCCCTCGGGCTTTACAAAATTGCTCCCGTCCTTGCGAAATTTGCAAAAAAATTTCCGAATGTCGAGCTTTCCGTTTCTATCTCCAATCCAAATTCCTTTTTCGAAAAATTGGAGACTGAGGAAACGGATGTGGTATTCTGTTTTAGCCTTTCTCCTTATGACGGCAATGCGTTCCAGGCTGCAACGATATTCGAAGATGATCTGGTATTTGTCGCATATCCGAAACACCCTCTTGCTAAAAAAAAGGACATCCAGCCCGTTGATTTCCGTTCGGAAGTCTTCCTTCTGCCGCATACAGACAGCTTTTATCGTCAAGCACTGAAAGATTTGCTGGAAAAAAATTCTGTTTCATTAAAAACAAAAATGAATCTGGACAGCGGCACCCTGATAAAAAAATATATACAGGCAGGCTATGGCATTTCATTGCTGCCTTATAGCGTCGTGCAAAGCGAATTGCTTTCGGGGGAGCTTGTCCTGTTGGATTGGAAGGGGCCAGTTCTGACAGCGTTTGCGCAAATTATTACATTGAAAAAGAAGTGGCAAAAACCGGCGGTGAAAGAGTTGATTCAATTTATGGGGAATATATCTTGAAACTATCATGGTAGGATACAACGCATGGGGAAATCAACTTTTGCTTTCAGATACTTTAACGATACCCCAAAAAACAAGCACCTATTTTTATGTTTTGCGTTGCCTTTTTTAACTCCCATAAAGCAAAAAAGACCGTTTTGGGTCTATATCTTCTGCCAGATCAGAAGCGCTACTTTTCTTAAAAGTATTGGAGAAACTGTCACTTTCAAAGGCTTTGAGTAAAAATAATGTCGTATATCTTGAAAACTGTTGTATCAAAATATGCGTCCTTACACGAAGAAGTCAATACAGAATTGCATATCCTTTGGTTTTAGGGAGAAGACCGACAGAGATAAGCCAGATTGAACTTACGATTCCACAGTATTCATGATTGGAATTATCAAGGGTTTTTCCATTTTGTCATATTTCTTTAGATACCCAGTTCAGCGGCAGTTTTCTCAAAAAGTATCGGAATATCCCGTTTGCTGTTGGAAAAGCGGTTGGTAAACTCAAAACCGTTGTCTGTCTGGACACATTCCATACGGACGCCCCTGCAGGCATACCACTTGACCAGCCGTTTCAAGAAATCCGTGGAGGAATACGCAAGCTATTCTTCGTAGACCACCAAGAAGCGGAGCCTAGAATACCCGTCAATGGCGATGTATTGGAACTGCCTTCACATCCACTTGAATGCGTTGGCTGGAATATGCCATCAGCTGGTATGGTTTCGAAGATCGGCTTTTTTCTTCTTTTTCTGTGGAAACATACCCAGTTTGCGCATCACACGGAATAGGCTTTCCGACCTGCGGGTGTAGCCACGCAACTTCAGGCAGTGCCACAGTTCAATCAGGCCAAGGTTGGGATTCTGGCGGCGCATGTCCCGGATTAGTTTCAGCTCCGCTTCTGTGTGCTACTTGGGGTGGCTGTGGGGACGCTAGGACTGGCAGG
>OFGE01002234.1_pt1 | contig 14706 bp, 15 predicted proteins | sample 1521681 | NCBI WGS metagenome assembly OFGE01 (sample SAMEA3504093, study PRJEB24116) | mouse gut metagenome | biome: mouse gut; feature: mouse-associated habitat; material: faeces | place: Denmark | collected 2011 | reverse complement strand
TCAGCAGCACCTTGGGCTCGCGCACGATGGCGCGGCCGATGGCCACGCGCTGGCGCTGGCCGCCGGACAGGGCCTTGGGCTTGCGGTCCAGATACTGGGTGATGTCCAGAATCTGGGCGGCCTCCTTGACCTTGCGGTCAATCTCATCCTTGGGAACCTTCTTCAGCTTCAGGGAGAAGGCCATGTTCTCGTAGACCGTCATGTGGGGGTACAGGGCGTAGGACTGGAAGACCATGGCGATGTCGCGGTCCTTGGGGGCCACGTCGTTCATGACCTTGCCGTCGATGAGCAGCTGGCCCTCGCTGATCTCCTCCAGGCCGGCCACCATGCGCAGGGTGGTGGACTTGCCGCAGCCGGAGGGACCCACCAGCACGATGAACTCCTGGTCGGCGATGTCCAGATTGAACTGCTGCACGGCGACGACGCCGCGCTCGGTCACCTGGAGGTTGACCTTCTTCTCGGGAGCGGCCTCGCCCTTCTTGGCCTTCTTTTTCTTCTGGTCGCCGCTGTGGGGGTAGATCTTCATGACGTTCTTCAGGGATACAGTTGCCATTCTTCCAGGCGTCAGCGAAACTGCCTCCGCAGATTCCGCCTCGGACAGGAGGAGCGAACCCTCCGGCCCATTACGGCATGTCTCCACAATGCCGCACCGCACGCCTACGCGGATGTCATCCTTTCTTGTCAGTCTGCCGCGCCATTTTGTGGAGTGGCGTGGCAGCTCATGATTTTGATACCTGAGCGTTGCCGCTCAAGCTATTTATAGCATAAGGGCTGGCCTGGAAAAAGTCAAGTTTTTTGAAAATTTTCGGCGTTTCAGCAAATAGGGGGCAGGGATTCTGTGCAGATTGACAGGGGACCGGCGGGGTTCTGCATTTTTCTCTTGGCGCGTTAACATCCTGTTAACATATTCCGCTCTTCCTGGCCGAATGGCAGCGGAAAAATTGCCGTATTGCAATGAGCCGCCCCAGCAGAAACGGGCAATAGGCAAAAGCCCCTGATGCAGGGAAATAGAACTATAGTCGACGCACTTGAGAAGCGGTAAAAAGGAGGGGAGGAAAAATGGGGCGGGGCAAGGCGGAGGATGCAGGCGGGCTGACGCCCGCCAAAGACGACAACGCCGCCCCGTACCATTTTGACCCCCGAACTTTACCGATTTTCATGTACGTCGACTATACATCAGGGGGCGTATTATATGGCAAGGAAAGAAAAGATTTTCGTCTATTTCCGATTCTGCTGACTGCAGTGATTCCTTTATGGCATAAATTCCGCCAATTCCTTTTTCAATTCCCCACAGTCATCGCTGTAAATCAAAACCTGGATAGGCTTGCTTAAATCCAGGCTATATATGCCAAGCATGGATTTCGCGTTCACCGTGTACCGCCCCGATACCATATCCACATCGTAAGGGGCCTGCGCGACCAGATTGACAAACCGTTTCACCTGGTCGACCTGCGTGAGAGAGATCGTTACTGCCTCCATGATAAAACTTCCTCCTTTTCCTGCATAAAAGACTGGATCTGCTCGAGGTTGGGCATAGCCGGGATAGCGCCGCTGCCGGTTGCAGTCAACGCTCCGGCGGCATTTGCAAATTGGACCATCGGCTTCAGCTGCGCGGGGTCCATAAGGGCCAATTCCTCCCGCGTGATCCCTTTTGCTCTCCATAGGAACGCACCCATAAAAGCATCCCCAGCGCCGGTTGTGTCTGCCGCATGTACCGGATAGCCGGGAACACAGCCAAAGGAACTATGATTCCGATAGTAAGCCCCCTGTTCGCCCAGCGATACCAGGACCAAAGCCGCGCCTTTATCCAGCAGGCGCTTGGAACCGGCATCCAAATCCCGGGTTCCCGTGAGAAAGGCCACTTCTTCTTCCGATACCTTTAAGATATCCGCGTACTGCATCGCGTGCTCTATCTGGATGCGGGCATCCTCCATATCCTCCCAAAGCATGGGGCGGATGTTCGGATCAAAGCTCACCAGCCTGCAATGCTTCTTTGCATATTCGGCTGCGTGGAACACCGCGCTCCGGCTGGGATCATGGCTCAGAGAAACTGATCCGAAATGGAAAACGCCGCAGCCATCGATCAAATGCAAGGCGGCCTCGTTCGGCGTAAGCATCTGATCCGCCCCAGGCGAGCGGTAAAAGGAGAAGGAGCGGTCCCCCTTTTCATCCAGATGAACAAACGCCAGCGTAGTCGGCGTGACCGGGTCTGACACCAGCCCGGAGGTATCGATTCCTTCTCCCGTCAGCACATCCCGGAGGAACGCTCCGAAAGCGTCCTGCCCAACCTTTCCGATAAAAGCGGTTTTTCCTCCCAAACGAGCGTTCATTGCAAGAACATTGGCTGGCGCGCCGCCTGGATTCTGGATAAACATCTTCATTCCCTTGGAATTTGTCCCGCCTGGGGTGAAGTCGATTAAGAGCTCACCCATTGCCACAACGTCAATCATGCTACACGTCCTTCCTGGCTGCAAGTTCCGCAATAATGCGGTTGTAAGACCTTTTATTGATCTGATAGAAGAACAGCACTGCCGCTGTGATGATCCACAGCACGCCGGGAATCGTGGAAAAGGCGTGGTGGATGACGCTCTGGACGGCCTCGCTCTGTACCTGATTTGCTTCGAAGCCCAGCATACCAAGGACCGCCGCCAATGTAGACGTACCAACGGCCATGCCCACCTTGTTCCCAAGGGAGACGAACGCATACTGGAAGCCGTCGTTGCGGATGCCGGTTTTCCACTCGCCGTACTCCACGCAGTCGGGAACGATAGCGTAGATGGCGGTGTTGAAGCCGCAGAAGAACAACTGGGACAGTGCGGCGCAGGCGTAGAAGGGAACGGGAGCGGTCACCGGGCTGAAGAAGTACAGGGCTAACACGCATACGCCGGTCCCGGCGGCAAAGAGGGAGGCGGTGCGGCCCTTGTTGCCCAACCAGCGGAACACAAAGGGGAACGCCGCCGCGCCGATGATGGAGGGGATCATCAGCACCATGGAATAGGTCGTGAACAGCGCCTCGTTGCCCTCCACATACTTGAAGTAGTACATCAGGTTGGCGCTGCGCCCGTAGTGGACAAGGCCGAACAGCAGCTGCCCCGCCAGAGCGATGAGGTACGGCTTGTTCTGCACCGCCGCCTTGAGCTGCACCCCGATGGGGATGCGCGCCTTTTCCGCCGGCGTCACGATCTCCTTTGTCTTGGCGAAGCAGAACCAGTGGCAGGCCGTAAAGATCGCGCCATAGAGTACCGTGACCAGCAGATACCCCCGGGCCTGATTTTCCCCGCCAAATGCGGCGATCAGGGGCAGGGTAATGATATTGATGATGTTGATCGCCACCATAGCGCACACCGAGCGGGAGGTATTGATCTGCGCCCGCTCCTCAATGTTTTGCGTCAGCGCGCCGCAGAGGGTGCCGTAAGGGATATTGACGCAGGTATAGCCGAGGACCAGCAGGCAGTAGGTGATATACATATAGACCGTCTTGGACCCGTCGGACCAGGTGGGATGCGCCCAGAAGGTCAGCACCAGGACGACGGCGGTCAGGGGTGCGCCGATGAGCAGCCAGGGACGGTAGCGGCCCCAGCGGGTCTTGGTACGGTCGCTGAGGCTGCCGATCAGGGGATCATTGATGGCGTCCCAAAACCGGGAAATCAGCATCAGAAGGGAAACCGCAGCCATAGGGATGCCGCATACGTCCGTATAGAAGATCATGAGGAAATTGCTCACGAACATCCAGCTGAAATTACAGCCCACATCACCGAAGCCATAGGCGACTTTGCTGATCAGAGGGACTTTTACGTTCGTCTCCTGCGCCGCTTCTTTACCCGCCATGATCAGCCCTCCTTTGCGATGCGGACCACCGCTTTTACAATGTTCGCCTTATCGGCAACGCTCTTGTCCATAGCGTTCTGGATATCGTCAAAATCAAACACGTCCGTGACAATGCCCTTCAGATTGACCCGCCCGGCGGCGACGGCGTCAATCGCCATGGGATAGATATGGCGGTAACGGAACACGGTCTTGAAGGTCAGCTCCTTGTCCAGGGCCAGGCTCATGGGAAGGGTGATTTCCCCACTCTTGGAATAGCCTACCAGAACAATCGTGGAACCCTTCTTCGTCATGTGGACGGCCTGACGGGTGGTGATCTCGGTTCCGGCGGTTTCGATGACCAGATCGCAGCCCGCGCCGCCGGTCAGCCTGCGCACAGCCGCAACGGCGTCCTCCTCTTTGCCGTTGATCACGCCGTCCGCGCCCAGCTCCAGCGCCTTCTCCAAACGCTTTGCCATAACGTCCACCACGTAGACCCGGCTGACGCCCTCGGCCTTCAGCGCCATCATGGACACCAGGCCGATGCACCCCGCGCCCATTACTACGGCGGTCTGCCCGGCGTGAGCGCCGCCCTGATTGGCGGCATGGAACCCTACCGCCAGCGGTTCGATCAACGCACCCTCCAGGGCGCTGACGTTATCGGGGAGCTTGAAGCACAGCGCCGCTTCATGGGCCACGTACTCCTGGAACACGCCGTCCACCGGAGGCGTGGCGAAAAACACCACATCGGGGCAGAGATTATATTTCCCCTGGCGGCAGAACTCGCAATGGCCGCAGGTCTTACCCGGCTCCAACGCCACTTTGTCGCCCACCTTGAGGTGTTTGACATTGCTGCCTGTCTCCACCACGACGCCGCCGGGTTCGTGTCCCAGGACGAAGGGGGGCTTCACCACGTAGTCCCCGATAGCGCCTGTCTCGTAGTAGTGCATATCGCTGCCGCAGATGCCCACATACTCCAGCTTCACCAGTACCTCGTCCGCCTTGGGCGTGGGAATAGGCCGCCGGACGTACCCCATCTTTCCGATGCCCTCCATGACTGCCACGTTCATTGTCCCGTCCATTGCTGTGTCCTCCTTGTTCCGAATTATTACTTTAATAAAGTGTTTATGTAAGTATCTATATTAAAACATGAACCCACGGAGCTTGTCAAGAGGGCAGTTTATTTTCGGCGATTCAAACATTTTCCGGGGTAAAATTTTGTGCAAAAAGAGAAGCGGCGCCGCCCTGGTTACAGGACGGCGCCGCTTCTCTCTAGTTATAGCGCCTGTAAAAATTGCTCCACCTGCGCCAGGGCCGCGCCCACGGCGGAGGCTTCCAGGCGGTAGCGGCAGAACTTGAGGTAGGACGCTTCCGGCTGGAACGTATTGCGCTCCTCCAGCAGAGGCCGAAGCGGCCCGCCGAATTCTTCCAGGAACGCGCCCACATAGCCGCCCACAATTACATCGCAGTCAAAGCTCATATGCAGGTTATTGACGGCAATCGCCAGATAGTTCAAGTATTCCTGCCAAACGGCCTGCTTTTCCGCATCGCCGTCCCGGAGGCCGCCAAAAAATGCGGCAAGATTTCCTCCCGCCTGGTCTGAGAGCAGCCGCGCGGAACAGTAGGCATCCAGACAGCCCTCTTTCCCGCAGTAGCACCGCCTTCCGCCGGGTACCAGCGTATTGTGTCCAAACTCACCGGCGCGGAGATTGCTGCCCATATACAGCGTCCCATCCGTCAGGATCGCGCCGCCTACGCTGTTGCTCAAAGAAAGATAGATCAGGTTTCCAACGGCGGAAGTCCCATAAATTTCCGCCAATCCGGCGGCATTGGCGTCATTGATAAAGCTGCACGGATAGGAAATGTAACGACTCAGCGCAGAGAGCGGCACGTCCCGCAAATCCAGGATATGAGAATACCGCAGGAGGCCCGCTTCGCTGTCCACAATGCCGGGTAAAGAGATCCCTACGCCCAGAATCGTTTCGGCGGTACAGACGCTGTCCATCACGCTCCGGATCAGCGCGCCCAACTCCTGCAAATAGGTGTCATCGAGGGAAAAGGGCTTCGATTTCCGCTGATAGCGCACGACCTGTCCGCTTAGGTCCACCAGCACGACGCTCACATGGTTTCGCGTCAAATCCAGCCCGATTGCTAACTTTGCATCCTTTACCGGGGCATAGGCTTTCGCTTTGCGCCCTCCGGTGGATTCGTACTGTCCGACCTCCTGCACGAACCCCATTTCAAGCAATTCCTTTACATTCTGCAACACCGTCGGCCAGCTCAGCGCCAGCTTCTGGGCCAGCTCCATTTGGGAAATGCGCTCACAGGATAAAATGCAGCGTAAGGTATTGGCGCGGTTGCGGCGTTTGACATCCATATTGCTGGCGGGAGAGGTTTTCATATGTCACCATCCGTTGCGTATTTTATAAAGATTCTATAATACTTAGAATAGAGGATTTAAGCGCGAATTGCAAGAGGTTTTTATGTTCGGAAGGGAACCGTTGATTTACCATTGAAGCGCGGAAGGCCGAAAGAGCTCGCCGCACTTCAATTTTTATATTTTGTGGAAAAGAGTACGGGGAACACGGGCCGAAAACGCCGCAATCTCGGACCGGGCGGGCGCACCGCGGGCAAATCCGTTCGTTTCGCACAAAATATGTAAACCAGTTTATATTTCCCCCAAATGCTGGTATGCTATAATCATTTTCAAGAAAGTTGAGAGGCCGTATGGAACGTCAAGAAACTTATCTGAATACGGATGCATGGTCATCGTCTTTTGTGCAAAGCAATCTGGAGCTGTGGGAAAAGATTCTTGATGCACGCAATATACTGTGTCTCCCCCCACGGACAACGGTGTTTTCCCAGGGCGATCCGGCAAGGTATGTCTATGTCGTGCAGCGCGGCAGGATCATTCTGTCGGTTTCCAGCCCGGCCGGAGACGAAAAGGTTCTTATGTACGCCGGGGTGGGATGTATTATCGGGGAACAGGCGCTGATTTCCGGCATGGAATATTCCTGCCATGCGGTAACTCTTGAGGAGAGCTGCTTTTATCGGATTCCGGCGTCCCTTTTCCGCAGATATCTGTCCTCCAATACCAACGTGGCCATGGCCTTTATCTTCAACCTGCTCAACAAAGACCAGTCGCTTACGGCGCATATTGCGGACCTCTCCTTCAAAAGCGCGAAGTACCGGCTGATACAGGAGCTTCTCTTCTGCGCCAAAACCTATGGAAAACAGAGGAATGACGGCGTTCTGATCCAAAGGATCTTCAGCCAGGAGGACCTTGGAAAAAGGATACAGGCAAGCCGGGTAACGGTGAATAAGTTCATCCAGGAGCTGGAGCGGCAGGAGCTTTTACACCACGAGGGGAGGAGGCTGGTTCTGGACAACGTGCAGAAGCTGAGGGACATGCTGGAGAACGGCGAAAAATGACTACTATAAAAAAGAGGTGCGAAGCGTATGGGAAAATATGTTTTAAAGCGGATACTGATGATGATACCGACCCTCCTGGCGGTGGTGTTCATCATCTTCGTACTCATCAACATCACGCCGGGGGACCCGGGACGGATCATGCTGGGCCAGGATGCCGCACAGGAGGACGTGGACGCCGTCAACGCCATGATGCACATGGACAAGCCCCTGGTCATGCGGTACCTCTACTACATCTGGGATGCGCTCCATCTTGACTTCGGGGTATCCTTCCTGACCCGCCAGCCGGTTTTTTCGGAGCTTTTTTCAAAAGTGCCGGTCACCTTCACCCTGGCGCTGGGGACGGCGCTGGCGTCCGTGCTGATCGGCGTCCCCTTGGGCGTCATCGCCGCCGTCAAGGAGCACACGCTGCTGGATTCGTCTCTGACCATTTCTTCTCTGCTCATTGCGGCCATACCGGGCTTCTGGCTGAGCATCATGATGATCCTGCTCTTCTCCGTCAAGCTCCGGCTGCTCCCCTCCAGCGGAATCGGCTCGCCGCTCCACTATGTGATGCCGATCCTGGGCAGCTCCATCGGCAACGCGGCCTATTACCTGCGGATGACCCGCAGCGCCATGCAGGATGCCCTGCGCCAGGAATACATAAAGACCGCCCGGGCCAAGGGCGCGTCCAACGCCAGAACCATCGTGGTCCACGCCCTGCGGAACGCTTTGATGATTGTGGTGACGCAGATGACCCTGTCCTTTGTCGCTATGATGGGCGGCAGTATGCTGACGGAAACCATCTTCGGCCTGCCGGGGGTGGGCGCCACCATCCTCCGGGCCATCAACATGAAGGACGTCCCCATGATCATGGCCTCCACGATCTTTGTGACGCTGACGCTGATGGTCGGCCTGCTGCTGGTGGATGTCCTCAACGCTTTTCTGGACCCCCGGGTTCGGGCGCGGTACAAATAGGAGGGAGACATGACGGAAAGAAAGATCAAAAAGAGCTCTTTCCTGCGGGGCGCCTGGGCGCGCTACAGGAAGAACACGCCCGCCCTCATCGGACTGGGAATCATCGCGGCGGTCATCTTCCTGGCCATTTTTGCGGACGTGCTGGCGCCCTACGAGGAAATGGCCTTGGCGCAGCATCCGGACCAGCTGTTTCTGGGGCCGTCGGCGGAGCACCTGCTGGGCACGGACGCCTTCGGCCGGGATTCCTTTGCCCGGCTGATCCACGGGGCCCGGTGGTCCCTGGCCTTCGGCTTCGTAGGCGCGACGCTGTCGTTCGGAATCGGGTGCATCGTCGGGGCGGCTATGGCGCTGATCGGCGGGTGGTTCGACGAGATCCTGACCAAGATTCTGGATATTTTCATCAGCCTCCCCTCGTCGATTCTGCTCATCAGCCTTGTGGTGTTGTTTGGGCGCGGCTTCAGCAGCCTGCTGATCGCCGTAGTAGTGCCTTCCCTGCCGGGAATAGCGCGGCTGTGCCGGACCGTGTTTCTGTCCATTGTAAGCCAGAGCTACATCGAGACGGCGCGGGCCAACGGCTGTTCCACAGCCCGCGTGCTGCTCCGCCACGTCATCCCCAACGCGATGAGCATCCTGATGATCCAGTATTCCTCGCAGGTTTCCTCCCTGGTGGTAGCCGCCGCCGGGTTCAGCTATCTGGGGCTGGGCATCCAGCCCCCCACGCCGGAGTGGGGCTCCATGCTGTCCGAGGCGCAGACCTATCTGCGGATCTATCCCAACTCCGTGATCTGGCCCGGAATCGTTATCGCGCTGGTCAGCGTGGCGCTGGCCCTCATGGGCAACGGCCTGTCCGAGGCCATGGACCCCCAGATGAAGGAGTGACCATATGAGCTTTTTAACGGTTGACAATCTCCAGGTGTCCTACAAACGGGAGGACAAAAAGAGAGCCTACGCCGTCCAGGGCGTCAATATAGCGCTGGAGAAGCGGGAGACTCTGGGCATCATCGGGGAGACGGGCGCGGGGAAGACCTCCACCGCCCTGGCCATCATGGGGCTGCTGCCCAGCCGGGGGCGCGTGGACGCCGGGTCCGTGGAGCTGGACGGGACGGAGCTGATCGGGCTCAACGACGTCTCCATGCGGAGCATCCGGGGTGCGAAAATGGCGATGATCTTCCAGAATCCCATGAGCAGCCTGAACCCCACCATCAACATCGAGCGGCAGATCGCGGAGGGCATTCTGCTTCACAACGCGGAAAAGCAGAGCCGGGAGCGGATCAGCGCCCGGGTGGACGAGCTGCTGACGCTGGTGGGCATTAACCCCATTATGAAGCGGTCCTATCCCCACGAGCTCTCCGGCGGGATGCGCCAGCGCATCGGCATTGCCATTGCCCTCTCGTGCAATCCGGAGCTGCTGATCGCCGACGAGCCCACCTCGGCCCTGGATGTGACCATCCAGGCCCAGGTCCTCGCCCTGATGAACGATCTGAAGGCCCGCATGGAAATGTCCATGATCCTCATCACCCACGACTTCGGCATCGTCGCCAGGATGTGCGACAAGGTGGCGGTCATGTACGCCGGAAAGATCGTGGAGTCCGGTACCTGGGACGATATGTTCCTGACGAAGGAGCACCACCCCTATACGGAGGGCCTCTTCGGCGCTATCCCGGACATCAAGAGCCGGGAGCGGCGGCTGCACCCCATCCCCGGGGCGGTGGCGGACAACACCGCGCCCCACCAAGGCTGTCCCTTTGCGGACCGGTGCGCCAGGGCCATGGAACTCTGCCATACCGCCGCGCCGGAGGCCCATTGCAGCGGGACCCACGCCATCAGCTGCCATCTTTTCGGGAAGGGAGGGACTTGATGATGGAGCGTTCGACCATCCTTGAGGTAAAGGACCTGAAAAAATACTTCCCCATCGGGAAGAGGCAGCTCCACGCCGTGGACGGCGTCTCCTTCTCCGTGGAGCGGGGGACCACCCTGGGCGTCGTAGGGGAGTCCGGCTGCGGCAAGACCACCCTGGGCCGGGTCATTCTGGGCCTCACCCCCGCCACCTCCGGGGAGATCCTCTTCGAGGGGCAGGATATTGCCAAGTGCTCGCCGAAGCAGCTGCGCATGCTGAAGAGCGACATGCAGATCATCTTCCAGGACCCCTTCTCCAGTCTCAACCCCCACCACACCATCGCGGAGAGCATTGAGGAGCCCGTCCTGCTCAACGGGAAGCGTATGGGCCGCCGGGAGCGTCTGGACCGGGTGGCGGAGCTGATGGAGCTGGTGGGACTGCCCCTGGAGTACTTCAATTCCTATCCCTTCGAGCTGGACCCGGGGCGGCTCCAGCGGGCGGGCATCGCCCGGGCCATCTCCATGAATCCGAAGCCGGTTTCCGCCCTGGACGTCTCGATCCAGGCCCAGATCCTCAACCTGTTGATGGACCTGCAGGAGAAGATGGGCTTCACCTATATCTTTATCACCCACGATCTCAGCGTGGTACACCACCTCTCCGACACCATCGCGGTGATGTACCTGGGGCAGTGCGTGGAGTTCGGACCCAAGGAGCAGATTTTCAACCGTCCGCTGCATCCGTACACCAGATCCCTGCTCTCGGCAATCCCTATCCCCAGCGCCGAGGAGCGGGAGCGGAAGGTGGAGCTTATCCGGGGCGAGATCACCAGCGCCGTGGACCTGCCGGAGGGATGCCGCTTCGCCTCCCGATGCCCCCACGCGTCTTCCGCCTGCAAAGAAAAGGTATTATTGCATGATGCCGGTGAGGGTCACCAGGTCGCATGCGTTTTACAATAACATACATTATTGGAGGTAGGACATGAAGAAAGTTACCGTATTCCTTTTGGCCGCCGTTCTTGCCCTCGGCCTGCTGGCCGGGTGCGGTGGAGACAGCACGCCGGCGAATTCGGACACCCTCACCATTATGGGGTCCATCAAGACGGAGAACCTGGACTCCCTGGTGGGCACGCCCCACGACCCGAACCTGATGAGCAGCGTCTTCGGCGCGCTGATCCGGCGGGGCGAGAACGGCCTGGAGCCGGGCATTATTGAAAAGTGGGAGCTGTCCGCCGATGGGCTGACCACCACGTTCACCATCCGTTCGGGCGTCAAGTTCAGCGACGGTTCGGATTTTACCGCGGACGACGTGATCTTCTCCTTTGACAAGATGAACGAAGATCCCATGATGGCCTACGGCGTCGGCAAGTACACCTGGGCCAAGGTGGATGACCTGACCTTCACCATGACGGCCGAGTCGCCGCTGAGCAGTCCGGCCGACACAATTTCCACGCTCTTTATCGCGCCCTCTGACGCCTATGACCCCAGCGCCTTTGTGAAGTCGCCCATTGGGGCCGGCCCCTATAAGATCGACGGCATCGACGCGGACGGCACGGTCAACCTGTCGGTGAATGAGCATTACTACGGGGAGAAGCCCCACTATGCAAAGCTGGTCATCAAGGCCCCTCTCAACGCCGCCGCCGCCGTGATCGCCCTGCAGAACGGGGAGGTCGATATCCTGCAAAACGTGGCCCCCGACCAGCTGACCCTCGTCAGAAATGATGACAGCCTTGAGCTGCGGGAGACAACGGGCTATGTCGCCACAGGCGTATGGTTCTACGGCCCGCTGAAGGACGACATCAACCTGCGGTTTGCCATCGCCCACGCCATCGACCGGGAAAAGCTGGTGCAGATTGCCTGCAGCGGCGAGGCCGCGGTGTCGGAAAACCTCCTGGCGGCGAAGACGCTGGGTAGCCTGGCCGGCACGGTTCCGATGCCCGGCTACGACGTGGAGAAAGCCAAGGAATACCTGGCGAAATCCAATTATCAGGAGGGCGGCGTGCTGACCCTGACCGTGGCCGACAAGCCCGCCGACGCCCAGTGCATCATGGAGGATCTGAAGGCCGTCGGCATCACGGTTGAGATCGAGCAGATGGATATGAACTCCTTCTACCAGGCCAGCGCCAACGGAAACCTGGGCATGTGCATCATGTCCAACGGAGCGGAATTGGCCACCACGGCTGGACTTCTCCTGAACTTCTCCTCCGAGCGGGGCGAGGACTTCGTGTGCACCCCGGAGTGCGACGAGCTGATTGCCCAGTACCGGGCGGAGCCGGACGAGGCCAAGCGGGAGGTCCTCTATCAGCAGGTGCTGGAGCTGCAGGCGGAGTACTGCAACATCGCCCCGCTCTATGAGGCGAATGGAAACATCTGCTATCGCAAGGGCATCGAGGGCATCACGGACTATTCCGCCGTGGCCTCGTACCTCTACCCTGAGAACATTAAGTGAGGAAACACAGTATGGATGAGAGCAAAATGATACGGTCCCGGGTGGAGCCCGACCTGTCCATAGAGGACCTCGCCGTGCCGGAGGAGCTGGCGGTATACAGCTTTGACAGCGAGTGCGTGGAACGGGAGATCCGGGACTACCGGCTGAAGAACGCGTCCATGGAACCGGGGAACGAAATCAAAGCCGGCGATTTTATTGAGATCACGATCAACGGAGGGGATAAGCGCCTCCCGGCCACCGTCGGCTTGGGCCTTCTGGGGAAGGAGACGGAGGCGGCCCTCCTGGGAAAGCGCGTGGGCGACACGATTGTAACGGAGGAGCCTCCCCGCGGCAGGCGGGAGCTGCGGATCTGCGGGATTCAGCGGCGCGTTCTGGCCGGCTTCTCCGACCAGTCGGCCAGGGAGCTGGGGTATGACTCTGTGGAGGCGTTCCGCGCCGGCAGGCTGGAGGAGCTGCGGAGCCAGGCGCGGCGGGCGAAGGCCCGGGAGCTGGCTGTTGGCGAGTGTATGAGTCGGATCGCCCAGCTGGCGCTGTGCCCCTGGGAGGCGGAGCTGGAGGAGCTGGCCGCGTGCTACAGAGCCAGCAATGCCGAAATGTTCCGCAGCAGAAACATGGACCCCGCCGCGCTGGACCCCGACCAGCTGGAGCAGACCTTCGGCGTCCGGACGGCGGAGGAGCTGGACCGGAGGATGGCGGAGAGCGCGGCAACCAATCTGAAGATGGCGGTCATCGGGCAGAAGATCGCCAAGGAAAAGGGCATGTCCTGCGATGAAGCGGACTATGAAGATTTCGTCCGCACCCACGCCCAGAAATACCTGATGGACGAGGATGCGGTCCGGAATACTACGCCCTTCCTGGCAATGCTGGTGGAGAAGTATGCCAAGCTGGTGATTGCAGAGCAGATCGCAAGAACGGAAGCGTCTATGAAAGAGGTATAAGAGTATGGCTGTACGTGAAGCGACAAAGGATAATTTCCGGGAGTTGATCCGGGAAAACGTGGTGGTTGCCGAATTTTTCTCCGATAACTGCCTTCCCTGCCAGCTGATGGCAAAGGTGCTGGAGGATGTCAGTCTGGATATGCCCTTTATCAGTATTCTGAAGGTAAATTCCTCAAAATATCCGGCGCTGGGACGTTCGTTCCAGGTGGCCGCGTTCCCCACCGTCCTCTTCTTCAAGGACGGGGAGGAGGTGCGCCGTCATATCGGCTTTATGAGCGCGCAGGAGGTAGAAGCCGCCATTGGAGACTATCTGTATTCCTAAAATTGATTCATCAGGGAGTTAGTATGGAACAACGCTATTCGATTGCCATCGTGGGATGCGGCCCGGCGGGGCTGTCCGCCGCGCTGAACGCCAGAATCCGGAAAAAAAGCCTGATCCTCTTTGGCGAAGACGGGGTCAGCAGCAAGGTTTCGCGGCCCGCGTCCATCAGCAACTACTTAGGCATGCCGTCCGTCAGCGGGGAGGAATTGAAGTCCGCCTTTCTCCAGCATATCCGGCAGATGGGCATTACCATCACCAACGCCCGCATCGACGGCATCTATCCCATGGGCGACTATTTCGTGCTGAGCTCCGGCGGCAGGATGTACGAGGCGAAGACGGTCATCCTGGCGATGGGGGCAAAGGCGACAAATCCCATTCCCGGCGAACAGCAGCTCCTCGGCAGCGGCGTCAGCTACTGCGCCACCTGCGACGGTATGGTGTACGAGGGCAAAACGGTAGCGGTAGCCGCTTACAGCGAGCAGGAGGAGGACGACGTGCGCTATTTGGCGAAAATCGCCAAGAAGGTCATCTTCCTGCCGCAGTACGGGAGCAGCCTTGCCGGAGGGAACATCGAAACCGTAGCCGGGAAGCCGGCAGGCGTCAAGAAGGCGGATGGCCGGCTTTGCCTGAGCCTGGCAAATGGGGAAACGGTTTTGGCGGACGGGGTGTTCCTCCTTCGGGGAGGGGACGTGTCCCCGTCGGGCCTGCTGTCGGGCCTGGAGCTGGAGAAAAACTTCATCAAGGTGGACCGGCTGATGCAGACCAACATCCCGGGCTGTTTTGCCGCCGGCGACTGTGTGGGCACGCCCTTCCAGTACATCAAAGCGGCCGGCGAGGGGAATATCGCCGCCCACTCGGCGGTGGCCTACCTGGCCCAGCCGGCCCTGCGGAATTGACCCGGGACGTTGGATCAAGGCTCAAAGGCGAACATCAGGCTGAAATATAATAGAAGGAGAGAAGGCAGCGGGTCCCGC
>OFGE01002230.1_pt1 | contig 14720 bp, 12 predicted proteins | sample 1521681 | NCBI WGS metagenome assembly OFGE01 (sample SAMEA3504093, study PRJEB24116) | mouse gut metagenome | biome: mouse gut; feature: mouse-associated habitat; material: faeces | place: Denmark | collected 2011 | reverse complement strand
TCCTTGAAAATATGGGGTTTGTAATAAAAAACATAGAGGTAGATTTGACACTACCAAATTGGACACGGAGGGGGTGGAAATTAGACAGCAAAAAGGGTAAGATTAAACACGGTCTATATTACACATGAACATCTCTCCCAGCAAAATGAACAGGAGGTTTACCAATGGGCTACACAAGAGAAGAAAGACTGGACATCGGAAAACAGATTTACAACAATGAAATAAGCAAAAGCGACGCAGCCATAAAATACAAAATAAGCGAGGGCACAGCCAGGGATTACATGAGGCTTTACCGAGATGTAAACGGACTGCCGCCCAAAAATCGGGTTCACAAAGAAGAAAACACCGTGAAGATAAGCGTATATTCCTCTGAACCAGATTTGTCTGAATATGAATCCATGACAAAAGAAGAGCTGGTTAAGGAGCTGGTGAAATCCCGGATCCGTGAGGCGCGGTTAAAAAAAGGATACGAAGTGAAAGGAGTTGGTGCAGACAGGACAGTCACAATCTTCGACAACTGGAATATGAAATAATTCTGGAGCTGTCCGGCGAATTTCCGGTTCAGATGTTATGTGAAACAATGGGAATGCAAAGAAGCAGTTTCTATTACTGGAAAAAACGCCTTGCAGCTCCGGCACCGAAAACAAAAGCGCTTGCAGACAATACCACTCTTTTCCGGGAATACCACATAAAATATCCATCGCACGGCTACCGGTGGCTGAATGCAAAGATAAAACTCGATACAGGCCTTTCTGTTTCAGATCCGTATGCGCACAAGTGCTGTAAACTGGCTGGAATCAAAAGCAGGTCGAAGCATTACCGGTACAAAAAGCCTGGTGAACCGCGTAAAGTATATCCGAACCTGATACTTGCCGGGATTGACATTGACGGGCCGATGCAGTGTATTGTAAGCGACATGACAGCATTCCGTGTAAAAGGCATTTATTATGAACTGACTCTGTACATGGATTTATGGAACAATGAAATACTCAGCCATTCGCTGTCTGCAAAACGTGGAGACAGGATGACATATATAAGCGGGCTAAATGACCTGATAGAGCTGAAAAAACAGTATCCAGAATACCAAATGGTTCTGCATTCAGACCAGGGTTCGGTGTACGCGTCAAAAAACTACAATGATCTACTCGGCCCCTGCGGCATCATACATTCCATGTCACGCGCCGGAACACCGACAGACAATGCAGCAATGGAGTCAATCAATGGATGGATAAAGTCAGAACTGTTTACAGATTTTCATCTGCAGGGCGAAAACGTTCCAGAAGAGATGGAGGCATATATAAAATTTTTCAACGAGGAAAGGCCAGCATACGCACTGGGATATCTGACGCCCAAACAGTACAGGGAAACATATGCAACCGTACAGTAATTGCGGATTGTATGCAAAAAAATACAATTTAAGTGTCCAATTTTTGTTGACCAGTGCAGATCATATCCAGAGCAGCCTCCGTAAAGGTAAACGTCAAACCCTGCGCCTCATAAATGAACCACCCCGCAGCAAGCTGCTGGGTATCTACTCCTAGTTTCATTCTTCAGAACGCTGCAAGCAGCGGGGTATTAAACCCGTGAGGGAATAAAGTAACGCCGCTTTTCAGCGGCGTGGTTTCCTGCATTCATCCGGAAGCGCCTCTGACCAGGGCAGCAGTTCATCCAGCTTTGCAGGTTCTATCTTTCCTCTTTCATCACAAAGGTTTGGCAGCTCTGTGAGTAGATACTTAAAATAATGATAAGGCCTCAGATTGTTCAGCTTTGCTGTTTCCGAGAGACTGTAGACCACAGCGCTCGCCTTGGCACCCCTGATCGAATCATGGAACATCCAGTTCTTCTTCCCGATACAGAACGTCCGGATGGCGCGCTCACTTGCTGAATTGTCTATCGGGACATTTCCGTCTGAAAGGAATACCCGGAGATATTTCTCCTGATTTACGCTGTAGCGCAGGCCTTCCGCCGTTTTGCTCTTCGGCGGGACTGCCCCTTCTTCCAGCTGCTTTTTTACCCACGCAAAATATTCATCAACCAGAGGCCCTATGTTATCCTGCCTCTCCTGAAGTCTCTGTTCGGGGGAAAAATCCTTTAAAGCGTCCTCCAGCTTATAGATCTGCGAGATACGGCTCAATGCCTGATATGCGGCAGAACGTCTTACCGCATCCGGATCCGATTTATCTGCCGCCTTTATTGCATCCGCATAATCGCGCCTGGCGTGTGCCCAACAATTCGCATTGACCGGCCCTTCCAGTTTTTTCTCTACCAGATGGTACTGCTGCAGGCCGTCGGTCACCAGCACGCCCTTGTAATCCTGATAGAATGCAAGCGGCAGTCCGTGATCCCTCCCCTTCTGGTATTCATAGATGACGACTGGCCTGTCTTTGCAGAATTCGCAGGAGCGGTGGACCCACATATAACTTTTGCTGCCAGGACTGCGGCCGTCGTTGATTACCTGGGTTGGCGTTTCATCGGCCTGCGTGACCGGAAACTTCAGTAATTCCTGCCTCATGCGTTCCACCAGTGGGGCAAAATATCGGTCTGAGCTATTGATGATCCAGTTCGACATTCTTCAACGAACTTGAATGGACAAATAAACTTTTTGCTTATAGTAATCCTTAAAAAATGCAAGCAATTCCTGCGAGGTAAATTCTGTGTTTACACGTAACTAAAATCGGTGCAGAAAACAGCTCATCGATATAAAATATATGGCATTTCCCACAACTACCCTATTATTTTATAACTTCTTTGGTTGGTGAATTACAACATATATATTTTTTCCCACCATCATTTCCTCATAACACTCTTTAAAAGCTGGTGGATTTCTTACTATTTTATCCTTATCGTAGATAAAGAAAAATATATTTTTCTGTTTATAATGAACCATGTCCTCCTTTATCTGACTTTCTAACGCTTTTTCGTTCATACTTAACCTTGAACACTTTACTTCTATACATGTATCTTTATCTATTAAAATATCAGTTCTAACAGTTCCATACCCAGTATCTTCACTCACTTCTAATCTTTCTTTTGGAAATAATGGCTTTAAATATGCAAACAATAAAAATTGTATATCATATTCATTATCAATCACAATATTTTCCAATTTAAATTTTGAAAGTGTTGATTTTCCATGTAATCTACGTTCCCGTAAAGTCTCAAGATATTCATAAAAATTATTCAAAACGCAACATAAAATATCATTTTTCGGAGTATCTATTGTACCAGCTTCCCTTTGGTAATACTCACGAATTCCAACTTGAACTTCAATTGGCATTGCATCAATAATATCAATTGCACTACTCGTAGTAATTTCTACATCATTTTGCAAAATACTATTTTTCATTTGATTAATCCATGACTTTTCTTCAAATAATCCGGGATGCTCAACAACACTAATTTTTTGCATTTGAGTATCTGTAGCTTGACTGCGGAAAAAATCATAATAAAACATAGTCGTAAATCCATATCTCTTCTTCTCAGAATTAGCTTTTAAGATTCCACGTGCTATCAGAATTTTTATTGCTAAATCTACATCTTGATGACTCTTTGTAGCAAAAAATTCACGAATTTTTCTCAATGAAACATCCGATTTATTTCTATCATTCATTAGTTCATAAGCTATAAAAATGAGATATGGCATTTCATCATCTAAATTTTTTGTATTATGCAAAACAAGTAGATTTTTAACCATCCCTACTTCACTATGTAATAATTCATATGCTGTTTTAGTAATGTCCGATGGATATATAAAATTTCTTCTCCTAAATTCTCCTACTTTTTGCTTCTCCAACAGTTCATTTCCAAATAATTTTCCACATATGGCATTACCTCCCGTATACTTATACAACAACTCTAATGCCTCCTTTGACCATGGCATGCTTCCTGGTAATCCGCTCCAAATATTACGATCATTCATCATATCATAAAAATCAATATCATTTAACGGTCCCACAAACACACAATTATTTGCAGTTATATTTTTAAACTCATTCCAATCAGAATTATTTTCACATTGAAAAAGCCGCAACAAAGCATCTGATCCACAAAATATCAATTTTATACTGTTCTGATAATATTTAATATCATTACATAACTCCGCCAAATCATTTGAACTACCTTTCCAATATGCAATCATTTGTTGAAATTCATCAAAAAGAATCCATACTTCACAATTATTTTCTTCCAAAATTTGAGAAATATATGCATACTTATCTCTGACGGTTCCATCTTCATCTAAAATATTCCTAATTTCTGCTTTGATTGATTCTGAAAATTTCTCTCCAACATATTTGCATCTTCTTCGTTGCTGAATATTGCTTTTTTCCGCGAATGCTATCCTCATTGGTGTAATAAATAAATAATCCATAATTTGAAATTCATTATCAAAAGTTAATTCTTTACCATCCAACATACTTAATTTATAGTCACTTTTACTGCATTGCTCATCAGCTACCATAGTACACATTATCGCTATATCAGGATTCTTTGCAGAATATTCGTGTACATACTGATTGGAAACATAGTTTAATAGTGATGATTTACCTACACGAGATGGTCCATAAATCATGACAAGTTGCTGTTCAAGATAATCTCTTATACGTTGCTTTTCTATATCCCTTCCAAAGCCTTCGATTGTTCTTGAAAATGCAGGAACCGCAATCTCATATTTTTTAATATTGGAAATCACACCTGGCTGCAACATATATGTGTACTCTACATAATCAAATATTTTTTTCTGTCTGCTGTTATTACAAATAATTCTATCTCCAACAACAACATTGATTATTACCTCAACTTTATCACCATATTTCAAACTCGATAAAACATGATTATGAAGCCTATACACTTGTCCACAAATATCTCCCGGACGCAACTCAAGTTCATTTGTAAAAAAGGCTCCTTCATATGCTTCTAACTCTGCCCCGTTAACTCCTATAAACACCTCTAAATGTGCCGCATTTTCATCACTTGTATTGCTTAATACTATAGACAAATTACTGGTATCTGCAATATTTTCTATTTGATAAAAGATACTCTGATCTTCCAATTTACTGTTAATCACAGATATAGATAAATTTGCACCACTTTTTAGTCTTTTAATTTCTTCATCAAGTGAATAAATAAAAGCATTTTCATAATCTGAACAATCTTGAGGTAAATTCCAATTCTTACGCCACTTCTCTAAATCTTCCAGTCTTTGCATTTCGGTCGAACAAGAACTAAGTAGGGAAGTACATTCTTCAACGGATAATACCCATTCATTAAACACTGAAACAAGACAATCGATAATAGGATGCAGTATTATTTCTTTAATTCGATCCTGCTTATTTATCCAAATTTCAAACCCCAAACCCGGAGTTTCAAGTACTGCCTGCTCTGCATTTTTAAGTCTATATATAATATTTCCTTTGCCTTTGTTAATATCATTCAGCAAATTATAAACCTCAAAAATTTCTGACAGCACTTCAAATTTCTGATTGATACTAAATTCCTGTGAAAAAACAATTAATAAACTTCCATATTCAATAACTAATTCATTATAAGTAAGTCTCCTCCTTCTTTCTTCAGCCCCCTTTCCTTCAATTTGTCTGTATATTTCGTATAAATCATCTGGTTTTTGGACAAACATAAACAATCTTTTATACGCATCAAATTTTATAATATCCTCTGTATCACCTCTTATAATATCCTTATAGGCAATCATTGCCTCCGACATACTCATCTTTGTATCAGAGGCTATATTATGCAAAAATGAAATATCTGCTGCCTCTTTCTCAGTAACTAACGATAAAATTGAACTGTTGCTAGAAGTAAAAAAGGATTCTTGCTTTCCCGAAACATAAGCTTCAAGATTATTTCTTTCAATCCTCCATTCATCTGGCAATGCAGAAGATACAGTAATTTGTGAATATGCTTTTTGTGCATCTTCTTTTTTTCTATCAATAGCATACCTAACCGCTAAAAGATAATAATAGGTTTGCAGTTCATCTATTGATTCCAGAACAGGCATCCATAATTTTATTTCTTCTGCATTAATCTTGTTATGTCTGATATCAGCTGCCAAATTAACTACAATAGTTTTTTTATAACTTGTAGCCATAAGTGCAACCATATACATATCCCAGTTTTCCTTTAAATCATTTGAAAATACTTTCAAATAATGCTTTAGGTTTTCATACGATTTTTTTGCTTTCCCCGAATTATTCAAACGACAAATTCCATTTATCAACTTCTGGCACTGAGTATAACCGCTGATACTATTTTCTTTTATTGACATCATCTGCTTTACAACAAATGCAATATTAGGTGAACAATATTCAATAAACTTTATTTCTTTTTCTGTAATATCTCCTTGTCTATCAAAAACAAACAGCCTAATCAATTGAATATTTAGATCTCGATAGTTGGTATAACTCTCAATCTTCTTAATTACTTGAAGAGATTCCCTATCATACTCATTTCTCCGACCAATAAATTGATTCCACACATTTGAAATCAACCCTATAATAAAAATAACCTTTAGTTCTTGCGAAATAGTTGATAAACTCATAAATTCATACAAACTTTTCTTAAAACTCTCATATCCAGAATACACTCCTGTAAAATGTTTATTCCTTTTCATCAAAGCTACTATATCATCATCACTATACTGCACAAAATCTCTTTCTAATAACATACTTGCAGCAAGAATCCTATAATATCTGTTTCTAATATATACCACATCATCTGATTCCTGATAAAGTTGCTGTCTATAAAATGTTATTACAAACTGTAAATAGCATTCTATCTCAGCGCTTTGATTCCAATTAGCTAATATTTCAGGTACCGCATCAATCTCACTTTTTAAAGCAGAATACTCTGAATCGTAATATTGCTCATCATGATTTTTTATTTGCAACAATTGTTCCATTAATTTATATTTGTAAGTTCTCCCATATATACTTTCACGTATAGTTTGTACCATATTAATCTCTGGATAATTTAACACACATTTGAGATAATCTTTCCGAAAGCTTTCAATTTCAGCAATACTAAATATCCTTTCAATATCCTCAAAAAAGCTATCAATCTTATTAGTGCAAAATGCAAATAACATTCGAGTCAACCTCTGCTCTACTTCTGAGCATCTCCAATAATTTGAGTCTAACAACTCACTAATTTCGTGTAAATATTTTCCTCGATACACCAATTGAATCAGCGCTGAAAATAGAAAATCCTTTTTACGACTACTATTACAATATGGAAGATATTTTTCAAAGGATGGCTCTAACTTCTCATTACTCTCTAATAGTATTCTAGTTGCAATTTTTAAAAAAACTGTTTCTCTAGTGCTACTATATTGATCAAGTATTCCATTATAAAATTTCTGATCCTCACGTATTACATCTTTCCACGTTTGAAATTCAAAACCATCCATTGAAAACACATGATTTTTACATATAGCAAAATCGTAAAACATATTCCAAAACGTAACAGGAACTTCCGATATTAACGCTTGACTCAAAATTAGAAAATTCAAACTATACCTTCCATTAGACAATCCTTTCCATAAACTAGTATAATAATCCGTAAAAGATTTGACAGAATATTTATTCTTAACAAGTCCATAAAGTACTTGATTAAATTGTTCTATCCCGTATCTTCCGACAAATGATGCAATAATACAGTATCGTAAATTATCTTGTTTATCATCATTATCTGTCCGCAAAGCTGTTATGACAAGCTGTTTCCAACAATTATCATAATCCGATTCAGACAACATATTTTTTAATGTATTATCAAAAGTTTTTACTTTTGGAACATATACCTTCGATGTGTTTGGAACTGGTATTTTCTTTGCCCAGTTAACAAAATCGTCAAATTCTTTAAAATCGCAGACCTTAAGCGCAACTTTCATAACATCATAATGGCTTTCCATGTTCCGACTCGGATTAATATTATTTTCACTCAATCTACTTTTGACATCATCAATAAATTTCCTATGTGCATTAAAATGCATCTTTTTAAATGGAGCATAAAGGAATGCAACCTTAAGCCATTCCTTTTTGTACACATAAATTGCAATCAATGCTACAAGTACATTTCTCTCCATAAATGTAAGGTGATGCAGTAGTGCGCTCTCTGCCACCTCCACCGGGATGATGTTTGGAAACATTGTATAAGCTTTTTCACTCATATGATACATATTAAAATTCTCGCTCAATATTTCACGAAGCATATCAACCTTTTTCATTTTTTCAAATGAAGTTCCCTGCTGAAGGAACTGGATTGCTTCATGGAACTGCTGAGATGATATTAAAGATCTGATATACCATTCTTCATCTTGCGCTACAGCCCCTCCACTGTTATCAACAATCCACTGTGTTATAAAATGCAATCCAATCTTTTCACACTCCTCTACAAATTCATCTAATTCATCTTCTGAACTATTTTTCACTTTTTCTGCTATAAAATTATTGCAATAATAAATTTCTATTTCTTGCCTGAGTTCATTATCATATCTAAATATTTCAATACTAGAAGCTGTTCTTAAGTCCGATGATAACTGCTTTAATACTTGTGACCTCATCCAAATTCTCAAATCGTTCCATATAGAATCTAATTCTTCATCCTTCAACTTTTCAATCGAATTTAAGTATAAATAATTAAGTAGAACATATGCTTTCTTATACGTTTTTGTATTTTGACATAGCTGGGTAAAATTCTCACAAAGAATCTGTTCTTTTTCTTTTCTACCGAACATTGGGCATGAAGCATTATAAATAATCTCTGTAAAATATCCTGCGGGATACTCCCAACATAAAGATGCCAATATCTTAAACATATTAGCATTTAATCCTTGCGCAGAACTACTCCACCAGTAATAATTTGTAATCTTTTCAGATACAAGAGCTCCAATATCCGAATGAAACCATCTAATAAAATCTTCGCTATCTACTATCCTCTTTTCTTCCAAAAATTCTATAACTTCTTTTATTTCCGGAATGCTGTCCTCATCAAAAAATTTTGCTGAATCTATAAGGGAATGAATATCATTGCAATCAAAGCAGTGCCCTAATATTTTCCTTTTAAGCGATGTAGAAATATATTTATTCCCTCCCATGACAATTTCTTTATATACTTTTAATATAACCGGAAGTTTATCAATTCTATTATCTTTTCCCGCTTCCTCTATATACAAATCAATACATGTTTCTTTTTTACATATAATAACCCATAGGCAAGTAAGGTATACTGCAAGTTCGTTCTTCGCACTCCAAAATCTTTCAATAATACCATTCCAACTATGATTGAAATTTTTCTTTCCATTATGGACATCTGCGAATATTTTCTTAAATTCATCTAATCCAGTAGAAATATATGACGTTTCCATTCCTAATGCTAAAAGTTTTGTATTATCTTTGAATTGTTTCAAATTCACCACCTTTTCAGTTCTTATTAATATTTTCTGAAACTCATTTAAATCTGCCTTTTTTTCATTTTCTCCTAAATACGCTAATAGGACCTTTAGCAACAATTGTATGCCATCAGTTCCTAACATAGGCGGAGTAATCGTATGCAACTCTTCCAGTTTAAGAATTCCCTCATAATCACACGCATCATATAGATTCTTAACTTTAAGCATAAAATTCTGATCACATATTGTATATTTAATCACTATTACATTAGGATAAACTTTCCCATCAATCACCATATTCTTCTTCATTTCAAATGTATCCGAAAAATATATTTCTATAAAATTTTCTATAGTTTGAGCATATAATTGGTAATTCTCTATCCCAAATTTTTTTAGGAAATCTGGTATATCAGATGCTAAAAAATAAGTCCTATTTTCAATAATCTCATTCATTTTATCCTTAACAACAGAAACTACTTCTGCATCCAACGGAACAAGTTTTTTTTCATCATTAGTAGTTTTCTCCAACCAACTATTTTCAATAAACTCATCCGCTTTTTCTGTCTGAACATAGATTTTAGTATATCTCTTTCCATTTACTTGTACATTCATTTTGGAGATAAACTTATTAGGAAAAAATTTATCTATGAAACTATCCATATTAATTGCATAATCCCGATACTCTGTAATCTCACATTCCTGCAATATCATTGGAAATTTACTCGCCTCAAAGAAACCATTAGTGCTTATTTCATCAAACAATTTATTTTCTATCTGACTACGCTTTTCCTCTGATATTTCATCAACCGAGTTACTTGCTTGTATAATAACTGCTGGGTATTTTTTCCCATTAATCTCGATTTGCTTTTTAACATTAAAAACTCCGAAGAAATTTTTTTCTATAAAAGAACTCAAATCACTTGCATATTCTTTATAATTAATACCTTTTGATTTCAAAAGTTCGGGCACAATCGCACAATTTACAAAAAAACTCTGTTTTAGTTTTGATGTAAGCAATTCTAAAACTTCCAATTTCTTTTCATTTTCCAATTCTGGATATAATTCTGCACTCTGTATAACTCTAACATTTACTGCTTTCGTTTTTTCGTCATCCAAAAATACAATATCAAATTCTACAGCATTTCCTGCTTTGAGATAGTTACCTTTGACTATACTAGATGTATCATAATAATATGTATTGCCATCTTCACACCGTATAAATCCATAAATACCCTTAAAAGTTTTCTTTATAAACAAAATTTCCCCTGTCATATTCCCTCAACTTTCTAGCCACTTCATCAGGCTTTCATCTATTGTACTTTCTGCTTCTTGCATCATATTGATAGTTTCTTTGGCTTCAAACTGCGAATCTTTTTCAAATGTTGTCATTGAAAAATTAGTAATCTTAAAATGCTCTGTTCTTTGATCTAGCAAATTATCAATTTCACAATCATCAATTATACACATTTCTAAACAAGTATAATGCTTTTTACTCGCCTCTTCATAAGCAAAAAAAATCAATTTTTCAAATATATCCCGAACCTGGCTGTTTATTGGATGAACAATATCTTTAAAGGTTCCCACTTTCGTTTGCTTGCTAGGCATTGCAAGAAACATATCATGATTATGTTGTAATATTTTTATATCATGAACAGCAACCATACCATCTAATGTAATATTAGCTACCCCCTTTAATTTAGTAATCGAGTTCTCCAACCTCCTAACTTGAATCACTGTAATTAACATATGCAAATAACCTCCCCTATCTCTTTTATCTGTTCCACACTGTACTTTTCGATCATCTTCTTCCCCCTGCTCTCTAGTAATACATAAGTTAATAAGTGCTATTTATAATTTACCCTACATTTTTATTCTACAATAGTTCTATCCAACTTACAATTGTAGACAAGAATTATTTCTATATAAAGCAACAGTATTTGAAGATAAAAATCCTATCTATACTGAAAGCACTTTCCTTCACTACAGACCAGGTAATCTTATACCTAATCCAATTAAATAAATTTTTCTCAAATCTACACACAATTTCAATCCTATTCCCCGCATATACAATCAGCTTCTCCTTCATATCCCCGGTCAGCTCGTTCTCTTCCAAAAATAGCATTGCCTGCTCTGCTTTCTTTTTGAAGCCATCCTGTACGCTCTCTTCTGCTTCCTGTGTTTGCTTAAGTGCCGTACGTTCTTCTTCCATCTGTTCCATATCTACATCATATTTTTTCTTCTTACTCAAGAAGATCTTACCTCTCTAGCTTCCCATCCGCATACTTGTCATGCAGTACGAACTAACCTTTCCATTGCTATTTCCAACGTCAGCACCTTTTCTATATGCATCTGCAAAAGGCACAGGACAGCCTCTGCAAGTTTCGTCTCCGGTATCTGGTTCGGGGAACAGAATATTTTGTCTTTTTTATTACCGAAGCAGACATAATATATATACTATTGCCTAGCAGGGTGTTATTTCTTGCCATCGGAATGTCTGTCCGTGCCTGCGGTGGTGATGAGGAAGAATAACGGCTGCGTCCTGGCATCGCCGGAGCCTTTGGTCATGACATCGAACAGCTCCCGGTTCGGCTGGCTGTGCAGTTCGTCAAATATGACCGCATGGACGTTCAGGCCATGCTTGGTGTAGGCTTCCGCTGATAATACCTGATAGAAACTGTTGGTGGGTTTATACACCAGCCGCTTTACCGACATGACGGGCTTTATCCTCTTTTTCAGTGCGGGGCACTGCTCCACCATATCCACCGCCACGTCAAAGACGATGGATGCCTGCTGGCGGTCAGAGGCACAGCCGTAGACCTCCGCGCCCCACTCATTATCGCCGCAGGTCATATATAATGCCACGCCCGCCGCCAGCTCCGATTTCCCGTTTTTCTTTGGAATTTCCACATAGGCAGTGTTGTACTGCCTGTAACCGTTCTCCTTCACCGTGCCGAACACGTCCCGGATGACCGTCTCCTGCCACGGGAGCAGTGCAAAGGGCTGCCCCCGCCATTTCCCTTTGGTATGTTTCAGGCAGTTAATGAAATCTACCGTCCGTTTCGCCTTTCCCTCATCAAACACTATCCCCCGCCTCCCTTAAAGAGCAAAAGCTCCATCGTGTCGCTTTCCTTATCCTCGCCGCCCTCCGCCACGATGCGGCTCCGGGAGGAAGGGGTGAGGCCGAACTGCTCACAGAAACGGTTCATGATCTTAAGATAGGTCTGGGCGATGGATACCTGAGGCACCTGCTGCCAGTAGCCGGAGGGCGTCTTTACGATGGTGCCGTGCTGGGTGATGAATTCCTCCGCCTCTTTCCATCTGGCGTATGCCTGGCAGTACCCGGCAAAAGCCGCCATGTCTATTTCCGTGAGGATGCCCAGCTTCTCCATCTGCCCCGCCATCCGCTTCCACTCTTTCTTTGCCTCGCCCTCCAGCCATGCCGGACAGCGGGGCGCTTTCTTCTCCGGCTTCGGCTCGCCCGTGTTAAGGCTCCGCTTGCCGGGGTTGCCCTCCAGCGCCTTTACCGCCGTGGGCTTGGGTTTCCTTCCGCTCTGCACTTTTGCCGCCTCCTTCCCTTAAATTTACGCAGCAGAAAAGGGTTCCCGGAGGAACCCTTTCTGCTGCTATGTATCTATTTTATTCCTGCGCCGGAAGTGCGTCCGCCGCAGCCCTCGCCGCTATTAATGCGTTCTCCTCATAAAAATACGGGTCAACGCTGCGGGAAACCTCCGCGCCGTTTTTGTCATGGACGCTGAATCCAAACCCAAGCGCCTCATCATCCCATGCCGTACTCAGTTCATATCCGTTGTAATTTTCCCTCATCACGCTTTTCCTCCTTATGCCCTGCTGATTGCCCACTGCATGGCGTGACCGCCGTCCTTAAAAGTTTCGTCTGCGACCTCCACAAGGTTCAGCCTGCATTCGATTTCCCCAAGCCCCGTTTCCTCCGGCGTCTCGATGAACTCGTAAATGGCCGCCTCGTACTGCCCTCTCCAGTTTGTCATCGTCACCAGCACTTTCTCCCCGAAAGTTACCGCCGCCCCGTAGCAAGAAGGAATCTGATCCTGCAGGTGTTCGATTGTGGTAGTCTGTAAAAAATTGATCTCATGTTTTTTCATAGTCTGAATCCTCCTATCCGTTGATCTGTGCCGCAAAATAATATCCGAATGCATCCCTTGCTATGCCGAAGCTGTTCTCGATCCCGTTCTTCCTGTCATCCTCCATCGCTGCTCTGGCAAGCCTTGTGGCTGCCTTCCGGCTTTCTTCCCTGCTCAGTCCTTCAAATCTGTACTCCCCGTTTTTCTGCAGGTTCCTTATTGCCTCTTTCGTGTTCTTCATGTGTGTTTCCTCCGTTTTCCTTTTGGTAGTGTCAAAAACTACCTGATTTTTTACTGCTCAAACCTTGATTTATGGGAGTCTGCAAATAAAAAGAGCATTGACCTCCCTTTTTGATGTATAATGAGTTCACCACAAACCATTACCTCAAAAGGAGCCAATGCTCATGGACATTATACATTACTTGCTACAACTTATTCAATACCTTTATCAGCAAAACTGCTGGCTGATCATGTTTATCTGCAGATACATTCCACTCAAACAGTGGGCTTTCGATGATTCCCATTCCCCAAAATACCAGAAACTCAAGACTGACGAGCTGCCTCTCATCACTGACTTCCGCCAGGGCTGGACTTACAGGGAGTTCATTCCCTACATCGAAAAACGCTATGGCAAAAAGATCCGCCCCGTAAACCGCCGCTCTGAATGCGACATCCCAGAGGACTGCTCCTGCCCGCGCTGTGATGCCCCCATGCCTTACCTCTACAGAAACAACGGCTCCAAAGGGCAGGTGCTGTGCAAGGTCTGTGACGCCAGGTTCTCCCCGGCTGAAAGCCGCTTCTCTTCCATGAAGCTGCGCTGCCCGCACTGCGGCAACGCCCTCGTCCCAAAGAAAGAGCGGAAGCACTTCATCCTCCACAAATGCGTCAATCCGAAATGCCCTTACTACCTCCACAGCCTCAAAAAGGTGGATAAGGATGACCTCAAAGAGGATTATGGCAAGAATAAATACAAGCTCCACTACATCTACCGTGAATTCACGCTGGATTTTTTCAGCATGGACTTAAGCTCCCTGCCCAGGAACGCTTCTTCCCTGAAATTCAGTAAGCACAATGCCCATGTCATGTCCCTGTGCCTGACACTGCACATCAACCTCGGCCTCTCCCTGCGCAAGACCTCGCAGGCTTTGAAAGACCTTTACAACATCAGCGTCTCCCACCAGCAGATCGCCAACTACTGCAAGACTGCCGCTGTCTGCGTCAAG
>OFGE01002229.1_pt1 | contig 14733 bp, 11 predicted proteins | sample 1521681 | NCBI WGS metagenome assembly OFGE01 (sample SAMEA3504093, study PRJEB24116) | mouse gut metagenome | biome: mouse gut; feature: mouse-associated habitat; material: faeces | place: Denmark | collected 2011 | reverse complement strand
GACATAGTCTCACACCTAACCTCCCTCCAGTTGCGTATTGTGCATATTCAACTGTCTGGGTAATATTTTATTGCACTAACATTTATTATAGCATAATTTTTCCATTCGTCAACCGGTTTTATAAAATAATTCCCTTTTCCTGACTTCTTTTTTCGTTTTCTTATTTAATCGTCGCTTTTGCAGGCAATCCTTTGGATTTCAGGAGTTTTACATATGCTTTGCGTTTCTTAGACGGTACTTTTATTTTCGCTTTTGGATGAATATTTTGAAATGCTTTTTTACCGACCGTTTTCTTTGTCAGCTGTTTCGTCTTAATCGTGATCGTCTTTAATCTTTTTGCCCCGCCAAACGCGCTTGCCCCGATCTTTTTGACGCTTGCCGGAATCGTAACCTTTTTCAAAGAAGTCGTTTTATAAAATGCTTTTTTGCCGATTTCCGTCACCTTATCACCGATCACAGCTTTCTTTAAACTGCTGCAGCCCGAAAAAGCTTCATCCCCGATCTTTGTTACAGAATCAGCGACCGTCACGCTTGTAAGCTTTTTCTGATTATAAAAAGCTTTTGCTTTGATGGATACCACTTTGCAGTCTATGCCGTTGACTTTTACAGTGTCCGGAACCACACATGTCGTCCCCGTCTTATTTCCCATTCCCTGATACTCGACAGAAACCGACGACGCATTCGATTCCACCACCTGATAGATCCCGTTCGTTCCCGCATCCGTTATGGATGTGCCTACTACAGGCTGCTTCGGGTCCTCGCCTGCGGAACTTTTCTTTTTGAATTTTGCCGTAAGGCTTATCGTCTCATTTACCGTAAATGTATATACTGCCTGGTCAGATACTTTTTTCTCCCCTGCATACCATCCGTCAAACAGATACCCGTCAGCCGGCACAGCCTTTACCGTAACGGCACTGCCTTTGCTTACCTCGCCTCCTCCGGCTGCCATGCCGCCTGCCGCAGCATTTACGGAAACAGAAACCTTTTGCTCTTCCTGCTTTGCCGGAATCATAAACGCAGTGATGGAATGCGGAGCCAGAACATAGGAGAGCGCTTCTTTCTCGTTTCTGTTCTTCGTCTTAACAACATCGACCCAATTGGGATTTTCCTTCGTATTCTCATCCTCTACGTCTTCCGACGTCAAATACCAGATGTCGATCTCTTCACCGCTTAAATTTCTGCCGTTCACTTTGATTTCCACCGCCGTACCGTCGTCTTTGCGGTTATTGACTGCCGTAACAAAAATATTTCCTTCATCGTCTTTTGTAGAAATCGCTTTTACTGTCGGCACATCGTAACTGCCGTTCTGCTCAAATGTATAATACGTCTCGTTGCCTGTGATTGTCTGTCCAATCTGCTCCGTCCCGGTCATATGGTTAAAGATCGAAAAAGCTTTTGCCGAAGGAGTAGAAACAAAATCAAATGAACCGTCTTCTCTGTTTTCCAGCGCCTGAATAACGCACTGTGCGCCTGTTCCAAGGTTATCCTGTCCATACGGATAATCCACAAGACAGTGTTTGTTCAGATACGGCGTACCGAAATTAATATAATCGATCATCTCATTCGCAATATAAACCGCATGTCCGATCGCTCGGATAAACTGCGAATTATGCCTGTATATGCCAAATTCCGAAACAACCGGAACTTTTCCTTCTCCCATCAGGCCTACCAGTTCACTGACGCGGCTCATATTATGTTCCAGGGATCTCCCAAGCACTTTCTCATAAAACTGCGGATCGTCTTCCGGAATATTGATATATCCGCCGCCGGTTCCGCTCGTTTCACTGTAGGGATGGATCACGGCGCCGTCGTATTTATTTCCGGCTGCTTTTAATGCCGTGATTGCCGACGCTTTTTCCATACAGGAATATACTTCAACTTCCATTCCAAGTTCCCCGGCAATTTCTTTCAGCGCATCGTAATACGCCGTAAATCCGTCCTGTCTGCTGGTATACGTCACTGTGATCAAGGCGCCGCGCTCCGGAATATTTCCGTGTTCCCCGTCTCCGAATGTAATTTTCCCCGTCTTATATTCAAATTCACAGACATTGGCTGCGCCCTCTCCTGCAAGAGAATCTGTAATACGCCACTCCGTATCATTTACAAACACATGCGCGCTGTTTTCTTTCACTGCTCCGTATCTTGCATACCGGACCTGCCCCGCACTTCCGTCAGAAACTGCGGCAGAATCCATCCAATCCTCTTCCTTTACGGCTCTTTCTTTCGAAAACGTCATGTCGCCTCCGTTTACATAAGCGGCTGCCATTCGGTCATAATTTGAACTTCCGCATCCGGGCATCCAGTAATTCTGTCCCCAAAGTCCCATTTCATTTCCGATTTCAAACCGAACCACGCCGTAAGGCTCTGGGTGTCCGTTTTCTTTCCGCACTTCTGCCCAATCGGTTCCGCCGTTTGGATTTGTCCGTTCTCCGTCTGCCGGCGCATTTAAATATTCAAATAAATCTGCCGCATCCTCCGCGCTTCCCTGGCCCATACCGTAGACCCATACCGCTTCGGAATCCAATTCGTCGTAAATCCAGCTCATTGCCTCATCTACACCGAAATTCGGCTCAATGGGCTCTTTTGTATTACCGTGTATCGTCTTTTTTCTGTCTGCAAACGGACCGATCGCCCGCTTCCAGTCATATAAATTTGCCACCGTACCGCCGGGGTAACGGATGGAGCCAAAGGAAGCTTCCTTCACCAGACGGTCAAACTCCGGTTCTATCGTCTGCGTCTGTGCATTCCAGGAGCCGTATCCGTTGTTATGGTATCTGTGGTTAATTCCAAACATAGCGTCTGATATTTCACGTATCTGCGTATCTGCATCCACTTCGATTGAAATTGTTTTTGAATACTGATACTCCTGTATGGCAAGCGTCAGATTTGTAATATGGCGTTCCAGCCCTTCTGCAGTCAAAACGTTTTGATCCAAATACGCTTCTGCATTGGAAATTTCCTCCGTAAGAGCTTCCTGCGCCTCTTCGGTTCCTCCGTTTAATCCCTCTGCCTTCTCGATCAGCTTCAATAATTCCTCTTTCCGTGTTTCCAGTTCAATTTCAGCGCCAAAAACATCATACAGAGCTTTGACCGTTTCCGCATCTACCGCTTTGTTATAATAACGCACCTCATCCATACTGCCTTTCATTGCGCCGGCTGCCTGAGGATTTTTGTGTGCTCCAATCAAAAGATCCGTCGCTGCGTTGACATACTCTCCTGTCAGTGTGCTTTCTGACGCAAGAGTTCCGTTCACATAAAATTGTGCTTTTTTCGCGGCAGGGCTGCTCGTAAACACAATATGAAGCCACTTTCCAAGCGGTATCGTCTGATTACAAACCACGTCTGCTCCCGTCAGAAATGTTCCGAGTTTTTTTCCGGAATTCAGATATAAAATTGTTCTTCCTGCCGCATTCGTATTGGATACGTCTGCCGTCTGCTGAAACAAATTGATCTTATCTGTGCCGGCTGTAAAAGGACTGGCGTCAAATTTGATCCATGCTGCAATAGAAAACTCCTCGCTTGCCGCATTTAACCCGCGGTTTGCTTCCTGTAAGTTTAATTTCAGATACGAAGCGTCCTGTTTGCTGAAATATACGCTTCCTTCGGATATGCCTCCGTCCGCTTTCAGCGTCACGCCGCTTCCTGTTTTTACCGCGGCAACATCGGATCCGTCCGCCTGATTAACAAGCTGCTCCTCCTGCGTGCTCCCGTCAAATGTCCAGTATCCCGCCAGACCGTCCGCAACGTTTGCCGCCGCTTTTACCTCCGATATGCCCATAGACGGAAGTAACATACCTGCCGTCATACATCCTGTCAATAACATGGAACACAATTTTTTTCTGATTTTACCCATAGTTTTCCCCCTGATATCACAAATGAGGATGTTTTATCTTCTATTGCCGATTCCCGGACCTTCCGGTACATGACCTTCACCAGGCAGCAAAGAAACATCCTCATTGATAAATGACCGTTTTTTATGCCAGTTGGCTTTCCAATACTTTCTTTACTTCTGCGAGCGCCTCGTCAATCCCGGCAGGATTCTTGCCGCCCGCCTGCGCCATGTTCGGACGGCCTCCTCCGCCGCCGCCGACTTTTCCTGCGATGCCTTTGATTAAATTCCCCGCATGCGCGCCTTTGTTCATTGCAGCGTCGGTAGCCATCGCAATCAGATTTACTTTTCCGCCGTTTTCGGATGCAAGCACGATCACACCCTCTGAAATCTTTTCTTTCAGCTGATCTCCGAGTTCACGCAGACCGTTCATATCCACGCCGTCCGCTCTTGCCGCAAGAAGCTTCACACCGCCGACTTCTATCGTCTGATCCGTCACATCGCCTAATGCTTCTTTTGCCGCTTTGCTCTTCCACGCTTCATTTTCGCTTTGCAGCGCCTTGAGCTCTTCCTGCAAATGCGCGATCTTTACAGAAACTTCCGACGGCTTCGTCTTAAGCAGAGACGCCGCCCGTTCCAATTCCACTTCGATCCTGTCATAATACGCAAATACTGCACCGCTTGTAAGCGCTTCGATTCTTCTGACTCCTGCAGCAACGCCGGATTCGCTCACAATCTTAAACGCCGTAATCTCAGCCGTGTTCGCAACATGCGTTCCTCCGCACAATTCCGTTGAAAAATCTCCCATACGTACCACTCGTACCGTTTCCCCGTACTTTTCGCCAAACAGCGCCATGGCTCCCGTCTTTTTCGCTTCTTCAAGCGTCATAATATCCGTTGTCACATCCAGGGCATCCGCGATCTTCTGATTGACGATACGCTCCGTCTGTTCGATCTCTTCTTGTGTCATCGATGAAAAGTGCGTAAAATCGAAACGCAGACGGTCTGCATTGACATCGGACCCCGCCTGTTCCACATGGCCGCCCAAAACTTCGCGGAGCGCTTTCTGCAACAGATGCGTTGCGCTGTGATTTTTGCCGATCGCCGTACGCCGCTTTTGATCCACCAAAAGTTCCACCGTATCGCTGCTCTTTACCATGCCTTTGGTCACCGTTCCGATATGTCCGATCTTGCCGCCCAGCATGGAAACCGTATCGCTGACCGCAAATTCAAAGCCGTCGCTGCGAATGATTCCGGTATCTGCATTCTGACCGCCCATCGTTGCATAAAAAGGAGTCTCTTCCACAAAAATCGTTCCGATCTCACCGTCGGATAGCGCTTCCGTGATTTCCGTTTCGGTCGTCAAAACCGTAACTTTGGAAAAACAGGACAGACGATCGTATCCGACAAATTTCGTCGTCACGGACGGATCGATCGATTCGTAAACCGTCACGTCCGCTCCCATATAATTCGTCGCTTTTCTCGCTTTTCTCGCTTTTGTCCGCTGTTCTTCCATTGCCTGCTCAAATCCTGCCGTATCGATCGAACACCCCTGCTCTTCCAGAATTTCCTGCGTCAGATCGATCGGGAATCCATACGTATCATACAGTTTAAAGGCTTCCCTGCCGGAAAGAACAGTTTCGCCTTTACGCGCCAACTCCTTCTGCATATCGGATAAAATAGAAAGCCCCTGATCGATCGTCTTATGGAATTTTTCTTCTTCCTGCGTCAGCACACGGAAAATAAACGCTTTTTTCTCATCCAGCTCCGGATAACCGTCTTTACTCTCTTCGATCACCGTCTCGCTCAGCGCCGCCAAAAACACGCCGTCAATGCCAAGCATCTTTCCATGTCTTGCTGCACGCCGGATCAGCCTGCGCAGAACGTATCCTCTGCCTTCATTGCTTGGCATAATGCCGTCGGAAACCATAAATGTAGCGGATCGGATGTGGTCTGTGATCAGGCGGATCGAAATATCGTCTATGGCATCCGTCTGGTATGTTTTATGCGAAAGTTCACAGACTTTATCGCGGATCGCTTTCATCGTATCGATGTCAAATACGGAATCTACGTCCTGCATGACGACGGCAAGACGCTCCAGTCCCATGCCCGTATCGATATTCTTCTGCTCCAGTTCTTCGTATCCGCCCTTGCCGTCACCGTCAAACTGAGTAAAGACATTGTTCCATACTTCCATGAAACGATCGCAGTCGCAGCCCACTTTGCAGTCCGAACTGCCGCAGCCGTAACTTTCGCCTCTGTCATAATAAATCTCGGAACACGGTCCGCAGGGACCTGCGCCATGCTCCCAGAAATTATCGCATTTCCCCGTCTTAGGATCGCGGTAAAACCTTGTAATCCTTTCTGCCGGAATGCCGATCTCATCCTTCCAGATCCGAAACGCCTCTTCGTCTTCTCCGTAAATGGACGGATACAGTCGGTCTTCTTCCAGTCCCAAAACTTTCGTCAGAAATTCCCACGACCAGGCGATCGCCTCACGTTTAAAGTAATCTCCAAAAGAAAAGTTCCCAAGCATTTCAAAAAAAGTCAGATGCCTCGCCGTCTTGCCTACATTTTCGATGTCTCCGGTACGGATGCATTTCTGGCAGGTCGTCACCCGGCGTCTCGGCGGGATCTCCTGTCCGGTAAAATAAGGCTTTAAAGGTGCCATGCCGGCGTTAATCAACAACAGGCTCTTGTCATTGTGCGGCACTAAAGAAAAGCTCTTCATTGCAAGATGCTCTTTGCTCTCGAAAAATTCCAGATACATCCTGCGCAGTTCATTGACTCCAAATTTCTGTTTCACAATGTCTTCCTCCAACCACTTTCATTTATTCTTTTGTCTGCGCATCTTTGCGGTCACGCAGCTTCTTACCTGCAAAAACACCCAACACTGCCAAAATCACATACAAAACCAGCTTCCCCAGATATCCAAGCAAACTTGTTAAAAATGCCATATCCATTCCTCCATTCTTATCTGAATTCGAAATATTTCTTAAATTATAGAACACTTCGCCTCTTTTTTCAACTGAAATGAAAAAGTTCGTTTTAAAAACGAAGCGGAGAGAAAACAGGATTCCTCCATATTTTTCCTTTTCAAATCCACGGTCCGTATGCTAAAATACTCCTGAAATATAACAAACATTCAGGAGGCAGACATGGCAGGTTCAACTTTGGGAACAATATTTAAAATCACTACCTGGGGAGAGTCGCACGGAACAGGAATCGGCGTTGTGATCGACGGCTGTCCGGCGGGTCTTGCATTGGATACAGCGGATATTCAGGCTTATTTAGACCGCAGAAAACCCGGACAGTCCCGTTATACGACGCAGCGGAACGAAGAAGATGCCGTAGAAATTTTATCCGGCGTATTTGAAGGGAAAACGACCGGAACGCCGCCGGCTTCCGCCACGCCCAGCTTAACGGCGTTTACAATTTTATCCAGGTTCATATGGCCTGGGACAATCTCGTTATAGGAGCTTACAATCCCGACCATCGGCTTTTTCATTTCTTCTTCGGTAAATCCCAATGCGTTAAACAGGCTCCGGTGCGGTGCCTGCTGCATCCCTGCTTTTACATTATCACTTTTCATGGCTTTTAATCCTTTCTGTAATCAAATCCCCCATCTGTCCTGTGCCCACTTGCGATACGGCAGAACGTTTCACCGTTTCCTGCGGCATAATGTCAATAGTGCGGTAGCCGTCTTTTAAGACCTGTTTTACCGCTGCTTCTATGGCGTCTGCTTCTTTATCTAAGTCAAAGGAATAACGCAGCATCATGGCGGCGCTTAAAATAGTTGCTATCGGGTTTGCAATCCCTTGTCCTGCAATATCCGGCGCAGAACCGCCGCTTGGCTCGTAAAGCCCAAACCTGGTATCGTTTAAGCTTGCAGATGAAAGCATCCCGATAGAGCCCGTTACCATGCTCGCTTCATCCGACAAAATGTCGCCAAACATATTTTCTGTTAAAATCACATCAAACTGCTTAGGATCCCTGACAAGCTGCATCGCACAGTTATCAACCAGCATATGCTCATATGTAACCTCCGGGTAATCCAGCGCTACCTCTTCTACGATTTTACGCCAAAGGCGGGATGAATCAAGCACATTTGCCTTGTCTACACTGGTAACTTTTTTCCGGCGTTTCATCGCAATGTCAAAGCCGCGCACCGCGATCCGGCGGATTTCGTTTTCGTTGTAGGACAGGGTATCTATTGCAGTCAAAATACCGTCCTTCTCTTCTGTTTTGCGTTCGCCAAAATACAGCCCGCCAGTCAGCTCACGCATAATAATCATATCAAAACCATCCCCGATGATATCATCCCTCAAAGGACAGGCTTCCTTTAACTCTTCGTACAGGTACGCGGGGCGCAGGTTGGCAAATAGGTTTAAAGACTTGCGCAGCTTTAAAAGCCCTGCTTCCGGGCGCAGGTGCGGCTCTAATTTGTACCACGGGGAGGTTGCGGTATTGCCGCCGATAGAGCCCATTAAAACAGCGTCGCAGCCTAAAGCCTGTGCAATCGCTTCGTCTGTCAGCGGCACGCCTGTCGCATCAATGGAACAGCCACCCATTAAAATTTCCTCATATTCAAATGTATGTCCGTATGTCTTGCTGATACAGTCCAGTACTTTTTTGGCTTCCGCCACAATTTCCGGCCCGATTCCATCGCCGGAAATGACTCCGATACGGTAATTCATAGTGTATCTTCCTTCCTCTTTGTATTTTACAGGTTTTCCTCTTTGGCCTGTAAGACTATTTTTATATCATATAATAATATTTTTTGAATTTCAATATGGAAAGTTATGATAGTTTTTTATATTTTCAATAATATCCGGTTATTCCCGAAAAAAATCCACTAAAAAACACCATATTAATCAAAACTGCATTTCTGCAAATCAGATAGCCTTGCCTCCCCCGCCTGATTCATGTTATAATCAGAACACCGATTCAAAGGAATGAAAATACAAACACGGAGGCATCACAATGGACGAAACCCGCAAGAAAACAATTAAAGGCATCAAAATACGATCATTAAACCTTATCATGCTATCCATATCCTGCATCCTATACATATTCCTCATCTGCGCGACCATCCAATCCATGCACCAGTACAATGACATGATCGCCACTACCAATCAGCATATCGCCTGTGAGGAAATTACCTCATTAGTCACAAACGGCTCCAATTACCTTACAGAGCAGGCAAGGCTGTATACAATGACAACCGACACAAAACACCTTGACAATTACTTCACAGAAGCCCATATCACCCGCCGCAGGGACAAAGCCTTAGAACAATTAGAAACATACCACAGCGATGGTGAAACACATGCCCACCTGACATCCGCGCTCGACAATTCCAACAGCCTGATGGAACAGGAAGTATACGCTATGAAACTGGTATCCATTGCAAAGGGGTACGACATAACAGCCCTGCACGAAGACATCCAAAATATCCCCTTAACGGCCGAAGATAAAACCCTCTCCCCAGAAGAAATGACAACTAAAGCCCGTGACATGCTTTTTGGGGGCAGCTATCAGGATGCCAAGGCCATTATTATGGAAGATATCGCGTATTTTGTAGACAGTGTCATAGAACACACAACCCAGCAGCAAGCCGAAAGCTCCACCGTATTAAAGCGCTCCCTGACAAGGCAGCAAATTTTAATCAGCATTCTGTTCATCGAAAACCTAATCATTTTTTTCCTGATCATACGGCTGATTATAAACCCGCTCCAGGTTTACGTCAAAAACATCAGAGAAGACAAACGTTTAGAATTTGTTGGCTCTTACGAATTCAAATACTTAGCGCTGACCTACAACAATATATTTGAATTAAACGCAGCCAACGAGCTCTCCCTGCGCCACCAGGCGGAGCACGACCCGCTTACCGGACTAATCAACCGTGGCGCATTTGACCATTTAAGGCAGCTTTTCCACGCCAAACAAAGCCCTCTTGCCCTGCTAATTATTGACGTAGATAAATTCAAGCAGGTAAATGATGGCTATGGGCATGAAATAGGCGACCGCGTTTTAAAGCGGGTTGCCAGCCTTTTAGAAGACAGCTTCCGTTCCACCGACTTCCCGGCCAGGATCGGAGGCGATGAATTTGCCGTTATTTTAACAGACCTTACCTGCAACCCAAAAGATCTGGTACTTTCCAAAATCAACGCCATTAACCACGCCCTTACAAATCCAGAAGATGATCTGCCTCCGATATCACTTAGTGTAGGTGGTGCATATTCTGAAAATGGTTTTACCGAAGATCTTTATAAAAAAGCAGATACAGCACTTTACCAGGTAAAAGAACACGGCCGCTGCGGATGCCGGTTCTATGAAGAATCAATGGAACGAATATAAAATAAAAAACTCTGCCATGTGCCTAGTACTCCATCCGGACAGAAATTGATGTCCGGATGGAGTACTAGAGCGTGTTTGCAAAAAGCAGGCAGAGTTTTTTTATATGGGCAATCCCCCCTCTGTAAGCCAGCCACATTTCGCTTAGCTTACCATCCCCCCTACAGTACCTGATGCTACGCATAATACAAATGTCGTCCCTAAATGCATCCAATCCCCTGCCAGCCCTTTATAAAGCAGCAGCGACACAGCAAATAGAATCGCAAAATACAGCATCCCCATCAAGCATCCCCACAAAAATTTCCTGCTCTTTGTCCTTTTCCCAATCAAAAATCCCCCGGCAAGCCCGCTGATAATATAAACAGCAATCAGCCAAACCTTACTTACCATCTCGCCAGGCTGTGCTTTATAAAGCACAAACGCCAGCAACAACAGCAGGATACATGTAATAAAATACATGACAAACAAGATTTTAATAAAATCCATTACCAGTGTCTGTTCTTTTTCTTGCTCTTTTTTCTGCATACAAAATTCCCCCTCTGAAACCACTATATGATCCAAAGGGGGAAGTTATCCCATTATTTTGAAAAAATTACAGCTCGCAGTTCCCAACTGTCCTAGGGAATGGAACGACGTCACGGATATTCCCCATTCCAGTCAAATACATTACGCAGCGCTCAAAGCCAAGGCCAAAGCCCGCATGCCTGGCAGATCCATATTTCCTAAGATCCAGATAAAACTTATAATCCTCTTCATTTAATCCAAGCTCTTTGATCCTCGAAAGAAGCTTCCCGTAGTCGTCCTCCCTCTGGCTTCCGCCAATAATCTCCCCAATCTGGGGCACCAGGCAGTCAACTGCCGCAACCGTCTTTCCGTCGTCGTTTAACTTCATATAAAACGCTTTGATCTCCTTGGGGTAATCCGTCACAAACACTGGGCGCTTAAATACCTCTTCTGTCAGGTAACGCTCGTGCTCAGTCTGCAAATCAGCCCCCCAAGAAACCTTATAATCAAATTTGTCATTGTGCTTTTCTAAAATTTCAACTGCCTCAGTATAAGTAACACGGGCAAATTCTGAGCTGGCCACATGGTTTAAGCGTTCAATCAGCCCTTTATCCACAAAATTATTAAAAAACTGCATTTCTTCCGGCGCATGTTCCAATACATAGCCAATAATATATTTTAACATGCTCTCCGCAAGTATCATGTCGTCGTTTAAATCTGCAAATGCAATTTCTGGCTCAATCATCCAAAACTCCGCCGCATGGCGTGTAGTATTGGAATTCTCAGCCCGGAAGGTGGGGCCAAACGTATAAATATTTTTAAATGCCATGGCATAGGTTTCACCGTTTAACTGGCCGCTGACTGTAAGGTTCGTAGGTTTGCCAAAAAAGTCTTTTGTGTAATCCACTTCTCCGCTTTCCGTCTTCGGCAGGCTTTCAGGGTCAAGCGTTGACACACGGAACATCTCCCCCGCACCTTCACAATCACTTCCTGTGATAATCGGCGTATGCACATATACAAAATCCCGTTCCTGGAAAAACTTGTGGATAGCATATGCAATCAGGGAACGCACGCGGAATACTGCCTCAAACGTATTGGTCCTCGGCCGCAAATGGGAAATAGTGCGTAAATACTCAAATGTGTGGCGTTTTTTCTGTAATGGGTAATCCGGTGCGGATTCGCCTTCAATCTGAACCTGATCCGCCTGGATTTCAAATGGCTGCTTTGCCTGCGGGGTCGCTACCAGCTTGCCCGTGGCAATAACTGCCGCCCCAACATTTAACTTTTCCACTGCGGCAAAATTTGGCAGCGTATCGTGGTATACTACCTGCAGCGGTTCAAAAAATGTCCCGTCATTGACCACAATAAACCCAAAATTTTTCGAGCCGCGAATGCTTCTGACCCATCCGCCAACTGTCACTTCCTGATCCAAAAATCTGTCTTTTTCCCGGTACAAATCCCGGATGTTGGTAAATTCCATACACTACTCTCCTTCTTACCCTGTACTGCTGATATTATTGCTGCGTATCCTGTACGGCTTCTGTCCCCTGCGGCTCTTCTGCTTTTGTATAGGTCACTTTCGCCTGATCCACCACTAAGCTTAACGCTTTATTGTCCACGTATACCCTCTTTAAATATTTCTCACCAGACGCCTGATCTGATCCATAGCTTTCGTATACCTCTTCCGCCGTTGCAAAGCCGCCGTTTGACATAATTGTAGAAACATGCTGGTTAAAGCCTTCCTGGTCAAATTCTACTTTTTCCTTCTTAGCTATCGCTTCAAAAATCAATTCCTGTTTTAAGTTGGTCTCTAAATATTCCCTGCTTTCATTTTCAAAATCTTCCTGGGTCATGTTATAGTTTTTCTCCAAAAACTCCCCAAGCTCAGTACCATCCGAACAGTACTGTTTGCGGAAGCCCTCGACATACTCGTCCAGCCTTGCGTCCAGCATGCCTTCCGGATAGCCTGTCACCTCACACCGCTCAGTCAGCACATTGATAACTGCAGAGCGGGTATCCGATACCTTTTTTGCTTCTGCTTCCTGATCCAGATAAGAGCGGATATCCGAATAAAAGGCATCCACCGTTTCCGCCCCGAAATTCTCTTTAACAAATTTATCGTCTATTTCATCGGCTTTTACAGGCTTTTGAATAGAATTTACAGTAAATGTAAACGTGGCTTTCTGGCCTTTTAATTCCTCATTGCCGTAATCTTCCGGGAAAGTCACGTCCCAGTCTACGGTATCCCCGACATTTACCCCTATTAACCCGTCAGAAAACCCCTCGATATAACCGGTCCCCATTGCCGGATTGCTGTTAGTTGCGGTATCAATCAGCTGGTTATCGGCCGTCCCGTCTTTAAACGCTTCCCCGTCCTTCTTGCCAACGTAGTTCACATTTACAACATCTCCCTTTTCCACCACCTTCTTAGATTCATCTGTCTGGTAGGGGCTGTAATAGGAAATCATCTGCTCCACATAATTTTTTACAGTTTCATCGTTTACCTGGTAATCTGCCTCATTTAATGTAACCTCAACATTTTTGTAGTCGCCCAATTTAACATAATCGTCTACATTGTACTCAATATTAATACTGGCATTCGGATTACCCGTTTCTGTCCCTTCTGTCAAAGCTTCCGTACCCGAATTATTTCCGGGCTTGCTCCCGCAGCCTGAAATGGCTGCAATTGCTGTACATACCAATAAAATAGATACTGTTTTTCTCTTCATTTTCTACCTCTCATACTTGTTAAGTTTAATGTGGTTTTCTTCTGGTTTTTGAACCATATCAGAAACTATAACATTTAACATACCATATTTAAACAGAAAATAAAAGGTTTTATTGCTTTTTCTTTCAAATAATGTTACAATATGCCCTGGATTACGCGTGAAATGCCCTAGAGCGTGTTTGAAAAATGCTCTAGCCAGCACACATGGCAGCCATTTTTACTGATTTTATTGAAGGAGGAGTATATTGTGTCAACAGTTACCATTGTATTACTGGTTATTACAGCAATATTAGCCATCGGCCTGGTTGTTTTGTATTTTGTGGGGAAACGCATGCAAAAAAAGCAGGAAGAGCAGCAGGCTCAGATGGAAGCTGCCTCACAGACTGTCTCCATGCTCGTCATCGATAAAAAACGTCTGAAACTAAAAGAAGCCGGATTTCCTGCTGTCGTTATCGAAAGTACACCTAAGTACTTAAGACGCTCTAAAGTACCGGTTGTCAAAGCAAAAGTCGGTCCAAAAATCATGACTTTAATGTGTGATCCGCAGGTATACGAAAATATTCCTGTGAAAAAGGAAGTAAAAGCAACTGTCAGCGGAATCTACATAACGAGAGTAAAAGGGCTTCGCGGACCATTGGAGACACCGCAGAAGAAAAAAGGATTCTTCAAACGATTATTGAACAAATAAGTAAAAAAAGAAAGGAACTCTATCGGAATCCTTTCTTTTTTTATGCTGTTTTTCATTTTCTTTTCGCCTGCACCTTCATATCAATTTCACACGCTGCAAGCGGCTCATGATTAATCTCCAAATCATAATCTATTTTAATATGGATCAACGTCTCACTCTCTTCCACCTGAAGTTCTTTCGTATATGTAGATACTAAGAGCTGACCATATGGCGTACTGTAATATGTCTGATTTTTTTTTGATTTTTCAAATTGCATATGCGTACTGACAATACCATTTTTGGTAATCTCTACATACTCATCCGCCTTTACCTTAATTTTATTTTTCGTAACCCCCGATACACCTTCCGCCACTTCGTCATACAAGATATAATGTTTCCCATTTTTGAAGAAGTAACTAGCAGGAGTAATGATTTCAACAGCCTCATTTTCTTCCTCCCTTATCTGCGTATCAAACTCTGTCTGCAATCCTGCTATACTAAGCAATACATCCTTTGTCATACTTTTCACCTAATACTCTTCTATGTTAATTTGCTGTGTTATCTCAATATCATATGGCAAAATAGAATTGGCAAACTGCTTAAACTTATCTGCTGCATCGCTGACATAAAAAGAGTATGTCGCATGTT
>OFGE01002226.1_pt1 | contig 14745 bp, 16 predicted proteins | sample 1521681 | NCBI WGS metagenome assembly OFGE01 (sample SAMEA3504093, study PRJEB24116) | mouse gut metagenome | biome: mouse gut; feature: mouse-associated habitat; material: faeces | place: Denmark | collected 2011 | reverse complement strand
CGCTCCAGGGCCCGGCTCTTCCGGGCCCTGGCCAGGCACCCGGCGTTGGGGCACACATAGGCCCCCCGGCCCGGCTTTTTGCCCTTGAAATCCAGGCTGATCTCCCCCTCCGGGGAGCGGACCGCCCGGATCAGGTCCTTTTTGTTTTTCATCTCCCGGCAGCCCAGGCACTGGCGCTGGGGGATCTTTCTGGGTTTCTGCATATTGGGTCCTTTCTCCGCCTACCGGTCCAGCTCGAAGGGCGCGGGGCCCGGATAGCGGACGTTGTTGAGGGCCTCCTTCCGGGGGATGACGGCCTCCATGTCGATGCCGTAGCAGTTGGCGATGGCCAGGGTATAGTAGATCACGTCCCACAGCTCCTCGTCGACGGTGCTCCGAATTTCCCCCGGCGCTTTCGGCCGCAGGCCCTTGTTCATCGCCCGGGCCAGCTCCCCCGTCTCCTCCGCCAGCTTCAGGAAGTATCCCAGCACCTGCTCGGGGCAGTGGTCCTTGGACTTGATATAGGACTGCAGATAGGCGATGGATATTCGTCCGTCCACGACCTACTCCTCGTCCCGGTAGCTCTGGGGCTTGATGTCGATCTTATACCCGGTGAGCCGGGCGGCCAGCCGGGCGTTCTGGCCCTCCTTGCCGATGGCCAGGGACAGCTGGTAATCGGGCACCACCACCTTGGCCGTCTTCTCGTCAGGATCCGCGAACACGGCCACGATTTTCGCCGGAGACAGGGCGTTCTGGATCAGGTTGCCGGGGTTCTCGTCCCAGTTCACGATATCTATCTTCTCGCCCCGCAGTTCGTCCACGATGGCGTTCACCCTGGCCCCGTTCATGCCCACGCAGGCGCCCACCGGATCCACGTTGGGGTTGTTGCTCCACACGGCTATCTTGGTACGGTTGCCGGCCTCTCTGGCGATGCTCTTGATCTCCACGGTGCCGTCCTTGATCTCCGTGACCTCGGACTCGAACAGGCGCTTCACCAGCTCCGGATGGGTGCGGCTCACATTGATGCGGGGGCCTTTGGGGGTGTTCTTCACCTCCAGGATGTACACCTTGATTCGCTCCGTGGGCCGGAAGAACTCCCCCTTCACCTGCTCGGATTCGCTGAGCATGGCATCCGCCTTGCCCAGGTTGATGCTGATGTTCTTCCCCAGATGACGCTGGACCACGCCGGTGACCACATCCTTCTCTTTCTCGTAATATTGGTTATAGATGACGCTTCTCTCTTCCTCCCGGATTTTCTGCAGGATGACGTTCTTGGCGTTCTGGGTGGCGATACGGCCGAATTCCTTGGACTTGATCTCCACATGTATCATATCGCCCACCCTGGCCATGGAGGAAATCTCTCTTGCATCTTCCAGGGAGATCTGCAGGACCGGGTCCTCCACGTCCTCGGCGGCAGGCATGACTTCCTTCTCGGCGTATACCAGGAAATCGCAGGTCTCCCTGTCTATCTCCACACGCACGTTGTCCGCCTTGCCGAAGTGGTTTTTGCAGGCAGTCAGCAGTGAGTTCTCTATGGCCTCGAACAGGGTCTCCTTGCTGATTTCCTTCTCCCTCTCCAAAATGTCAAGCGCCTCCATCAATTCCTTGTTCATCATTTCCTCCATTCCGGCTGTTTGCCAATCCCTTTATCTCCAAATCAATAGGAAAAATCCTGTAATCCGTATAAAATCATCCTAAAAATCCACTGCCAGGCGAATCACCGCGATGTCCCCGCGCTGGAATGTCCTGCTCGTCTCCCCCTCCAGGATAGTGACGCTGTCCGCATCGAAGCCATCCAGCCTGCCCGAAAATTCCCTGCATTTATCAACGGGCTTGAAGAGCCTGATCTCCACGTCCTCGCCCAGGGCGGCCTGGAGATGCTTATCCTTCTTCAGGGCCCGGCCCAGCCCCGGGCTGCTGACCTCCAGCACATAGGCGTCCGCGATGAAGTCCTCTCTGTCCAGGGCATCGGACAGGGCGCGGCTCACGTTCTCGCAGTCCTGGATGTTCACGCCCTCGGGTTTGTCGATGTAGGCGCACAGATGGTAGTCCGCGCCTTCCTTTATATATTCCACGTCATAGATGGATACGCCGTTTGCCCTAGCGATGGGCTCTAACAGCGCCTGTGTCCTGTTCTCATAATCCTCTCTGCGCGACATTCCAAAGCTCTCCCCAAAATTCTTCCTACATGCAAGTAAGAGTGGCTTATGGGCCACTCTTACACTAATCATCATCATTTACAAATCCAGTTTAGACCTAAATGCGGAGTTTGTCAATAGCTTTCTTAAATTTTTGTAAATATTTATTCCGCCTTTTCGCTCCCCGCGCACTCTTCCTCCCCCACGTACACGATTTCCAGATTGCCGAAGTTCACTGAGCCCCCCACGTACAGCACGTCCTCGCCGTAAGGGTTGCAGTTCCCGTTCTCCTCTGCGTTTCCGAAGGCGACCCGCACGTCCGTCACCACCTTCCACACAGCGGGGACATAGAGCACCGTATTGCCAAAGGAGGACTGCACCTCCACCTGGGCCCTGTGGCCCTCCAGCAGGGTCTCCGTGAAGTAGATCTGCATGGAGCCGAAGGCATTCTCCGCCTCCACCCGGCCCACCACGCCGGAGAGATATTTCGTGGCATCTCCGAAGGTGTTCTTATAGAAGACGCGGCCGACGCTCTCGCGCCCCTCCGCTCCCTCTCCCCTGCCCCATGCCGGATGGCTGCCCCATTTGGCGGATTTGGGGAACAGAAGGTTCAGGCCCAGGCTGCCGAGCAGAGCAGCGCCCAGCACCGGCCAGGGCGTGATGGCCTCCAGGCCCAGCAGCTCATCGTTGACGATGATGAGGAAGGCCAGGGAGAACAGCATCTTCTCAAAACTCCTCTTCGCGATGCCTTTGACCAGCACCGATGCCAGGAAGATGTTGCATACGATGGCCCAAAAGCCCACGCCTCTCAGGAAGCCCAACCTGCTCAGCAGGAGCGCCGCCGCTCCCGTCAAAAACACAAGACCCCAAAAAACGTTTTTTCTCCTCATATCAATTTACCCCTTTTCCGTATCATTCCAATCGTTTTCCCGTCATCCACCCAGCTTCCGGGCTTTCAGCCGCTCCGTCACCGCCTTGAAATAAGCCCTGGACACCATGGCTTTCTTTTTCGTCCCCGCGAACTCCATGACGCTGGAGGCCGTCAGGTTCCTGGTGATGGAATAGACGAAGTCCAGATTTACGATGGTGGACTTCGACACCCGCATGAAGCTCCCCGGCAGCAGCTCCTCCAGCTCGTAGAGCTTGTAGCCGCAGAAGAAGATCCTGTCCGCCGTGTGGGCCCGCAGCTCCCGGCCCTCCGTCTCGAAGAAATAAATCTCCTCCATGGGGACATAGAATTCCGTCTCTCCGTTTTTCAGGGAAAGGCATCTTTTCGCGCTGCCCTGCTTCGATATGTAGTTCTGGAGCGCTATGACGGAATCGCTCAGTCCGGGGCACCGGATGACCACTTCCTCCTCCGGCATCCCCTCAAGGATTTCAATTTTTACCTTCATGTGTTTTCCTTTACTGCTGCGGTGCAGTTCTGGCCCTGTTTTTTTCCATAGCCTTAGTATACAGGAAAACCGGAATCTGTAAATGCTTTTTGCGCAAGAGGTAAATTTTGATATATGAGAGGTAGGAATCAGAGGATGCTGTACTCCATCCACTCATAGAGGAGCCTTGTCCCCTCTGTGATCTCCGGCGGCAGAAGCGCCCTGGCCACCAGCTTCAGCTCGTCGGATTCAATGTCCGTGCGCCTCAGGTTCGCGTAATCTCCCTCAATCGACACTACCACATATTCAAAACGGTTCATTGCCTTGCCCTCCTGTCTGTTTTCCTATTATCTTACCATAAATGGCATCCGTTTGGAATCCCCGAAGATGCGCCGGCGAGAAAAAGGGGCCGCCGCTTTGGCAGGTTTCCCTCTGCCATCGCGCCGGCCCCTCCGGTGTATCTATTCTGTTTCTGTCATTCCCGTCCCAGGAAGCTTCCGGGCGATTACATCATGCCGCCCATTCCGCCTGCGCCTGCGGGCATGGCGGGTGTCTCTTCCTTGATGTTGGCCACGACGCTCTCGGTGGTCAGCAGAGTGCTTGCCACGCTGGTAGCGTTCTGCAGGGCGCTTCTGGTCACCTTGGCGGGATCCAGGATGCCTGCGTCAACCATGTTCACATACTCTTCCTTCAGCACGTCGAAGCCTACGCCGGGCTCGGACTCTCTCACCTTGTTGATGATGACGCTGCCCTCAAGGCCTGCGTTCGCAGCGATGTGGTACAGAGGGGACTCCAGAGCCTTCAGAACCAGGCTGGCACCTGTCTTCTCATCTCCCTCCAGGGTCTCAGCAAGCTTGGCGACTTCCTTGGCAGCATGGATATAAGCGGAACCGCCGCCGCAGATGATGCCCTCTTCCACAGCAGCTCTTGTAGCTGCCAGAGCGTCCTCCATACGGAGCTTCGCCTCTTTCATCTCGGTCTCGGTAGCAGCGCCTACGCGGATAACAGCAACACCGCCGGCCAGCTTTGCCAGTCTCTCCTGCAGCTTCTCCCTGTCGAAATCGGAAGTGGTCTCTTCAATCTGCTTCTTAATCTGGGCGATGCGGGCCTGGATTTCACTCTTGTCGCCCTCGCCGTCCACGATGACGGTATTCTCTTTCTGAACCTTTACGGACTTGGCATGGCCCAGCATATCCATGGTAGCATCTTTCAGCTCATAGCCAAGATCGGAGCTGATGACGGTACCGCCTGTAAGGATGGCGATATCCTGCAGCATATCCTTCCTCCTGTCGCCGTAGCCGGGGGCCTTTACAGCCACTACATTGAAAGTGCCGCGCAGCTTGTTGACGATCAATGTGGTCAGGGCCTCGCCCTCCACGTCCTCGGCGATGATCAGCAGCTTCGCGCCGGACTGTACGATCTGCTCCAAAATAGGCAGAATCTCCTGAATATTGGAAATCTTCTTATCTGTGATCAGGACACAGGGATTCTCAAGAGTCGCTTCCATCTTGTCCATGTCTGTAGCCATGTAAGCGGAAATATAGCCTCTGTCGAACTGCATGCCTTCCACCAGGTCGAGCTCGGTCTGCATGGTCTTGGACTCTTCGATGGTGATGACGCCGTCTCCGCTGACCTTCTCCATAGCGTCGGCAACCAGCTGTCCTACTTCCTCATCTCCCGCGGAGATAGCGGCGACTCTGGCGATATGCTCCTTGCCGTTCACCTTCTGGCTCATCTTGGAGATGGCTTCCACAGCGCACTCGGTGGCTTTCTTCATGCCTTTTCTCAGGATGATGGGGTTGGCGCCTGCTGCCAGGTTCTTGATGCCTGCGTTCACCATTGCCTGGGCCAGAACGGTGGCGGTGGTGGTGCCGTCGCCTGCCACGTCATTGGTCTTGGTAGCCACTTCCTTTACAAGCTGCGCACCCATGTTCTCGAATGCGTCTTCCAGCTCGATCTCTTTGGCGATCGTCACACCGTCATTTGTGATCAACGGAGCGCCGTAAGATTTATCCAGTACAACGTTTCTGCCTTTCGGTCCAAGAGTTACTCTGACGGTATCCGCCAGCTGATTTACACCTGATTCCAGGGCCGCTCTGGCCTCTGCACCATATTTGATTTCCTTTGCCATGATTCATGTCCTCCTAAATAATAATCGCTTGCTTTAAGCTGTCCTGCCGCGCCGTTATCCCGCGCCGGCCTCACATTTCAAACTCTGTTCTTCCTTCAAAACCGGAAGTACTTATTCGATCACTGCAAGAATATCGTTCTGCTTTACGATGATATACTCTTCCTCGTCCAGCTTCACTTCTGTGCCGGCATATTTGGAATAGATCACCTGATCGCCAACCTTTACTTCCATCTTCACTTCCTTGCCGTCCACTACGCCGCCGGGGCCTACCGCTATCACTTCCGCCTGCTGCGGTTTCTCCTTGCTCTGTCCCGGTAACACAATACCGGACTTTGTCGTCTCCTCTGCAACCAACTGTTTCAATACAACTCTGTCGCCAAGTGGTGTCAATTTCATATCTGTTGCCTCCTTATAAATAAATCTTAGTATACCCTTTGTTATTAGCACTCATTCATGTCGAGTGCTAACTGCTGAAACATATATTATCTTCATATGTGCGCGTTGGCAAATTGGTTTATGAAGATTTACAATATATTTTTCTTTTAATATCTCTTCTTTTCTCTATTTTTCTCTTTTTATCTCGTTTTATGCCATCATATGGAATTTAATATTTATTTTATAATTCGGCCCCGGACGGCTCCCGTATACCGCATCAAAAAGCTGCTGCAGAACGTTGACTGACTGTTCTGCAGCAGCTTTGTAAGCACGCTGTTATTTACTGAACTCCATGCTCCAGCCTCTCGCGATAGCCGGGCGCATTCTTGATCTCGAACTTGTTGTTGAACATCTCATACTCCGCATCCGGCAGCTTATCTTTCAGCTGCTCCTCCACGTTCGTCTTGTAGACAACGCCGCAGGCCACGGAAGGCGCCAGGATCTGGTCCTCATACTCCCTACACGCCTGCTGCACATGCGCGCAGTACTCTTCCGCTTCACCGTCTTCCGCCATGGGAATAAGGATGATGAACACATCCCCGTCCACACGTCCGATCACATAGTCCGGCTTCGCCTCCTGCTTGAGGATATCGGCGATGGTCCGGATCAGTCTGTCGCTCTCCTCGTCCCCGAAATGATCGTTGACAAACTTCCAGTCGTTGATGTTGGCATTGACTACCGCCACCGGTGCCACGCTCAGATCATCAAGCCGCTGCATCTGCTCCTCGAAATAGTGCTTGTGGTAAACGCCTGTCAGGACATCTTCCTTCTCGCCTCTGGCCGTCTGAACATGCTGCACGCCCACTTTCTCTTCCAGCTCGTCCATATAGATAGAAGATTCCTTATGTAAATATGCCTCCTCGCCCCACTGGGAAAGCATCTTCGTAAATTCATCCAGAAGATTGCCCACTTCCCGGCGCATGGTGTCCGGCACCTTATCCATCTCCGCGTACAGATGTGCGATCGTGCGGCCGTAAACCCGCACTTTACGCCCCGGCTCCCCGACCACATCCGGCGTAAATCCGGCAAATCCGCCGACCGACACCACTTTCTCACCATGCCTTTCCGTGAGCAGAATATCCACCCCTGTCAGTGCATGCAGCGCTTTGCAGTATTCTCTCAGCGTGTCGATGGTGTATAAATTATCCAGCGCATAATTTCTGATATTACTTCTGATCCTCTTCTCAAAAGGAATTGCCTTGTAATCCATAGTCCGTAACCTCTCCTGTCTTATTCCCTGTAAAAATACCTCGCGGTATACTATAAATCAGTATAACTTTTTTGTACGGTTTTGTCTAGGGAATCCATGGAAAAAAGGCATTGCCACGTTGTACTTTATCTTCTTCTATTCTTCAATCCTCGCCTTATCATACACAATATTGCCGAGTTTCCCGTCCGGGCGTCCGCCTTCCTTTGTCAATGCCTTGGCGATATGTGCCTTCCTTCCTCTGGATTCAAACGGTACGTCGTCCACATTGCCGCTCTTAATATCTTCGCAGACCTCCAGCACTTCCTCCAGCAATACCGCCGGATAGTCTCTTCCCGGCCCGTGGGACAGATAAACACGGTCGAATTTACCCGCCGTCTTCGCTTTCAGCTCCGTTAGATTCTTTTCATAGGTACTGAGCCCTGTCGAATAGGCATCAAACAAAAAGGTAAACGCATTGCAGGCGTCTCCGGTGATCAGCGTCCGCTCCTCTCTGATCAGCATACAGACACTGCCCCTCGTATGCCCCGCACAGGCATAGATCTCGATCGATACACCGCCCAGATCAAACACATCCCCTTCCTCCATGTCCAGAAATCCGTCAGGCTCGGCCACGGGAATATAATCCTCCTCTGCCACCTCTGCGAACTTCGGCGATTGTGAAAGGAATCTTTTTCTTACTTCCAGCTCACAGTGCTGCAGATAAATATAATCGTCTTTCCTGCTCATGTAAACCGTATCGAATTCCGGCGCCCCCATGGCATGATCCACATGTCCGTGGGTCAAAAGCACAGTAACAGGCCTGTCCGTCAGAGACTCCACATACTGCCGAAGCTTCCCGGCCCCGCTGCCCGTATCGATAAGCGCTGCCTTCTGTGTACCCTCCACCAGATACATCTGCTCTCCGGCCAGTCCGTAGATCCTTGTCGCATGTTCCGAACACTTTTCCGAATAAAATTTTACCATCGTTTTTCTTCCTTTCTTTTCTTCCTGTGTTTTCTTTTCCACTTTTCCTGCAAATCCGCCTTACGGATGTTTGCCCGTTTTGTAACACCACCCGGCAATCTCCGCGATCAGAGAAAGCGGAAGCGGTTTACTGTACGGGAACTGGATCGTCCCCTTGCTGGTCTTATACTCCTGCAGCTTTTCCGCAAATTCCATGACCGCCTCCGGTCCCGGATAGAGGCCGATGTGCTTCTTAAAGCCTGCAAAATGTATAATATTATGCTTATCCCAAAAGGTCGGCATACTCCAAGAGATGCGCTCCTGCGCCTCCGGCAGCGCCCCCTGTATCGCCTCCCGTACCGCCCTCAGATACTGCCTCGTCTCCTCAGGCTGTGCTTCTATATACTCGTCGATCGTCTCCGGCGCTTTCCCGCAGTAATGATCCTGTCCCTGCCGCTTAAAGCTGCGCCCGCATTCCGGACATGTCCACATAGGTTTCTGCCTCCTTATACTTTCATTCTCTCTTTATTCTATCACACCGCCATCCATTTTATATTGACTGCCGCAATTACTGCTCACGAAAACAGCTCCGCCATCTCTTCATGTTTCCCGTCAACCGCATAGAGACACACCCCGTCCAGATCCGTGCTCCGGTTGTTGAATGCCGGAAACAAAAACCCGCACTCCGGTTTTCCCGCTTCATAATCCCCGCTCACCGGACAGACTGCGCAGATTAAAAAGCGGTACACCTCCTCCGACTCCCACTGACTCGCCTTGTCTTTCCCCTTCACCGGAACATCATAGTTCCCATAGAACACATAGATACCATAGGGATGATCCGAGCGGTGCCTCTCCCCTATGTATTCGTAGAGAGAAAGAAGCAGCGCATCATTCTTCATCTCACATTCCCGCAGCGCCATCAATAACTGCCAGACACCGCCCGGTTTCCTCGCGCCCGCTGTCAGACGGTGATCTGCCAGCTGTACATTCGTCTCTGAATAAGGAATGGCCTTGGCGATTTCCAGATTCTTTGTCTTATCTGAGGCGGACAGTTTTAAAAAATTCGTATGGAACGTGCCGTCTATAAATCCTTCCTCATCCATATAGGCACCTGCTATTCTGCTGAAGCAGTTTCTCGAAACCGTCATCCGCCTGGTAAGCTCCAGCATATCTTCCCGATCAATCTTCATGTTTTCTTCCATTCTGAAGCGTTTCTGCTGAGGAACACGGCAAAATCTCACTCTCTGCCATCAAGGAATTTGGGACGCTTCAACACAAATTCGTCTCCTTCTTAATCTGTATGTGTCATGGTTACCTTATCATAAAAGCTGCATCACTTCAACGATTTTCAGGCCGTATATCCATTTGTGACATCGGCTCTCCCGGTCAGTATTCTTCTGCGTAACAGTTTAAGCCTTCCTGTTATGGAATTGCCATTTGCGGTAAATACAAAATCCTGCTGGCAATTCTGCCGCGGATATAGTATGATGAAAACCGATGTACTTAGACGGCATCATATCATTCATACGATGAGGATTTATCCATGAAAGAGAAAAACACAGAAATACAGATTAACAAGAAAGAATTCTACAAAAATCTGACAAGACTTGCCCTGCCCATCGCTCTGCAAAGCCTGATGCTGGCATCGGTGGCCGCGGGCGACGCATTAATGCTGGGCAAAGTGGCGCAGGACGAGATGACCGCCGTCTCACTGGCAACTCAGATCCAGTTTGTCCAGAACATGTTCCTGATGGCCATCACAGGGGCGGGCGCCATCCTGGGCGCACAGTACTGGGGTAAAGGCGACAGACATACGCTGGAAGACGTTTTTAATATGATGCTCCGCTTCTGCGGTTTCACCTCCATCGTGTTTTTTCTGGCCTGTGAACTGATGCCCAACATGCTGATGCATATCTTCACACACGATACGCCGCTGATCATTCTTGGCAGTTCCTATCTGCGTATCGCCGGCTGGTCTTACCTGCTTACGGGCATCTCACAGTGCTATCTGACAATCATGAAAGTGTCGGATCATGTGAAACCCGGTGCGCTGATCAGCTCCTGTGCCGTACTCCTGAATATAGGCCTGAATGCAGTCTTTATCTTCGGGTTATTTGGCGCACCCAGGATGCAGGCCAGGGGTTCTGCACTTGCAACCACGCTTGCCCGCGTTATAGAACTTGCACTATGCATAGCCGTATCCTCACAATCCTCCTGTATCCGTCCGGCATTTGACCGGTTTTTCAGGCTGCCAAAACAGCTGAAAGCCGATTTCATCAGACAGTGCCTGCCATTGATGGGCGGTTCTCTATGCTGGGGTGTGGGCTTTACCTCCTACACCGCGATCATGGGCCATATGGGTACCGATGCCGCGGCTGCAAATTCCGTCTCCGCGGTTGCCAGAGATCTGATCTGCTGCATGTGTAACGGCATTGGCAGTGCTGCCGGAATCATCGTAGGCAATGAACTGGGAGCCGGACGTCTGGAACTGGGCAAAGCCTATGGAACAAAGCTTAAGAATATCTCTTACGTCATTGGTTTTATCTCTACCGCTCTTGTGCTCGCCATAACCCCTTTTGTGGTGCGGATGGTTCTTCTGACAGATCAGGCCCGCGGCTACCTTACAGGCATGATGGTAATCATGTCCTTCTATATGATCGGCCGCTGCGTCAATACCGTCACGATCAACGGCGTGCTGGACGGCGGTGGCGATACTCTGTTCGACATGTACAGCCTGATCGTCTGCATGTGGTGCATCGCCATTCCGCTGGCTCTCATCGGCGCCTTTGTCCTGCACTGGTCTCCCCTGGCGGTCTATGCCTGCACCTGTCTGGATGAGGTCGGCAAGATCCCCTGGGTGATGGCACGGTTCCGCAAATACAAATGGGTGCAGGATCTGACAAGGTAACTGACTGCGCTGTGGCTGAATATGTACAGCCACAGCGCAGCCATCAGCCCCATACCTTAATCCGATTATATCCTTCCTGCAGTTCTTCCAGCGGCCCTGCGACTGGATGCTCTCCTCTGAGCACGCCATTATAATCCCGGTCCAGCGTGACAGGGTTTCCTTCCGGGTCTTCATAGAGAGCTTCCACGATCCGGACCGTCCCCAGCCTCTTTGTATCGATCACCTCTGTATTCACATTAAGAACTCCCTGCTCCACCTCCATTTCCAGATAGACTGCTCCGTCTTCGGTCACAATCTTCACGCCGGGATCCTCTACGCTCACATAATTATCCTTTTCGGCAGTATAAGCGTCGGCTCCTCTCAGATAAACATTTCCATTCACATAAGCCGGCTGATTCGTATACAGATGATCCTCCAGATCTCCGTACTCTTTCCTGATGACTTCCTCCAGGTACACCTCCAGATTCTCCGGGCATTCATTGTAATCCGCTGTACCGTCAAACACTGCCGCCTCATAGGGCAGCTTTGTTCCTCCCAGGAAAATATTCTGATAGAATCTGTCATCCGCACCGTAAACTACGGCTGTTCCTGCCGCTTCCGTCGTATGCGGAAAATGATAGGGCGTCGCCCGTTTCAACACTGCTTCCCTGTGCATGCCGCCACACTGAAGATTATGTACGAAGGCGGTTCCCTGCGCATAGTTATCAATACTGTAAGCGGAAGCAAAGATATTATGATCGATCAGGCATGGACCGTGGGTGACCTCGATCATGAAATCCCTGTCATTCCCGTAGTAAAGATTTCCGCTGACCCTTGTCCCCTGCGCCTGCCAGTCAAGCCAGGTTCCCAGACTACAGTTATGGATATTGTTATTACATATCTGAACGTCAATGGCCGCATGAAGCTTGATGCCGGCAATCTCATGACCAAAATACTCATGTTTCACCGCAATATTATAAATATGATTGCCATAAATTTCGCTGAACACACATCCCATATGACCCACGATTCCGTTCTGTCCGCAGTCGTAAATCACATTGTTGCGCACAATATGGGAGCCGATGGTTTCCTTGCTCCAGCCGATATGCCTCGCCCGGAAAACCGCTTCCATCTGATACTGATAGCCCGGCTTTCTATGCGTTCTGGTACACAGGTTATGCCCTGTGGACTCCTCCTTGCCGATACTGATGCCGCTGCATTTTGCGTCATGGATGATATTGTTTTCGATTATCCAGCCCTTGCTCCAGTTCGCCCCTAAAAGCCCCGGCTGGTCGGCTGTGGGCGGCGTCCACGGGCAGGCCGCCTGCGCCATCTCAAAGCCGGATACCGTGATATAGTTTCTCCCTGTCTTTGCAGGATAAAAACAGCACTTGCGCACGTTGATTTCCGTCAGTTCCCTGTTAGGGTCAGCGCCCTGGAAATTGGCGTAAATCGTGGTATTTTCTTCGTCGCTCTCACAGTACCACTGATAAACGGAATCCTCCGGATGGAGCAGCGGCTCCGCGTGTTTTGTCCATGGCGGATTTACGCCCTCTGTGCGCATTACGGGATTTTTCACCTCATCAAGGCTCTTCGCCTCGTAAAAAGATTTTCCGTTCAGATACACGTCCCCCGTATGAAGAATGTCTCCTTCCGGCGCAATGAACCAGTCTCCGCCCAAAACTTCCTTATAAGGGTTATAGTCCCCAAACATGCCGTTAGGTATTACCGCCTTCCAGACCCCGCCCTCAACGTTTTCCCAGTTGTAAATCCGCTCGGAGCCTTTGATGACCACCTTTTCCCCCTCAGCCGCCCGATAGGTGATACGGCAAAACTCGCTGCTGCCTCCGTTTTCCGGCTTCACCCATTCCCGGTATTCCCCGCCGTGCACCGTTACAACGTCCCCCGGCGCCGCGATATCCGCCGCCCGCTGGATTGTCGCAAAAGGCCGTCCCATACTTCCGTCATTCCTATCGTTTCCGGTGACGGATACATGATATTCTCTTCCCATGGTATTCCTCCTCTTCCGTTTCTTTTTCCAGTATAGCCGAAACAGAGCAAGCTCTCAATACCATTATTGGAGGATTTTTCTTAAAAAATGTGTCCTTTTATCAGCCCCTTAATTAAACACCACCGGTTTATCCACAAATTCCGTCTTAATGACAATATACGGGTAGGAGGGTGAATTTTTTTTGATTCCCGTATCCGAAGGGTCCGGCCCAAGCAGCGTGGTATCCGCATAAACGGCATTGTCCGTCAGATACAGTGCATTGACCACAATGCTGTAACCGCCGCTTACCTGCTCGCCGTAACCGATACAGATATACAAAAATCCATTGTCCTGATAGGTAACCTTAAACGTGTTCCCCTTCTTTTCCTCAATTACCGACTTCAGTTCATCCGGTATGTTTTCCTCGGCCAGCACCGTAAACTCCAAATCCTTTATCTTTTCCATGGGGTCTTTTTCCTTAGCGCAGCCCGTGAGCAGGCAGACCGCCGCAACCGCCAGAATGCATACCGCATACCTTACGGCCCGCAGCAGGCACAGATTCCCTGTACAGCCGTTTTGTATACCGCAATTTCGTATATGACTTTTTTTCATCCTGTCTCCTGAACCTTATTTCCATTTCTTTTTACTAGCTTATGTAAAGGCCGGGGAAAGAATGCTTTGAAAATCTGTCAGTCAGTTCCGATGAGTACCTTTTTTCCGCAGAAAGCAAACCCATACTTTCGTATGCTCTCCTTCGGGATGCCCTTTGCCACAAGATTCGCCTGATAGTTCTTTTCATCTATCTGGCGAAGCGCTTCCTGAACGGTATCTTCCAGTCCCTTTTCCTCCTCATCCTGCACTTTAAATTCTATGATAATCGCATCATTTTCCTGCGTTCCGGGTTCCAGCATGATATCGTATCGTCCAAATCCGCTCTCCCTGTTGGAAGTAATCACATATCTGTCCGCCAGCTCTACCATAAGCCCCAGCACAAAGCCATGGTAAAAGCGCTCAGGCTGTTTCTCGGAGGGCTTTGTCCCTGTATCAAAGCTGCCAAACATTTCCGCTGTCACTTTATTCATATAAAAGTTCATGGCACCCAAATCTCCAAGCAGCAGCCCTCTGATAAAGCCATTATACTCTGATATTACACTGTCAAACCATCTTCCTACCATGCCATTGAACATGACCCTGGTCTCAAAATTCGTCAGCGCCAGTTCATACTCTTCTTTCCACTGGCCATATTCCGTCATATATGCCGCATACTCCTTAACCTTCAGATAGCCGCTGGCAAGCAGAAGGCTCCAGAGGGCGTTGATATTCCCCGAAAGCTGTTGATAGACGATCTGTTCGTCTATTTCCGCCCGGATGCTCCCTCCCTCCAAAAGCTGCCCAAAGGTTTGCTTCACCTGCGGGCTTCCCTCCCGGACCAGCTTCCCCACAAGGCTGTTGGAGCTGGTATTTGCCCAATAAGTTCCCACTCTCCTTTCATCCAAAAAGCTGATAGGCGTTTGCGAAACGCCAGAACCCGCATAAATACGGGATTCTCTTTGTTACAAAATAAAACAACTCCTCACTGGTCTGTGGTATAATTGAAATGTCCAGTAACAATTATCCATATCCACCAGTAAAGGAGTCGTATCTATATGATAACACATAA
>OFGE01002224.1_pt1 | contig 14753 bp, 14 predicted proteins | sample 1521681 | NCBI WGS metagenome assembly OFGE01 (sample SAMEA3504093, study PRJEB24116) | mouse gut metagenome | biome: mouse gut; feature: mouse-associated habitat; material: faeces | place: Denmark | collected 2011 | reverse complement strand
TGCATGCAGACAAGCCATTGGATTGCAACCGCACAGGTGGAAAAATTTCCGGGAAGGACTTTTACGTCCTTCCCGGAAATCTTTTTAGGCCTGCATATGCCGAATCTCGTTATAGATTAGGACTCAGAAGATTCTTCAGAGTCAGCGCCCTCTTCGGATTCGGGATTCTCTTCGGAACCAGCGCCCTCCTCGGAGCCAGCAGCATCAGAGGACTCGGGAGCCTCCTCGGAGCCAGCGGCATCAGAGGACTCGGGAGCCTCCTCGGAGCCAGCGGCATCGGAGGACTCGGGAGCCTCCTCGGAGTCAGCGGCATCGGAGGACTCTACGGTGCTCTCTGTGCTGCTTTCCGCGGAGGATTCTCCGTCGCTGGGATTGCCGCCGCAGGCGGTCATGGCAAGCGCCATTACAGTTGCGATAAATGCTGTTACGATTCTCTTTTTCATAATAATCTCTCTCCTTTTATTGATCTATGTCTAACGGCAGCCAGATGCACTCTGCCGTAGCCACCTGTCCCAATGCCTGCCCGAAGAACCAAGGGCAGTGTGCTTATGTATCCCCCCTGTATTGTCCCATTATACTCATTATCGGGTGGATATAGCAAGTGCCAGAATGCTGAATTTCTCGCTCTGCCCGGGTTTTATGGTCATCAAAATTAAGCCCTGCCCCGGATTGGGGGAAGCTTTTTGACGGATGGCGGGAGAAGCAACGGAACAAAAATGTGCACTATGCCTATAAAATATTGGCGATTTCTTCGCGTTTTGGGGGCAGAATCCGCTGTACAGGCCCGGAAAACCGCGGAATTTCCCTGTGTATGTCAGGGACATCATGATTTCCTGCGGGTGAGGGATGGATTTATCTGCCCTTCCATGGTATAATTCTAGGCGTGCCTGGATGATGCATCTTTGGCGGGGAGAGAGGGATTTTTATGCGGTAAGGTATTGCCCGAAAATGCCGGGGCATAAATTGAAATTTGGATAAAGGAAAGGCGGACAATAGCTTGAAAATCGGAAACAGGGAATTTCAGACCAAAGGACATACATACGTGATGGGAATCCTGAACGTGACCCCGGATTCCTTCTCGGACGGAGGGAAGTGGAACGACAGGGACAGGGCCCTGCGGCATGTGGAGGAGATGCTGGAGGAGGGGGCGGACATCATCGACATCGGCGGCGAGTCCACCCGGCCCGGCTACACGCTTCTGCCGGAGCATGAGGAAATCGAGAGGGTGGTTCCTGTAATCGAGGCTGTGAAGGCTGCTTTCGATGTGCCGGTGTCCCTGGATACCTACAAAGCCCGGGTGGCGTCGGCGGGAATCGCGGCCGGGGCAGACCTGATCAATGATGTCTGGGGATTGAAATATGATAGCTGGTCCCGCAATGGAGCGGACGCGCCGGGCAACGGAGCGAGCGGCCAGGGGGGCAGCGCAATGGCGCAGGTCATCGCGGAGAGCGGGCTGCCCTGCTGTCTGATGCACAATAGAAGAGATACAGATTATCGGGATTTCGTCCATGATGTCATCGGAGATTTGGAGGGGACTTTGCGGCTGGCGGAACAGGCCGGCATCGGCAGGGAGAGGATTATCTTAGACCCCGGCGTGGGATTCGCCAAAAGTTATGAGCAGAATCTGGAAATCATCCGCTGCATGGGGGAACTGGGGACGCTGGGCTGTCCGCTGCTGCTGGGCTGCAGCCGGAAGTCCGTGATTGGGCTGACCTTGGATCTGCCTGCGGATCAGAGGCTGGAGGGGACATTGGTGACCACCGTGGCCGGGGTCCTGCAGGGAGCCATGTTCGTAAGGGTGCATGACGTCAGGGAAAATGTGCGGGCCGTGCGGATGGCGGAGGCGATTTTTGCGGAGCGGGTTTCCGGCGGCTGACGGACGGATTGGACAGGTGCTTTTTGTGAAGATTCTGGTTGTTCTGGCTTGGGCAAGACAAAATTGGCTGCTGGTGACTGGAAATCCCTGTTAAAAGGGTTGAGACTGGAAGCTTCTTCGTGTGAGGGCTTCGGTTCGTAAAGGTACTTCGCAAGCATTTAGACCTTGTCAGGAACAGAAAGTCGAATTGGGACTATAGGTATGCCTGCCGATGCAGGCGGACAGGAGGAGAAATGTATTCGGAATGGGCAAAGGACGAGATACGCATTGAAGGCCTGGAAGTATTCGCGCACCACGGGGTATATGCTGAGGAAACGCAGAACGGACAGGTTTTCTATGTAAATGCGACATTATATACAGATGTAAGCCAGGCGGGAAGAACGGACGATTTAGAACGAACCGTAAACTATGGAACGGTCTGCCGTTTTATCACCGACTGGATGCAGGAGAACACCTGCCTGTTGCTGGAAGCGGTGGCGGAGAAGATGGCGGCAGCGATTCTGCTGGAGTACAAAAGCCTGTCCGCCATAGAACTGGAAATCCAGAAGCCCCATGCGCCCATCCCGCTGCCCTTTGGGAACGTCTCCGTGAAAGTCCACAGAAGCTGGCACAAAGCGTACATCGCGGTGGGATCCAATTTGGGGAACCGGGAGGAGCATATCAAAGGTGCGGTGCGCGCCCTGAAAGAGCATCCTTTCATGATTCTGAAGAAGACCTCTGAACTGCTTGTCACCAAGCCTTACGGCGGTGTGGAGCAGGAAGACTTCCTGAATGGTGTTCTGGAAATCGAGACGCTCCTTGGCCCGGAACAGCTGCTGGATGCCCTTCATGAAATCGAGAACGCAGCCCGGCGCGAAAGGACAGTGCGGTGGGGCCCCAGGACGCTGGACTTGGACATTCTGTTTTACGACAGGCTCTGTTACGACAGCGACGATTTGAAGATACCCCATGTGGACTTGGAAAACAGGACATTCGTCCTGAAGCCCATGGCAGAAATGGAACCGTATTTCCGCCACCCCATAAGCGGAAATACGATGATAGGGCTTTTGCGGGAATTGGAAGAGAGGGAGGATAGCCTCTCGGAATTTTAAGAAGCAGAATCAGGCATTGGGGGCTGAAATCCTGATAGACGCGCTTTAATATGCATAGCTGCTGCTTCATACCGAGTCCCAACGGCAAAACCTATGATATCGCCTATTGTGTGCACAAAAAATACTGGAGAAATGGTATGACAAAGACCTTAATATTAAACGGTTCCCCCAGAATAAACGGCGATACCGCAGGCCTGATCGGAAAAATGACCGGCAGAATCGGGGGAGAATATAAAATCGTAGACGCATACAGATGCAGCGTCTCGCCGTGCCTTGACTGCAGATATTGCTGGGAAAACAGCGGATGCGCCATAAGAGACGAAATGCAGGAGATATACGAGTACATACAGGAATGCGACAATATCCTGATCGCCTCCCCAATCTATTTTTCCGAGCTGACCGGAAGGCTGCTGGATGTGGGAAGCAGGCTCCAGACATACTTCTGCGCCAGATTTTTCAGAAAAGAGGAACCAATCTTAAAACCGAAAAAAGGTGCAGTCATACTGGTCGGCGGCGGGGATGGCCACATGGAGAAAGCCTATGGCACAGCATGCACCCTGCTGCACCATATGAACTGCCGCCAGATTCACGAACCGGTATATAGCCACAACACCAACGAAAGACCCGCAGTCGAGGACGAAAGCGCGCTTTCGGGCCTGGACAGCATTCTGGATTTTTTCCACCTGTGCGGTTAAAATCTGCAGTCCACTAAAATCTGCTCCTTGTATTTCTGATATAAATATATTGCCGGATCAGAACGCTGCTATCATGCCTGACATGGACGCAACCGCGCAGCTGGGATTTTTTGAAGCTTAGGAACCGCTCAGAAATAACTTTTTCAGAGCCATTTCTGGTTCCAATCAATTATGGAGCAATTTGCAGAAATTGTTAAAATTTTGACTATATCTAAGAAGATTCGAGGTGAATTCACATGATGAAACATATCCGAGATAACGACTCAGTACAGTTGCCACAAACTGTTAGCGGATTGTGCTGAGGAGAAAGAAGACTGCTGACAGTCGCAGCTGTACTGCCTCAATGGAAACCATGACATGTGAGAAGGAGGACAGCTATGCGCTATATGAAGGAAATATTAAAAAAGAACAGAAATTGGGTACTTGTATACCTGGCTTTGGGGCTGGCCAGCGCGTTTCTGGCAAACTACAAGGCCGACTATTTTCAGAAAATTGTAGATGGCCTGACAGACAGGACGATAACATTTCATGGAATCCTGCTCTACGGCCTTGTCCTGATCGTGAGCTACGGCATGAACTATCTGGACAACTATCCGGACGCGAAGCTGGGAAACGAAATCTACCTGGATTTCAAATTGCTGGCATTGCGGAAAATCGGCAGGATGGACTATTCGGAATACCAGAGACTTGGAACCGGGAAACTGATACAGCAGATTGAAAACGGAGCCGATGCGGGAAAAGGCGTCCTCTATGGCTTTTGGTTCAGCGTGGTCAGGGACCTGGTTCCCACGATTCTGTTCAGCCTGTACTTTATCTGGAAGATAGACAGGAACATCACCTGCTTCCTCATGGCGGGATACCTCATCGTATTCCTGGTGACCAACCTGCTGCTGAAGGGGCTGTACCAGATAAAGGAGAACATCCTGACCAATGAGGAGGAACTGAACCATTTTCTTGTGCGGGGATTCATGGAAATGCCCCTTTTCCGCATGAAGCGGCAGTTTCCGGGCGAAATCGGGAAAGCGTCCAAAGCCAAGCGCATCATCGTAGCGTCAAAGATAAAAATGACCATGATACATGAAGCGTTTTTCACCATATTTGCAGTGCTGGTGGCCTGCCTGGACGTAGGAATCCTGGCCTATGCCTGGAAAAACAGCCACTTGTCCGTTGGGGCCGTGGTGGCGCTGATTACGCTGATCGACAATGCGTATACGCCTATCGCCATATTCAACGTCATTTATGTGCAGTACAAACTGAACAAAACGGCCTGGCAGCGCTTCGAGGGGCTGTTGGATCTGAAGGAGGACGGACAGCTTCAGGAGGGCATCTCGTTCCAGGGGCTTTCCAGGGAGATTCGTGTGGAGGATTTATCCTATTCCTATGAAACACCTTCTGAAAGGGTGTATTTTAACGATAAAAAACAAACTGTAAACAGAAAAACGCTCCGGTCTGTGAGCCTGTCGATTCGAAAAGGAGAAAAAGTGGCATTTGTGGGAGAGTCGGGCTCCGGAAAATCCACGCTGGCGAAAATCCTGATTGGACTGCTCAAGTATGAGGAGGGAACCGTACTGCTGGATGAAGAGCCGCTGAGAACGCTTTCCCTGGAATCGCTGTATGAAAAAGTATCCTATCTGTCCCAGGACGCGCCCATATTTGACGGCACGATCCGGGAAAATCTGATATTTGACAGAGAAGTCCCGGAGGAAGACATCCGCGTGAGCCTGGAGGCGGCACAGCTGCTGCCCTTGCTTGCCACATTGGAGCAGGGACTGGACACCAGAGTCGGCGAAAAAGGCGCATGCCTGTCCGGCGGAGAAAAGCAGCGGCTGGCACTGGCCAGGCTCATGCTCGACCGTTCTGAGATCATCGTCCTGGACGAGGCCACATCGGCATTGGACAATGTCACGGAACGCGCCGTCATGAAGAACGTCCTGGAGCGGGTGGCCCATGCCACGGTAATCGCCATCGCCCACCGCCTGTCCTCCATCAGCGGATTCGACCGGATTTATGTATTCCGGGAGGGCAGAATCGTGGGGGACGGGACTTTTGAGGAGCTGCTGGCAGACAACAGCTATTTCCGGGAATTGTACCGGAAAGAAAAGGAGAGGGGCTTTGCGGACGAAGCTCCATATATCGCGCCGTATCATTCAGCCTGAAGCAAGGCGGTAAGGAAGTGTCTGCAAATCCTAGGGGGAATGCCGGGACCCTGGCCTGTGCCTGGAAAAACAGCCACTTGTCCGTTGGGTCCGTGGTGGCGCTGATCACGCTGATTGACAATGCGTATACGCCTATCGCCATATTCAACGTCATTTATGTGCAGTACAAACTGAACAAAACGGCCTGGCATGAAGATACATTTCAGGAGATATCCGAGAGAAAAGACGGAAGAAGCTTTCCGGCGAACCCGGCGCAAAGTCCCGTAAAAAGCCCTGTGAGTATCCCGCTGAGGATAAGGAAGGGCAGATAGGCAGCCACCCCGGCGGTTCCGGTAATCGCGAAAGCTACGGCCAGCTGGCCCAGATTGTGGGTCAGCCCGCCCATGGCTCCCGTGAGGAAGACCAGTTTTTTCTGTAGAACTTTCATCACCACCGCCATGACCAACAGGCTGCACAGCCCGCCCATCAGGCTATAGAGCAGGGAAAGGGCCTGGCCGAACAGAAAAGCGGACAGCAGTATCCTGGAAATCAGCACGATAAGTGCGTCCCTGGCAGAGAAATGCCGCAGCAGAATCAAAGTGATGATATTAGCCAGCCCCAGCTTGATGCCCGGGATAGGCACCAGGGGAGGGACGGCGCTTTCTATGGCGAAGATGGCCAGGGACAGGGTGGTGAAGAGGGCTAAAAGGGCAGTCTTTCTGACGGACATATGTTCTTCCTTTCTGTGGAGGCATTGGGGGAGATCCGGCGGGCTGGGGCCTGCCAGAGCGGTTCACCGGAATCAATAGGCGACGGCATCCGGCTCCGCCCCCGGGGAATCGGAAACAGGCCGCAGCCGGATTACCAGCCGGTTGGGCAGACAGGTGATGGGCAGCTTCGCGTCGCTGATGAAGCCCTGGTGGACGCAGATCTTGTCCCGGCAGTCCGCGGAGATGATGGCGATGCTGCCGGGACGGACTTCAATCTCATTGACGCAGCCGTTCTCACCCTGTACGGTGAAGGTGTACGTCTCGGAGACATCGCTTAAATATATGTTTTTTATCAATATTCCGTTCTGAAAGATGTCTGCGGCATAATCAGCCCCGCTCTCACCGGAGAGCAGATAGAGGAGGCTGGCCGCGGACAGAAGCAGAAGGAATGCCGTAATGACGGCCGCGGGCTTTCGCCAGGATGTATTCTCTTTCACGCGACTTGCCTTTCTGTGGATTCAATGTGGAGGTGCGCAGGATGCGCCCTCCCCAAACAGTATAGCAAAAAGGAATGGGAAAATGAAGCATTTTTTTAGGACATTGTCATCTGTCCTCACGGCGGCGGCTCTCCTGTGCTGCGGCTGTGCGGACATGGGAGCGGGAAAAGCGGTGCAGCCCGGCGCGCAGGAGGGAAATGGCGGGCATGGGGACAGCGCAGGGCCATGGAGGTACACGGACACCGCCATGGGCACGGTGGTGCAGATGACGGTCTATACGGAGCGCCAGGAGGAGGCGGAGACGTTCTCCGGGCAGACTATGGAGCTGCTGGCAGGGCTGGAGCGGGAGGAAATCTCCTGGCGGCTGGACACATCAGAGGTATGCCGCGCCAACGAGTCTGCGGGCAGCGCTCAGGGCTTCCCGCTTTCGGTGGAGTTGTCGGCGCTGCTGTCGGACTGCCTGGAGCTGTGGGAACGCTCGGAAGGGGCCTTTGACGTGACGCTGGGGGCAGTGACACGGTTGTGGAACATCGACCAGTGGGCTGCCGGAGAGGCGCTGGAAGACTTCAGTCCGCCCTCGGAGGAGCTTTTGGCCCGGGCGCTGGAGCACTGCGGGAGCGGCAGACTGCGGCTTGCAGAGGAGGGCGCTGCCGGGGACGGGGGACTGCGCCTTTATATGCCGGAGGGCATGGGGCTTGACCTGGGAGCCGTGGGCAAGGGCCTTGCCATGGAGAAGGCGCTGGCCCTGCTGGCAGACCGGCCGGACGTGACGGGGGCAGTGATATCCCTGGGCGGCAGCATATTGACCTACGGCAGCAAAACGGAGGGAGCTCCCTGGCGGGTGGGCATTGTGGATCCTTTTGACACCTCGGACAGCATCGGCATATTGACCTTGGAGGGGCAGTGGTGCATATCCACCTCCGGGGATTACGAGCGGTACGTGGAGGCGGATGGGGTGCGCTATCATCACATCCTGGATCCGGAGACCGGAGCCCCGGCAGTCAGCGATGTGCGGGGCGTGACGATCCTCATGAAGGACGGCCTGCTCTGCGACGGCCTGTCCACGGCCTGCTATATCCTGGGGCCGGAGAAAGGGATGGATCTGGCCGGGCAGTATGGGGCGGAGGCGCTGTTCGTCATGGCGGACGGAGAAATCGTGATGTCGGAGGGGATGGAGCAGTGTTTCACGGAACAGTGAAATCTGTATAAAATAATGCGTGCTTATGACAACTATAATATTTATTGATTTTACTTATGATACAGAATATAGTATAATAGCATAGTAAAAGAAGATGATAGAATCCGGTTTTGCAGGGATTCTATTTTCATGAAGTCCTGCCGCCTAGGGCAGGGAATGGAGGAGAATTATGGTCAAGGCAATCGTAGGGGCCAACTGGGGCGATGAGGGAAAAGGCAAGATCACGGACATGATAGCGCAGGAAGCCGACATTGTAGTTCGGTTTCAGGGCGGCGCCAACGCGGGGCACACCATCGTGAACGACTACGGGAAATTCGCGCTGCATACCCTTCCGTCCGGCGTGTTCTACAGCCATGTCACGAATATCATAGGCAACGGCGTGGCGCTGAACATCCCGCTGCTGTTTAAGGAGATCCGGTCTCTGGTGGAGCGCAGCGTCCCCAGCCCGAAGCTGCTGGTGTCGGATCGGGCGCAGATTGTCATGCCCTACCACATTCTGTTGGACCAGTACGAGGAGGAAAGGCTGGGCGGGAAGTCCTTCGGCTCCACCAAATCCGGCATCGCGCCTTTCTATTCCGATAAATATGCCAAGATCGGCTTCCAGGTAAGCGAGCTTTTCGACGAGGAGATTCTGAGGGAGAAGACGCAGCGGGTCTGCGAGCTGAAGAATGTGCTTTTCGAGCACCTGTACCACAAGCCTGTAATCAAACCGGAGGAGCTGCTGGAGACCCTCCACGGATACAGGGACATGGTGGCGCCTTTCGTGTGCGATGTATCCGTGTTCCTGGACAAGGCCCTGAAGGAGGGCAGAACGGTGCTGCTGGAGGGGCAGCTTGGCACCCTGAAGGATCCAGACCACGGCATCTATCCCATGGTGACGTCCTCCTCCACCCTGGCGGCCTTCGGCGCGATTGGGGCAGGGCTGCCCCCCTATGAGATCAAACAGATTGTGACGGTGTGCAAGGCATATTCTTCCGCGGTGGGCGCGGGGGCCTTTGTGTCCGAGCTGTTCGGCGACGAGGCGGAGGAGCTGCGCCGCAGGGGCGGAGACGGCGGAGAGTACGGCGCCCCCACCGGACGGCCCAGGCGGGTGGGATGGTTCGACTGTGTGGCCTCCAGGTACGGATGCCGCATGCAGGGCACTACGGACGTGGCCTTCACAGTGCTGGACGTGCTGGGCTATTTGGACGAGATTCCCGTGTGCGTGGGCTATGAGATTGACGGAGAGGTCACCACGGACTTTCCTGTGACCGGCAGGCTCTCCAAGGCAAAGCCTGTGTTCGAGAAGCTGCCCGGGTGGAAATGTGAGACCAGGGGCATCCGGAAGTACGAAGAACTGCCGGAAAATTGCCGGAAATACATTGAGTTCATAGAGGAGAGGATCGGCTATCCCATCACCATGGTCAGCAACGGGCCGGGCAGGGACGACATCATCTACAGAGAGTCGCCCTTGGCGCGGTAAGGGGAGCCATGGTCGGAAATCTGGAATATTTCAAGGTGTTCTATTATACCGCGAAGCTGGGAAGCGTCACGGGGGCGGCCAATGAGCTCTCCCTGTCGCAGCCCGCGGTAAGCCAGTCCTTGAAAGCCCTGGAGAAGAGCCTGGGGGTGACCCTGTTCCAGCGGGCCTCCAGGGGCGTGCGCCTCACAGGGGAGGGACAGATCCTGTACTCCTATGTGGAGAAAGGGTACGAGGAGATAGAGCGGGGCGTGGAAAAGGTGCGGAAGATGCTGAACCTGGAGCTGGGGGAGGTGCACATCGGGGCCAGCGACATGACCCTGCGCTTTTATCTGCTGCCCTTTCTGGAGGAGTTCCATGAGAGGCATCCCGGCATCAAGGTCATGGTGGCAAATGCGCCTACGCCGGAGACATTGAAGCTCCTGCGGGCCGGGACGATCGACTTCGGCGTGGTGAGCACCCCTTTCCCCAGGGAGGGGGACATCCGCGCGGAGCCTGTGCGGGAGATTGAAGACGTGTTCGTAGCCGGGCGCAGGTTCACTTCCTATAAAAACAAGATGCTGGATCTCCAGGAGCTGGAGAAACTGCCCCTTATCTTCCTGGAGGGGAGCACCAGCACCAGGGCCTACATGGACGCCTACCTGGCGGAGAACGGTGTGGCCGTGCAGCCGGAGTTCGAGCTGTCCACCAGCGACATGATCGTCCAGTTCGCCCTGCGTAATCTGGGGATAGGCTGCGTGGTCAGGGACTTTGCCACGGAAGCCCTGGAGTCCGGGCTGCTGTTCGAGCTGAGGTTCAATAAAATGATACCCAAAAGGGAGTTCTGCGTGGTCACCAGCCGGAAATCCCCCCTTGGGGCGGCGGCCGGGAAGCTTGTGGACATTATGGGGACGGATTCGTGACCCCAGGAGTCAGGGCCGGGAAAGCCCGGGGGCCATGGCAGTATCGGAATAGGAGAGAGCAGGATGATTCGGAATATTATATTTGATATCGGTAATGTGTTGACGGATTTCAGATGGAAGGAGTTCCTGGAGGACAAGGGCTTCGATGAGGCCATGGTGAAGCGCATCGCCAAGGCTTCCGTCCAGTCCACTGTCTGGAACGAAATCGACAGGGGCGTCTGGAGCATGGAGGAACTGATGCAGGCCTTCATCCGTCAGGATCCGGAGATTGAGGAGGAGCTGCGCAGGGCCTACGGCGACATCACCGGAATGGTGACGAAGCGGGCGTATGCCATCCCCTGGATTCAGGAACTGAGGGAGAAAGGGATTGTCCTGCCGGAGGAGAGCGCTGCCGTGGTCAGGCGGGTAATCCATACTACGGCAGATTTTGACTTCGCAGGAAATCTCCGTTTTACCCCAGGTGCGGTGAAACTGGGCCAAGCGGCTCTGCTAAATAGGGCAGCGATTGTCACAGATACCAACATGGCAAAAGCCGGGATTAACAAGCCCGTCCTGACGAAGCTGGGCGGGCAGGTCTGCTGCTTTATGGCGGATGAGGATGTGGCACGGGCGGCAAAGGAAAAGGGTACTACCCGGGCTGTGGCAGCGATGGAGAAGGCATCTGGACGGTTTCCCAGCGCTGTTTTTGCCATTGGTAATGCCCCCACGGCGCTGCTGCGCATTGCGGAGCTGATTGAAGCAGGCCTGCGTCCTTCCCTGGTAATCGGCGTGCCGGTGGGGTTTGTCAACGTGGTGGAGAGTAAGGAGGCAGCATGGGCGGTCTGTCAGGAGAAGGGAGTCCCGGCTATCCTTTCCATGGGCCGAAAGGGCGGTAGCGGTGTAGCGGCGGCGGTTTGTAATGCGCTGCTTTATCAGACTACGGAGGAAATTAGGTGTTAATTGGAAGGGAACAGGGAGAGGTTTTGTGAGAAGGTTTTGACTGGGCAGAAGCAATGAGCACCGCAGCTTGAGACGGCATAGAAATACAAGAATAGCAGAAACACAAGCAGGAATAGCTCTCAACTATGGTCAGATGTTTTTATGGGCGGATGCTTGTGGCTCTCCTGGTTTTGAGGTATAATAACTAAGAATACAATTGGTTTTGACTGAGAAGATGTCGAGTTAAGGAGAGAGATGGGACGATGACAAAGACCGAATTGATAGATATGTTAGATGAGTATAAAATAGGGTTGCTGTCAAAGGCAACGGATGGAACCATTGACGATAAATATTATACTCAAACAAGGAACTCTTTATTGGAAAACGTAAGTAAAGAGCAAATCCCGAAGTTTATCAGAGTTTGTAGGACAGCAGATGAGTTTAGACGATATATGCAGAATGAGTCCAGCAGCTATGCGGGAAGAAGACAACTGATTGCAGATTCCATAAATCGTTTGATTGAATATATAGAGGAACATTCTGATGAAGAAGCAGATCCGTTTTTACAGATAAAACAGTATAAAAGAGTTGAGCAGATTGGCTCCGGAGGCTTTGGCTGTGTTTTTAAATACCACAATAATTGTTTGGATATGGACTTTGCGGTAAAAGTATACACTCCTATTTTTGTATCATCAAAAGAGCAGGAAGATAGAGAAAGGAGATTTTTCAGAGAGGCTAAGATGCTCTTTCAGTTAAATCATATGAATATTGTTAAAATATACGATGCAGGCAGAATTTCTGAAGGACCGTTTATAAGAATGGAGTATATTGAAGGATATGATTTAAACGAATTACAGGAAAAGCACAGTATATTAAGCTTTGAAAACAGTGTAAACGTCATAAAGCCAATTTTAAGAGGATTAGAGTATGCCCATAAAAAGGGAATCATACATCGGGACTTAAAGTCGAGCAATGTTGTATTTTCAACAAAGGAGAAGATATTTAAGATTATTGATTTTGGGGTTAGTGCTTTTTTAGATACGGAAAATAATACAAAGCTTACTAAGACAGGTGAAGTTGTGGCGGGCGGGGCTTTTATTGATCCTGCATTACAGGAAAACCCGAAATTGAGAGATTGCAGGAGTGATATATACTCCATAGGTGCAATCTGGTATTGGTTGCTTTGCGGGAGAGCGCCCCATGGAAGCGACATGAGGTCATATTTATCCAATGCCGCTCCGAACTTGTCAGATAGACAGATAGGTATTGTGATGAAGTGCCTGGCGGGGAATTTGGATGACCGGTATAGGAATTGTGGAGAGTTGTTGGAAATAATTGGTTAATGAAAGATGTTTAGAAAGGAAATTGCAATATGTATCAATATTCTATGATAGGAAACCACTTTCAAACTCATATGCGTACAAAGTTTGATCTTGACGTCACTTCGGCATCAGCAAATATGTCAAATGTCAGGGGCAGAGAAAACTTGGTATATGAATACATAAGAGATATAGCATCTCTTTTCCAGCCGGTACGTTACGGTCTGCAGGATAATCCAATGGGGCTTTATTCTGACTATGAATCTTTTAAAAAGCATTTTGTAAGGTATTGGAGAAATGCATTAGATATTTCCAGAGCAGATTCGGATAAGATTAGTGAGATGTTTGATGATGAATTAACCACACAGGAAAGTTGTAAAAACCGGAGCATTACAGCGGTGTTTTTTGAAAATGGTAAAGCGCTTACAATAGAGGATTGTCTATATGCGATATATGAAGTGTTGAAAATCGCATAAGTTATTCACACAAACTTGCACGCGTGTGAAATTTTGTTGACATACTTACACCGTTGTGCTAATGTTGTACAAAGGGGTGATAAGATGGAGCGTATAATTCCTGAACATGAAACAATAGAGATAGAATTTAAGAGTGATGTCAAGAAACTGTCAGACTCGGATTTGATTGATGCTATTGTTGCGTTTGCGAATACCCACGGCGGAGATTTATATCTGGGTGTAGAGGACGACGGTACCGTTACGGGACTGCACGAACAGCACCAGGATGCAACACAGCTTTCAGCCTTTATTGCCAACCGGACAGTCCCACCCATTTCGGTTCGAATAGAGTATCTTCATGGGGAGCGTCCGGCGCTGGTGATCCATGTGCCAAGGAGCCGCAGCATTGTGGCTTCTTCTGCGGGGAAGATTCAACGCCGGCGACTGAAAGCGGACGGCACGCCGGAAAATGTTCCGATGTACCCCCATGAGATTAATTCAAGACTGAGCGCGCTTTCTCTGCTTGACTTTTCGGCGCAGCCTGTTCCAGGAGCCCAATACCAGGATTTAGACTCGCTGGAACGGGAACGGCTTCGCAAGATCATCCTTGCGTATCATGGAGAAAAAGTCCTGCTGGAACTGCCGGATGACGAGCTGGACAAGGCGCTGAGACTTGTGACAATAAGCGGCGAACGATATGTTCCCACTTACGCAGGCTTGCTTTTACTTGGGAAGCAGGAAAAGCTGAGGGAACTGATGCCGACGGCGGAGAGCGCTTTTTTGATGCGCCGTGGAACGCAGGTAACGGTAAACGAGACTTTTTTCTTACCATTGTTGGCGGCAATTGAGAAAGTATTTGATTTCATTGATGCCAGAAACCCCGTACAGGAAATGGAATCGGGGCTGTTTCGGATCTCTGTTCCTGCGTATGACCAGCGGGCTGTGCGGGAAGCAGTCGTAAATGCTTTTTCCCATCGGGATTATACACAGCTTGGAAGAGTACTAGTGCAGCTGGACGAGGACGGCCTCACAGTGAGTAATCCTGGTGGATTTATAGAAGGCGTGACGGTTCAAAATATTTTGAGCGCGGAACCGTATGGTCGCAATCCTGTGCTTGCAGACGCATTGAAACGTATTGGTCTTGCGGAACGATCCTGGCGGGGAGTGGATCGGATCTATGAGGGCTCCCTACGCTATGGACGGGATGTTCCAGACTATTCAGAGACGACTTCAAATGTGGTCAGACTCTTTATTCCCAGCGGGGCTCCGGATGAGCGGTTGATTTCTCTCATCACAGAGGAGCAGAGACGTACAGGGGAACCGATGCCGTTGAACGCATTGTTCGTGTTGAACGTTTTGAAGCGGGGACGGCGGGTGTCGCTGGCGGAGATTGTTCAAAATATCAATATTCCAGAGACGAAAATACGCGGCACGCTGGAACGCCTGATAGAGGCGGGCATAATCGAAGCAGTCGGAAGTGGGAAGGGCCGCGTATATA